>JAEEGJ010024372.1_pt1 | contig 12552 bp, 9 predicted proteins | sample 8958761 | NCBI WGS metagenome assembly JAEEGJ01 (sample SAMN16246546, study PRJNA631951) | gut metagenome | biome: gut microbiome; feature: rumen; material: RS-attached | host: Bos | place: Iran: Karaj | collected 2018-10 | reverse complement strand
CTACTGGCATCAGCCGAACGGAGCGTGATGTGAGCTACTATGCCGAACGGCTGAACGTATCGCCCAAATATCTTTCTGCCACCATCAAACGTGTGACAGGACACAGTGTCACCTCATACATCGACCGACACACCGTACCTATATTGAAAGACTATCTGAATGATGAACGCCTGTCCCTCACCCAAATAGCCGACCTGATGAACTTCACGTCACTCTCTTACTTCAGCCGCTACTGCACCAAGCATCTTGGCCAGTCGCCCAGCGATTACCGTATGAGTCTTCAACCGAAATAAAGTATATTTTGCAAATACAATAAAAAAGGGGCCTGCCCAAGCGGACAGATCCCTTTGTAATTATATCAGAGTGATATTTACTCTTCAACAGCAGCCTGGGCGGCGGCGAGGCGGGCGATGGGCACGCGGAATGGAGAGCAAGATGCGTAGTTCATGCCGATCTTAGCACAGAACTTCACAGAGCTAGGCTCACCACCATGCTCACCACAGATACCGCAACGCAGGTCAGGACGTACTTCGCGTCCTTCCTTCACAGCAAACTTGATGAGACGGCCTACACCCTCCTGGTCGAGTACCTGGAATGGGTCAACCTTCAGGATCTTCTTGTCGAGATATACAGGCAGGAACGATGCGATATCGTCGCGGCTGTAACCGAAGGTCATCTGAGTCAGGTCGTTAGTACCGAATGAGAAGTACTGAGCCTCTGTAGCAATCAGATCAGCTGTCAGGGCAGCACGTGGAATCTCAATCATTGTACCAATCTCGAACTCAACCTCAGTGCCATACTCAGCGAATACCTCCTTAGCGGCATACTGGATAACCTCCTTCTGCTGCTTCAGCTCGTTCATTGTACCAATCAGAGGTACCATGATCTCTGGCATTGGGTTCTTACCCTCTTTCTTCAGCTCACAGGCAGCACCCAGAATAGCCTTGGTCTGCATTGCGGTGATCTCGGGGAATGTGATACCCAGACGACAACCACGGTGACCCAGCATCGGGTTGTTCTCAGCGAGTGAGTCAACACGGCGCTTGATATCCTCTACGCTGACGCCCATCTCCTTGGCCATAGTCTCCTGACCAGCCAGATCGTGGGGAACGAACTCGTGGAGAGGAGGATCGAGCAGACGGATGTTCACGGGCAGACCGTCCATAGCCTCGAGGATACCCTTGAAGTCAGCCTTCTGGTAAGGCAGCAGCTTAGCAAGAGCCTTCTCACGTCCGGCAACGCTGTCGGCGAGGATCATCTCACGCATAGCGATGATCTTCTTGTCCTCGAAGAACATGTGCTCTGTACGAGTCAGACCGATACCCTTAGCACCGAACTCACGGGCGAGCTGTGCGTCTCGAGGAGTATCAGCATTGGTACGAACCTGCAGCTTGGTGTACTTGTCGCAGAGGTCCATCAGCTCCTTGAAGTCGCCACTCAGCTCAGCAGCCTTTGTGGGAACCTCGCCAGCGTAAACCTGACCAGTAGAACCATTCAGAGAGATATAGTCACCCTCCTTATATACGACACCGTCGATCTCGACAGTCTTGTCCTTATAGCTTACATTCAGTGAACCTACACCTGATACGCAGCACTTACCCATACCACGAGCCACAACGGCAGCGTGAGAGGTCATACCACCACGAGCAGTCAGGATACCCTCAGCAGAAGCCATACCAGCGAGGTCCTCAGGAGAAGTCTCGATACGAACGAGCACTACCTTATGACCATCCTTATGCCAAGCCTGAGCATCGTCAGCGTGGAATACGATCTGACCGCAGGCAGCACCAGGAGATGCAGGCAGACCCTGAGCGATCACCTTAGCTGTAGCCAGCGCCTTCTTGTCGAATACAGGGTGCAGCAGCTCGTCGAGCTTCTGAGGCTCGCAGCGCATGATGGCGGTCTTCTCGTCGATCATACCCTCGTGGAGCAAGTCGATAGCGATCTTCACCATAGCGGCACCTGTACGCTTACCGTTACGTGTCTGGAGGAACCAGAGCTTGCCCTCCTGAACGGTGAACTCCATATCCTGCATATCGTGATAGTGGTGCTCCAGCTTGTCCTGGATACCGTTCAGTTCGTTGTAGATCTCAGGCATAGCCTCCTCCATAGAAGGATACTTGGCCACACGCTCCTCCTCAGAGATGCCAGCGCGCTCAGCCCAGCGCTGAGAGCCGATCTTCGTGATCTGCTGCGGGGTACGGATACCAGCCACAACGTCCTCACCCTGTGCGTTCACCAGATACTCACCGTTGAAGAGGTTCTCACCGTTGGCAGCATCACGGCTGAAGCATACACCAGTAGCAGAGGTGTCGCCCATGTTACCGAATACCATGGCCATCACTGATACGGCTGTACCCCACTCGTCGGGGATGCCTTCCATCTTACGATAGAGGATAGCGCGCTCGTTCATCCAAGAACGGAACACAGCACAGATAGCACCCCAGAGCTGCTCGATAGGATCGTTGGGGAACTCCTTGCCTGTGCGCTCCTTGATGGCAGCCTTGAACAGCTTAACGAGCTTCTTCAGATCGTCTACAGAGAGGTCCTTGTCGAGAACAACACCGCTCTCCTTCTTCACGCCCTCGATAATCTCCTCGAACGGATCGATATCGGTCTTGTTCACGGGCTTCATCTCGAGCACTACGTCACCGTACATCTGTACGAAACGGCGGTAGCTATCGTAAACGAAGTGGGGGTTGTTGGTCTTCTTCACCATACCCTCAGCCACCTCGTCGTTCAGACCGAGGTTCAGGATGGTGTCCATCATACCAGGCATTGAGGCACGTGCACCAGAGCGAACTGATACCAACAGAGGATTCTCCTTGTCGCCGAACTTTGAGTTCATCAGATCCTCGATGTGCTTAACAGCTGCCATCACGTCGTCATTCAGCAGCTCCATAATCTTCTGCTGTCCTACCTGATAGTACTCGTTACAGCAATCTGTTGTGATAGTGAAACCTGGAGGAACGGGAACACCGATCAAGTTCATCTCGGCAAGGTTTGCACCCTTACCGCCAAGTTCCTCACGCATCTTTGCATTACCTTCGGCCTTACCGTTACCGAAGAGGTAAACTCTTTTCTGACTCATAAATTAGTTATTTATTAAATGATGATAAATTGTTTTTTATTTAATTCCGCAAAGTTAGTGATATTTTGGGAGAAAACAAAAAAAATCAAGGGAAATTTGCAAAGCCAACCTTACATTTTTACTTTTTTGGCATGGATTAAGCTTAATAGTACCTATTTTTAATATTTATTTTGTACCTTTGCACGCGCAAAAAAGAAAAATGTATGGGAAGAAGCAAGAAACCATTACCGCTCCTTGAGGGCGTAACGATAGAGGCCGTAGCTGCCGAGGGCAAATGTCTGTTCCACTGGAACGAGCTCGTGGTGTTCGTACCCTTCTGCGTGCCTGGCGATGTGTGCGACGTGCAGATACGCCGTAAGAAGCACTCCTTCGCCGAGGGCGAGGTGATGCGCTTTATTAATTATAGTAAGGTACGCGCGACTCCGTTCTGTGAGCACTTCGGTGTCTGCGGCGGTTGCAAGTGGCAGAACCTGCCATACGAAGAGCAGCTCCGCTTCAAGCAGCAACAGGTCTACGACCAGTTGCATCGCATCGGAAAGGTGGAGCTGCCAGAGTTTAACCCGATTCATGGCAGCGTTCATACGCAGGCCTATCGCAATAAGCTCGACTTCGGATGTGCCAATAAACGCTATCTGACCAAAGAACAGATTGCCACCCTGCCTAACGACGAGAGCCAGAGTCTGAAGGATGTTCCTGCTATCGGCTTTCACATCACTGGGGCCTTCGACAAGATTCTCCCCATTGAGAAATGCTGGCTGATGGACGATCTGCACAACCGCATCCGTAACGAGATTCGCGACTATGCGATGGAGCATCAGCTCTCGTTCTTCGATCTTCGCCAGCAGGTAGGACTGCTGCGCGATGTCATCATCCGTAACTCTGCCACAGGCGAGTGGATGGTCATCATCCAGTTCCACTACGATGAAACAGGAGGCGAGAAAGAGGCTTTAGCACTGCTTCAGCATATCGCAGATAAGTTTCAGGAAATCACCTCGTTACTCTATCTCGACAATCAGAAATGCAACGATACGATTGGCGATCAGGAGATCATCGTCTTCAAGGGGAAAGACCATATCATCGAGACGATGGAGGATCTGAAGTTCAAGGTGGGACCAAAGAGTTTCTACCAGACGAATACCGAACAGGCCTACCACCTCTACAGCGTAGCCAGAGAGTTTGCATTTAATCACTCCCCACTCCCCACTCCTCACTCCACACTCCCCCTTGTCTACGACCTCTATACTGGCACGGGTACCATCGCCAACTTCGTGGCCCGTCAGGCGCGAGAGGTCATCGGCATCGAATATGTGCCTGAAGCCATCGAGGATGCGAAGATCAACTCCCAGCTCAACGGCATCACGAACACCCGCTTCTATGCAGGCGACATGAAGGACATCCTCAACGACGCTTTCATCGAGGAGCATGGACGTCCTGATGTCATCATCACCGACCCTCCGCGTGCCGGCATGCACCCCGATGTGGTGAAGACCATTCTCAGGGCAGCCCCCCAGCGCATCGTCTACGTCAGCTGTAATCCAGCCACTCAGGCGCGCGACCTGCAGGATCTCGATGCTGCCTATCGCGTAGTAGCCGTGCAGCCCGTGGATATGTTCCCTCATACCCCTCATGTGGAGAACGTAGTGCTGCTCGAACAACGCTAAACACGCAAAAAACGCATTTTTACGGGAAAAAATTTGGTAAATCCGATTTTTTCCCGTATATTTGTCCCCATATAACCTAAAACTGAAGGAATTATGTTAAAAAAAGCATTTTCATTACTCGCGGTGCTGATGATAGGATTCAGCGCTAATGCTTCTGCCGAAGAGCAGGAAGTCCAGAAATCCCAGCAGGAGAAGAAGACTATCGAACTCCCCCAATGGGTCAAGAACATCAAGTTCAGTGGCTACGGCATGCTGCAGTATCAGGGACAAGATCCTGAGGGCAACCACTCGAACACCTTCAACCTCCGTCTGGCTCGTTTCATCCTCGATGGTAAGATTGGCGACTTCGACTGGCGCGCCCAGATTCAGGGCACTAACGCCACTGGTCCTGGACAGCCCACCGTTCAGCTCGTAGACCTCTATGCCGAGTGGCGCAGATTCCCAGAATTCAAGATCCGTGCGGGTCAGTTCAAGCGTTGCTTCACATTTGAGAACCCCACCCACCCCATCACACAGGGCTGGCGTGGTTATGCCGACGTGATCAACAAGCTCTCTGCCTTTGGCGACCGTACTGGTGAGCGCTCTTCTGGTGGTCGCGACATTGGTATCCAGTTTGCTGGCGACCTCTTCCCCAATGCCAATGGCCGCCGAATCCTCCACTACCAGGTTGGTGTCTACAACGGCGAAGGTGTGAACCAGAAGGATATGGATAACCGCAAGGACTTCATCGGCGGTATCTGGGTGATGCCAATCAAGGGCCTGCGCATCGGTGCATTTGGATGGACAGGTAGCCGAGGTGGCATGTTAGACCCGCTGACAGGTGAGACCCGCAGCGTAGAGAAGAACCGTTATGCCTTCTCTGCCGAGTATGACCTGAATGAGTGGACCTTCCGCGCTGAGTATATCCACAGCCAGGGTTGGGGTGCCAAATCACCAGGTAACAATGTGCGCGAGATCTACTACGAGAATGGCGACAAGGCCGATGGTTGGTATGTCTTCGGTATCGTGCCCCTCATCAAGGGTAAGCTCCACGCCAAAGCCCGTTACCAGACCTATCGCAATCAGAAGGAATGGGGCAGCTCAGTGAATTCGTATGAGTGCGGTCTGAACTATAACTTCACCAAGAATCTCGAGATTCACGCTGAGTATGCGCGCATTAACGATCGTAGCCTCCCTGACGGCAAGCACAACTACAACCTCGTAGACGTCGAGCTCGACTTCCGCTTTTAGTAATTTTAGATTTTAGACAGAAGAACAAAAGAACAAAAGTGCTGCGCTCACATCAAGCACAAAATAATATGTTCTTATGTTCTTCTGTCTAAGACTTTAAGAACTTTTGTCTGAGCTTCTCCCAGAGATGCGCTTTCCGACGGAGGATATGCAGCGAGAGGCTGAGACTGAGTACGACGAGCAGCAGGCCAGTGCCCCAATAGAGGAGCCCCTCAGCCAGTAGCGTCACGAGGAACAGCAGCAGTCCGATGCCCGTCTGTACAATCGCATAACCAGATACGGTTGCCGAAAAGCGGTAACCGTATTTTTTATACGCATAGCCGTTCACCAGCACATACTCGAACAGATGAGCCAAGGCCACAGCGACACCTGTGCCGTAAAGCCCCCATTGCTCGTAGCCCACGACGAACAGCACGATGAAAGCCACGTAGTAGGACGTCTCGAGGAAGAGATACGACAGCGAATAGCCCCTTGCCAGCGTGATATAGGCCACAGGCAGCGTCATCACCTTCAGATACATGGCCAGCGTGGCCACCTGCGCCATCTCGACCACAGGCAGGAACTGCGCACTGAAGAGCAGGGGTATCAGGATGGGCAGCGACAGCATCAGGGCTGCCAGCATCGGCGACAGCAACAGCAGCGATACCTCCATCTGACGGTTCACGCACTCGTTGGTCGCTTCGATATCGTGCTGCACGCCTGATAGACGGGGGAAATAGTCGGCCTCCATCGCCGAGAACACCATTCCCGCATAGGTGATGGTCAGCATATAGCCCGCGTTGTAGAGTCCCAGCATATCGAGGTCGCCCACCACGTTCAGATACGAGCGGATCAGCAACTCTGAGGCACTGCCGATGACAGCCGCCAGCGTGAAGGCCACCCCCAGGCGCACCATCTCCATACCCTCGCCCAGCATGCCCTTCGCTCCTGAGAGCTGAAGCGGCACCAGGCGGTAGGAATGCCTCACCGTCAGCAGCATTGTGGCCAGCGCCATCAGCACGATCACAGGCACGATGCCCGATTCACCGAAGAAGTAATAGATAGGGATCGATATCACCAGCGCAGCCACCACCGCCAGCACCTGCACACTCGCCAGCGCACCCAGCGCGCGCATCGCCTTCAGGATAGCCGTCTCGCCACCCGTGATGGCCAGCATACCCACCGCAGGCGCCAGCAGCATGAAGTGCAGCGTATGATCACCCCAGGCGAAAGTAGTCTGACTCAGCAGCGGACCAATCATCACACACACGAGCATACCCAGCAGAGCCGTCAGCAGGCTCCACCCTCGCACCACCTTGACGAAATGCGCTAAGGCAGCCTCGTCGCCAGCATCGTAGAGCGACGAGAGATGGCGCACCGCACTGAACGACACACCCAGGTTCGTGGCCTGCGACACGAACCCCACAGTGGTGTTGAAGAGTGACGCCAAGCCCATTCCCGAGGGTCCCAGCAACAGCGCAATCAGCTTCGTACGCACCAGTCCCAACACGATGTTGAGTCCCTGCACGCCACCGAATATTCCCGTGTATTTCAGGATGTGCTGATAGCTTTCGTTGCCTTCTTTTTTCATATTTTCACTATTCAGAACGCAAAATTAGTCAAAATATTTTGAATTAACAAATAAAATATCTAAATTTGCACCGTGAAACTAACGATTATCATACCTGTCTACAATGTAGAGGCCACACTCGAACGATGTATCGAGAGCGTGGTTCATCAGGATTTTAACGACTACGAGCTGATTCTGGTCGACGACGGATCGCCCGACTCCAGCCCTGCCATCTGCGATAAATGGGCAGTGAAGGATCAGCGCATCCACGTCATTCACAAAGAGAACGGCGGACTCAGCGACGCTCGTAACGCAGGCCTCGACATCGCCCAGGGCGACTATATCACCTTCATCGATTCCGACGACTTTATCGATCCCCATACCTACACCCCGCTGATGAGCTACCTCGAGGATCACCCCGAGACTGATATCCTGGAGTATCCAGCTGTGCTCTTCTACAATTCAGAGAAGCAGGAAGACCTCCGATTCCCCAACCAGACGGTTTACCACGATATGGAGGACTACTGGTATCATGAGAAGGCCTACGAGCACTCCTACGCCTGGAACAAGCTCTACCGCAAGTCGCTCTTCGACGAGGCCCGCTTCCCGACAGGCGTCGTGTTCGAGGATATCTGCACCCTCCATAAGCTGCTCGAGAAGACTCAGGTGCTCGCCACCATCAACCAGGGCTGCTACTACTACTGCTTCAATCCTCAGGGCATCACAGCCACTGCCGATGGTCCCGCCCTCCGCATGCACCTGCTCCACCACGTGAGCATCCTCAACAGCAGCCAGCGCCGCGATGCCGATTTCCAGCAATATTACTATAAGGTGCTCAATATCCAAATCGACACTTATATGGCTACAGGCGACCTGCCCATGCTGCCCGACTTCCAGTTGAACCCCTCTTATTTCAAAGGTTCAGACAAACTTAAAGTAATACTATTCAATATTTTGGGCATCAACCAGTTATGCAAGCTACTCAAACTTATTAAATAGTGCGATGCCCCAGCCTCTCGTCAGCTTTATCATAGCCTATTACAACCTGCCGCTCACGATGCTCTGCGAGTGCATCGACAGCATCATGCAGCTCCCGCTGACCACTGCCGAGCGAGAGATCATCGTTGTCGACGACGGCTCTGACCTCAGTCCGATGAACGAGCTCATGCGCTATGGCGACAACATCATCTATATCCGTCAGAACAACAAGGGACTGAGCGAGGCGCGCAATACGGGCATCCAGATGGCAAAGGGCTCTTACCTCCAGTTCGTCGATGCCGACGACACCCTCCTGCTGGCACCTTACACACACTGCCTCGATCTCCTGCGGCGCCACCAACCCGAGATGGTGATCTTCCGCCTCACACACACGCCGAAGACAGACGCCAAGCCCGTCTGGCACGACAGCGAGCCAACGACGGGCTGCGATTATATGCGCCGCCAGAACATCAGGGGCTCGGCCTGTGGCTATCTCTTCAGCCGCAGCATCCTTGGCGACCTGCGCTTCACACCTGGCATCTACAACGAGGACGAGGAGTTCACCCCGCAACTGCTGCTGAGGGCTGAGACGATCCGACTCACCGATGCGCAGGCCTACAACTATCGCCAGCGCCCAGGCTCCATCATCAACAGCAAGACCATCCGCCAGCGCCTGAAGCGACTGGAGGACACCCGCAGCATCATCTGCCGTCTCAGCACCATCGCCGACCGTCAGCCCGTCGACAGCCGCACTGCCCTGCAGCGACGCGTGGCACAGCTCACGATGGACTATCTCTACAACATCATCCTCCTGACGGGTTCGCGCCACTACATCGAACGTAAGATGGCACAGCTCCGCCAGAAAGGTCTCTTCCCCCTCCCCGATCGCGACTACACCACGAAATACAGCTGGTTCCGCCGCCTCTCCAACACCTCGCCAGGCATCTCTGTCCTCATGCGAGTGGCCAAGTTCACCTCCTCATTCCACAAGCAATGAAAATCCTGCTCATAGGCGAATACAGCAACGTGCACGCCACCCTCGCAAAGGCGCTGCGCACACTGGGCCACGAGGTCTGCGTCGTCTCCAACGGCGACTTCTGGAAGGATTATCCGCGCGATATCGATGTGGCGCGACATCCTGGCAAACTCGGCGGCATGCTGCTCATGGGGCGACTCTGGAGCCTGCTGCCACGACTGAAGGGCTACGACATCGTGCAGCTCATCAACCCCATGTTCTTCGAACTGAAGGCCGAGCGTCTCTATTTCTTCTACGACTACCTGCGCCGCCACAACGGCCGCGTGTTCCTCGGCGCCTTCGGCATGGACTGGTACTGGGTGCATGAGTGCGTCTACAAGCGCCCCCTGCGCTATAGCGACTTCAACATCGGCAGCCAGCTGCGCACCGACCACGAGGCCATGAAGTACCGCAACGACTGGTTGGGCACCCCGAAAGGCAAACTCAACCGCTATATCGCCGACGATTGCGACGGCATCATCACGGGACTCTACGAATACGATGTCTGCTACCGCCCTTACTTCCCCGCGAAGACCACCTTCATCCCCTTCCCCATCAGGATACCAGCCACAAAGCCCATACCCCGAGAGACTGAGGGCGGCCCCGTGCGCGTCTTCATCGGCATCAACCGCGAGCGCTCAGCCTATAAGGGCACCGACATCATGCTGCGGGCAGCCGAAGTTGTGGCCAGACGATACCCTGACCACATGCGCTTGCAGGTGGCCGAATCGGTACCCTTCGCCGAGTATCAGCAGATGATGGACAGTTCTGACGCCATCCTCGACCAGCTCTACAGCTACACACCCTCGATGAACGCGCTCCTCGCCATGTCGAAGGGCATCGTCTGCATCGGAGGTGGAGAGCCTGAGAACTACGACATCATCGACGAGCACGAGCTACGTCCGATCATCAACGTCCAGCCCAACTTCGAGAGTGTCACCAGCGCCCTTGAGTCACTCGTCCTCCACCCCGAAGCGCTCCCAGCGCTCCAGCACGATAGCAAGGCCTATATCCTCCGTCACCACGATCATCTCGCTGTGGCGCGTCGTTATCTCGACGCCTGGCAGAGGTAGTACCCTATCTTATAGAATTTAAACAGTGAAAGATTCGGACGCGTGCTGCAAAGATTGCGGCGCACGGCCTGCCCCGCCAGTCGGAACACGAAGCGTATCATCGTCTTCACCAGAGGGATATGGATGCCTGCCACGAAGGTGAGCAGGCGCGAGTAGCCGCGCAGATCGTTACGGAATTCATAGAGCGTTCGCAGCCCTTCCTCGGTCTTAAGCAGAAATTCATCGTTCGTCTCAAACGTGCAGAATCCCAACGGGTTATCAATGTGGCGAATTTGCACACGATGCTGCCTGAGCGTCTTACCCAGCAGCACGTCCTCATAGCCGTAATGACGGAATCGCTCATCGAAGGGATAGGCCAGCATCAGCTCGCGACGAATCATCAGATTAGCCGTGTGCAGGTGCTGGTAAGGTGAGCGCTGGCGCTCGGGAGCCGTGTGCTGAGGTTCCTCCGCCTTCTCGTAGAGATAGCGCAGATTGCCCTGCAGTGCATCGGCATCGCCCCCGATTTTCACCCCGCCGTCGACCACCTGGTCATTCTCACCCTTCAGGTAGCGCTCGATATACTGATCGCTCACCATCGTCATGTCGCTGTCGATAAACAGCAGGTAGTCATATCGGGCCGTCTGTGCCAGGTAGTTACGGATGGCGGCACGCCCCACATTCTCCTTCCTCACGACATACTGGCATCTGGGCAGCGAGGCTATCTGCAAGTTAGCCTCTACAGAGGCCTGATCCGTCGAACCGTCATCAGCAACGATGATCTCATAGTCTACGCCCGCCCGCTCCAGTTGGGCGTGCAACTGCTTCACCAGCTCCAGACAAGGCTGATTATAAGTCGGTATGAGGACAGAAATACTAGCCATTTGTGCGATTTTTCTGCAAAGATAATGTAAAAAATCGATTCCGATGCGTGAAAACAAATATTTTTTGTACCTTTGCCACCAGATTCTAAATTAAGGCGTATGAAAATCATAAGAATGATGATACTGCTGCTCACGGTGCTGACGGTGGGCCACACGCAGGCACAGACCGTCAAGGAGACGGTCGACAGTGTGAAATCTGGACTGAAAGCATCGTCAGTCAAGGACGCATACTCGAAGATCAACGACTCGTTCAAGCTGAAGAAGGCCAGTGCCGACGCGCTCGTGGGTACCTGGTGCTACAAGGAGCCAGCCGTCTATGCCACCAAGGGTAACCTGCTGCTGAAGATGGCAGAGAACGCTGTGGCCAACCAACTAGAGACATTACTGAAGTCGTATGTCGAGAAGAGCAACATCACCTCCGAGAATACCGAGTTCACTTTCCACCCCGAGGGGAACTTCGACCGCATCATCGCGGGACACGAGGCCCATGGCGTGTGGCTCGTCAATGGTGAGAAGCTCGTGCTGGGCATCGGCAATGTATTGACAGCCGACATCACCACCCACCTTGAGGACAATGAACTGATGATGCTCATCGATGTCGACAAGCTGCTGACGCACCTGAAGACGCTCGGCGCGATGAAGGATACAAAGGCCAACAAGCGCCTCATCAAGCTCACCAAGAGGATCCCAGGACTCCAAGCAGGCCTCCTGCTAGTTAAAAAACCATAAAAGATAGATGTCCACATACGCGCGTTTGCGTAAAAAGTAGTACCTTTGCGCCCGCTATTACGAGATAATGGCACTGAAATTCAAATTTTTAACAATTAAATTACAAAAAAATGGCAACAAAAATCAGATTGCAGCGCGGTGGTCGCAAAGGTTATGCATTCTACAGCATCGTTATCGCCGACGCTCGTGCACCACGAGATGGTAGATTTACTGAGAAGATTGGTACTTACAATCCTAACACCAATCCTGCCACAGTAGACTTGAATTTCGAGCGTGCGCTCTATTGGGTAGAGACAGGTGCTCAGCCCACAGACACAGTACGTAACATCCTGAGCCGTGAGGGCGTTTACCTGATGAAGCACC
>JAEEGJ010024371.1_pt1 | contig 12553 bp, 8 predicted proteins | sample 8958761 | NCBI WGS metagenome assembly JAEEGJ01 (sample SAMN16246546, study PRJNA631951) | gut metagenome | biome: gut microbiome; feature: rumen; material: RS-attached | host: Bos | place: Iran: Karaj | collected 2018-10 | reverse complement strand
CTATCAAGTAATTCATTCTTATTAGCGAATATTTTTTCTTCTTTTGGAATCATTAAATTATAACCACCAGCTTGTCCTCTTGGAATAATAGTTATCTTTTGAACATCGTCTGCTCCATCAAGTTTAATACCTACAACGGCATGTCCAGCTTCATGGTATGCAACTACTTCTTTTTCATGATCTGTATATTTTCTAGTAACCTTAGCAGGTCCCATAATAACTCTATCATATGCTTCATCAATTTCAGGCATACCAATAGATTCTTTATTTCTTCTAACAGCAAGTAATGCAGCTTCATTAAGTAAGTTTTCTAGATCTGCTCCAGAAAAACCAACAGTTCTTTGAGCTATATAAGAAAGTTTTACTGTTGAAGCAAATGTTTTATTTTTAGAATGAACTTTAAGTATTTCTTCTCTTTCAATTTTATCAGGAAGTCCAACAGTAATTTGTCTATCAAATCTTCCAGGTCTAAGTAATGCTGGGTCTAATACATCAGGTCTATTTGTAGCAGCTATAATGATAATACCTTCATTAGCACCAAATCCATCCATTTCTGTTAGTAATTGGTTTAATGTTTGTTCTCTTTCATCATGTCCACCGCCAAGACCAGTTCCTCTTTGTCTACCAACAGCATCTATTTCATCTATAAATATTAAACATGGAGCAGTTTGTTTAGCTTGCCTAAACATATCTCTAACTCTTGATGCACCAATACCTACGAATAATTCTACGAAATCAGAACCACTTATAAAATAGAATGGAACATCTGCTTCCCCTGCTACAGCCTTAGCAAGTAAAGTTTTACCAGTACCAGGATTACCTACTAAAAGTACTCCTTTAGGTATTCTAGCTCCCATTTTAGTAAATTTCTTAGGATTCTTTAAGAAATCTATTAATTCTTGTAATTCTTCTTTTTCTTCTTTTAAACCAGCAACATTTTCAAATGTAACTTTATTCTTATCTGATTGTAATTTTGCTCTAGATTTACCAAAATCCATAGACTTATTATTAGCAGATAACTGTTTATTTAAGAACCATAAAATAAGTCCACCAATTAATAAATATGGTAATACGTTAATAACAAATTTAAATATAATTCCAGATGTTGGATCATTTTTAGCAGTTACTTTAAACTTATTCTTAACTTGATATTCATTAATAGTTTTATATGTTTCATCTGATAAAGGTGCTACTACATAAAAGCTTTCATTTTTAGCATAACCTTTTAATTTACCAGTTATATCAATAGTTCCACCATCAGTATTTGCAGATGTAACAACAGTTTCTACATTATTCTTCTTTAAATTAGAAACAAATTTACTATAAGATAAGTTATTTACTTTACTTCCAAAGAATACAGAAGCTAAATAAATACCACCTGCTACTAATATTAAAGCAATGTATGGTGCAAATATTCTTCTTGTTTTTTTACTCATTTTCATTCTCCTTTTCATACTTAATTATTATATCATAGTTTCCAGTTTTAATAGTATCATATTTTGATTTTTTTATACCAGGAATCCATAATATTTTATCTTCACTATCTACTAAAATTGGATATATATTTCTTTCAGTAATATTTAACTTAGAATCTATAAATATATCTTTAACTTTCTTTGTTCCTGATAGATTTAAAACTTCTATTTTATCTCCCTCTCTTTTATTTCTAATATATAAAGGAAGTTTAATCATAGAACTATCTAAATGGCATATATAATTATTAGTCATATCAGTTTCTTTAACTATAGTGAATTTACCATTATAAACATTAACTTCATCTTTTAATTCAAATTTATACTCAAAATCATCCTTTAAATAGGCCATACTAAGCTTATTATAATCTTTTGATATAATCTTATTATTTGGGAGGAATACCTCTAAATTAGGCTTATTACTGTGGATAATTGATAATATATTCTTAATATGTTTACTTTCAATTAAATTAAAGTCTTCTTGATATATATTTTTAAGATACTCATATATTACTTTCTCTATAATATAGTCATCTTCCTCTAATAACTTAGTTAAATCTATAATATTATTTTCACATACTTTTGAATATACACTAGATACATATCTATTAATAAACTTACTTGTCTTATCTATTTCTTCACTAAATTTTAAATATTTTAAATGAATATCTTTATTTTCATTCTTTAAAACAGGTAAAACATGATTTCTATATCTATTTCTAGTATAGTTATCAGATTCATTTGTTTTATCTAATCTATACTCAATATTATTGTTTTTTGCATACTCAAGTATTTCATCTTTAGTGTAATAAACTAATGGTCTAATAATCTTATAACCATCTCTATCACTAATCTTATTAAAACCAACATAACCATCAAGTGAAGATCCTCTTGTAATCTTCATAAGAATGGTTTCTACTAAATCATCTCCATGATGAGCAGTTACTAAATAACTAGCATTATATTTTTTAATTAGTTCTTCAAAGAATTTATATCTTCTATTATGAGCTTCACTTTCAATATTTGAAGTATAGTTTTCAAATGTAGTTCCTTCAAATATAACATTATTCTTTTCACAGAAACTTTTAACAAATTCATATTCTTCTTTTGATTCTACTCTTAAAGAGTGATTAACATGTGCGCACACAAGGGTTAGTTCTAACTCATCCCTTAATTTTAAAAATAAATCAAACATTACCATAGAATCCGGACCACCAGAAATAGCCAAAACAATATTTTGTTTTGGTTCAATGTTTTTCATAAGGAAATCAATTGATTTATTCATAAAAATCACCTTGGTTAGTATTATAACATATATTTTATTTAAAAATATAAAAAAGAAGCATTTTCATGCTTCTTATTCAGTTAATTCATCTTCAAGGATATCAAGTGGTTCTTCATCATAATATTCATTGTCCATTGTGAAATTAACATTTGAATATTGTTTTAAACCAGTACCAGCTGGAATTAATTTACCAACTATTACGTTTTCTTTTAATCCTTTAAGTTCATCAACCTTACCTTTAATAGCAGCGTCTGTTAATACTTTAGTTGTTTCTTGGAATGATGCAGCAGATAAGAATGAATCAGTTTCTAGAGATGCTTTAGTAATACCAAGTAATACTGGTCTACCAGTAGCTGGTTTTTTACCTTCTAGTAAAGCATTCTTATTAACATTAGTAAACTCATTAATAGATATAACTTTACCATTTAGTAATGTTGTATCACCAGCGTCTACTATTCTAATTCTATTAATCATCTTTCTAGCAATCATTTCAATGTGTTTATCTGAAATATCAACACCTTGTGATCCATAAACTTTTTGTACTTCTTTAATAATATAAGATTGTACTGTTATAGGATCTGTAACAGCAAGTAATTCTTTTGGACTAATTAATCCTTCGTTTAACATATCACCTGCTTTAACTTCATCTCCAACTTGAACTTTGATTTTAACACCATAGTTAGTTGTTTGATCATGTGATTCTTTATCATTTGTAATAGTAACTTTATATTTACCATTTAAGTTTTCAACATTTGTAACTGTTCCTGAGATTTCAGCAACTGATGCTTTAATCTTTGGAGTTCTAGCTTCAAATATTTCTTCAACTCTTGGTAAACCTTGAGTGATATCGTCTGCTGAAGCAACACCACCTGAGTGGAAGGTTCTCATTGTTAACTGAGTACCAGGTTCACCGATAGATTGTGCAGCCATAATACCAACAGCTTCACCAACTTCAACTACGTTATTAGTAGCTAAGTTCTTACCATAACATTTTTGACAAACACCATCATGAGTTTTACAAGTTAAAGTAGTTCTAATTTCAACTTCTTCAATACCTGCTTTAACGATCTTGTCAGCTATATTTTCAGTAATATATTCATTTTTATCAATAATAACTTCTTTAGTCTTTGGATCAATAACTTTCTTATTAGTAAATCTTCCAGCTATTCTATTCTTTAGACTTTCAATAACGTTACCATCTTTTTCATTTACGAATTGTCTTACAACAACTCCTTGGATTGTACCACAATCTTCTTCTTTAACAACAACGTCTTGAACTACGTCTACTAATCTTCTTGTTAAGTAACCAGAGTTAGCAGTCTTTAGGGCAGTATCAACGTTACCTTTACGAGTACCATGTGTTGATAAGAAATATTCTGATACGCTCATACCTTCTTTTAAGTTAGATAATACAGGGATTTCAATGGCTCTATTTTGAGGGTCGTTAACTAGACCTTTCATACCAGCTACTTGTGCGAACTGATCCATAGATCCACGAGCACCAGAATCCATCATCATAAAGATTGGGTTCTTACTATTTTCTTTAGCTATTCTTTCTAGATCTGCAGAAACATCTTCTTTAGCCTTAGACCAAACTTCGATAGTTTTTTCATATCTTTCGTTTTCAGTAATAAGACCTCTCTTATATTGTTTAGCTATATTATCAACTTTTTCTCTACTTTCTTCAATTATCTTTTCCTTTTCACTAGAAGTGATAGCATCAAATAATGAGAATGTAATACCTGAAATAGTTGAATATTTGAATCCTAAATCTTTAAGTTCATCTAGCATAGCAGATGTTTCAGATGTTTTATATCTCTTAAAGATTTGAGCTATTAATTTCTTTAAAACTTTCTTTCCAAATGGAGTAGATATTGGTAATTCTTTGATGTATTCTTTAATATTTGTACCCATTGGAACAAAGTATCTATCTGGAGTAGCCTTTTCAATATTTTCACTACCACCATCATTAACATATTGATATGTATCAGGTAAGATTTCATTGAATTTTAACTTACCAACAGTAGTAATTAAATATTTACCTTTTTGGCTATCTAAGAATACTTTATGTTTAAATGAATTTACAGGAAGAGCAATTCTTGTATGTAAATCAATTTCTTTTCTTTCATAAGCCATTAATGCTTCATTTTCATCTTTAAATACCCTACCTTCATTTTCATTAGGTTCTTCAAGTGATAGATAGTAGTTACCAAGAACCATATCTTGTCCTGGAGTAACAACTGGTTCACCACTTGATGGTTTTAAGATGTTATTTGAACCAAGCATTAATATCTTAGCTTCTGCTTGAGCTTCATAACTAAGTGGAACGTGTACAGCCATTTGGTCACCATCGAAGTCTGCGTTAAATGCAGTACATACAAGTGGATGAAGTCTAATAGCTTTACCATCTATTAACTTAGGAATGAATGCTTGAATACCAAGTCTATGTAGAGTTGGAGCTCTGTTTAATAATACTGGATGTTCAGCAATTACTTCTTCAACAACATCCCATACTCTATCATCTTGATTTTCAATCATTTTCTTAGCAGATTTAATATTATGAACTATTTCTTTTTCTACAAGTCCTCTAATAACATGTGGTTTAAATAATTCAAGTGCCATTTCTTTTGGAAGACCACATTGATACATCTTTAGACTTGGACCAACTACGATAACTGAACGACCAGAATAGTCAACACGTTTACCAAGTAAGTTTTGTCTAAATCTACCTTGTTTACCTTTAAGCATAGAACTTAATGATTTTAAAGCTCTATTAGAAGGTCCTGTAACATTTCTACCTCTTCTACCATTATCAAATAAAGCATCAACTGCTTCTTGAAGCATTCTCTTTTCATTTTGAACAATGATAGATGGAGCATCTAATTCTAATAATTTCTTTAAACGGTTATTTCTATTAATAACTCTTCTATATAGATCATTTAAATCTGATGTAGCAAATCTACCACCATCAAGTTGAATCATTGGTCTTAGTTCTGGTGGAATAACTGGAATACAATCTAGTATCATCCATTCAGGTCTATTATTTGATTCATTAAATGCATCTAATATTTCAAGTCTCTTTAAAAGTCTTGTTCTCTTTTGTTCTTGAGCATCCTTTAATTCTTCTTGAATCTTAGCTATTTCAGCAGGTACATCTACTTCCATAAGAAGTTTCTTAATAGCAGCAGCTCCCATACCAACTTCGAAATCATCACCATATTTTTCATAGTAAACTCTATATTCTTTATCTGATAATGTTTGTTTCTTAGCTAGAGGTGCTTTACCTGGATCAATAACTACATATGAAACAAAGTATAAAACTTCTTCTAATTCTCTTGGTGACATATCAAGAACTAATCCCATTCTTGAAGGAACACCTTTAAAGAACCAAATGTGAGAAACAGGAGTTGCTAGTTCAATGTGTCCCATTCTTTCTCTTCTAACTTTAGAAGATGTAACTTCAACTCCACATCTATCACAAATAATATCTTTATATCTTAATCTTTTATATTTACCACAAGAACATTCATAATCTTTAGATGGTCCAAATATTCTTTCACAGAAAAGTCCATCTCTTTCTGGTTTTAATGTTCTATAATTAATAGTTTCTGGTTTTTTAACTTCACCATAAGACCATTCTCTTATTTTTTCAGGTGAGGCAATAGATATTCTTAAACCTTCAAATTTATTTGCATCCATTATTCTTCAACCTCCCCTTCTTCATCAAAGTCTTCTGTTTCTTCTAAAGACTCCTCTTCTTCCTTCTTAGGTGGAAGTTCAATATCTTCTACCTTAACAGGAACATTTTCAGTAGTATCCTCTTTTTCAAGTTCTGTAATACCAACTTCAGTTCCATCTTCTTTGATTACATTAACATCTAATCCTAAAGCTTGGAATTCTTTAATTAATACTCTGAAGCTCTCTGGTACTCCAGCTTGATTAATTGGATTACCTTTAACTATATCTTCATAAACTTTAACTCTTCCTACTACATCGTCTGATTTAATAGTTAAGATTTCTTGAAGGATATTAGCAGCACCATATGCATATAATGCCCAAACTTCCATTTCACCAAATCTTTGACCACCAAATTGAGCTTTACCTCCAAGAGGTTGTTGTGTAACAAGAGAGTATGGCCCGGTAGCACGTGCATGTAATTTATCATCAACCATGTGGTCTAGTTTAATCATATACATAACACCAACAGCTACTCTACTTTCAAATTTATCTCCAGTTCTACCATCATATAATTCTGTTTTTCCATCTGGTGATAATTTAGCTTCCTTCATCATTTCTTCGATATCTTCGATAGTAGCTCCATCAAATACTGGTGTAGAACAGTGTACTCCAAGTGTTTTAGCAGCCATACCTAAGTGTAACTCTAGAACTTGTCCTAAGTTCATACGAGAAGGAACACCTTGTGGATTTAAACAAATATCAACTGGAGTACCATCTGGTAAGTATGGCATATCTTCTTCTGGAAGTACTAGTGAAATAACACCTTTATTTCCGTGACGACCAGCCATCTTATCTCCAACTTGAATCTTACGTTTTTGAATAATATAAACTCTTATTTCTTTACTAACACCGCTAGGTAGTTCATCATTATCTTTCTTAGTATAAATCTTAACATCATGAACTATACCAGCTGCTCCATTAGGAACTCTTAAAGAAGTATCTCTAACTTCTCTAGTCTTTTCACCAAAGATAGCATGTAATAGTTTTTCTTCTGAAGTAAGTTCTACCATTCCCTTTGGTGTAACTTTACCAACAAGAATATCATTTTCTTTAACTTCAGTACCTATTCTGATAATTCCGTTAGCATCTAAGTTCTTAATAGTTTCTTCAGATACATTAGGAATATCTCTAGTAATTTCTTCAGGCCCTAACTTAGTATCTCTACATTGAATAGAGAAACTTTCTATATGTATTGATGTAAATGCATCATCTTTTACTAATTTTTCATTTAATACGATCGCATCTTCGTAGTTATAACCATCAAATGTAGTAAATGCGATAGTCATATTTTTACCAAGAGCAAGTTCACCTTTATCTGTACTTGGTCCATCTGCGATAATCATATCTTTTTTAACTTTATCACCAGCTTTAACAATTGGTCTTTGGTGATAACAAGTATTATTGTTTGATCCTTCGTAGTTCATTAATGAATATACATCAGAACCATTTTTAGTCTTAACAACAATTTTTCTTCCGTCAGCGTATTCAACAACACCATCTGCTTTAGCAACTACAGTAACACCTGAGTCTCTAGCAATCATGTATTCTCCACCAGTTCCAACATATGGAGCTTCAGCTTTTAATAATGGTAATGCTTGACGTTGCATGTTTGCACCCATTAGAGCACGGTGAGCATCATCGTGATCTAGGAATGGAATACAAGAAGCTGTTACTGAAATGATTTGTTGTGGAGAAACGTCGATATAATCAATATCTTTAGTTTTAGCAATAATTGTTTCTCCTCTATATCTTGCTGTAACTTCTTCTTCAATTATTTTATTATCTTTAATTTTAATAGTAGCTTGTGAAATAACATAATCTAATTCTTCATCAGCTGTTAAATAATCTATTTCATCAAGTAATACACCATCTTTAACTTTCTTATATGGAGTCATAATGAAACCATATTCATTAATCTTAGCATAACTAGCTAAAGATGTAATAAGTCCGATATTTGGTCCTTCTGGAGACTCAATTGGACAAATTCTACCATAGTGAGATTCGTTAACGTCACGAACTTCCATAGCAGCTCTTTCTCTAGATAAACCACCAGGTCCTAGAGAAGATAAACGTCTCTTATTAGTTAATTCTGATACTGGGTTAACTTGGTCCATGAATTGTGATAATTGTGAACTACCAAAGAATTCTCTAATAACAGATGTTAAAGGTCTAATACTAATTAATGTCTTTGGAGTAGCATCTGCTTCTTCAATAGTAGTCATTCTTTCACGAATAACTTTTTCCATTCTAGATACACCAATTCTAAATTGATTTTGAATTAGTTCTCCAACTTGTCTAACTCTACGATTAGATAAATGGTCTATTTCATCAGTTTGTCCAATACCATGTAATAAATTTAAATAGTATGAAACTGATGCATATATATCAGATATAGTTAATCTCTTAACATCAATTGATTGATCGTTACCAATAATCTTAATAACTTTTTCTTTATCATTAGGATCAATAACTTTAACTACTTGTACTTTATTATATGTATCTAATTCATCATTAATCTTAACTTCTTCCATGTTAATACCATTATGAAGATCTTCTTTTAATGAATTAAATACTTCTCTATCAATTAAAGTACCCTTCTTATATTTAACTTTTCCATCTACTTTAATATCTTCAGCTAATGTTTGATTAAATAATCTATCACAAACATCTAACTTCTTATTATATTTATATCTACCTACTTTAGATAAATCATATCTAAATTGATCAAAGAAATGAGTAATTAAATGGTTCTTAGCACTATCTAAAGTTGCTGGTTCACCTGGTTTTAATTTCTCATATATTTCAATTAAAGCTTCATCTGTATTAGCAGTAGAATCTTTTTCTAAAGTATTTAATAGATATTCATCCTCACCAAAAACATCTAAGATATCTTCATTAGATGAAAGTCCAAATGCACGTAAAAATGTTGTTATAGTTACTTTTCTGTTTCTATCAATCTTAATATCTACGCCATCTTTACTATTTAATTTAAATTCAAGCCAAGTTCCTCTGTTTGGTATAATTTGTGAAGTAAAAATGTTTCTACCATTTTTATCCATTTCAACTCCAAAATATACACTAGGTGATCTAACTAATTGAGAAACAATAACTCTTTCAGCTCCATTAATAATGAAAGTACCACTATCAGTCATTAATGGTAAATCTCCAAAGAATATTTCTTGTTCCTTAACTTCACCTGTTTCGTTATTAAATAAACGAGCTTGTACTTTTAAAGGTGCAACGAAAGATGTTTTTCTTTCCTTACATTCCTTAATAGTAAATCTAGGTGTATCAATAGAATAATCAGAAATTTCAAGTGATAATGATCCTGAGAAATTTTCTACAGGGAACATGTCATCTAGTACCTCTTTTATTCCTTCAGTGATAAATAAGTCATATGACTTCTTTTGGATCTCTAATAAATCCTTTAATTCTAAAGAGTTTTCATTCTTAGAAAAATCTCTTCTTTCACGGTCTTTACTTACTTTTTTAATCTTATAAGCCACTAAAATTCACCCCTAACAATAACATTCAAAGAACATGTCCATAAGCCAGAAAAGGACATAGTACCAATTTAAGATTTTAGCAAATAATGGAATAACAGTCAATACAAAATAGAAAAATATTGTAAAAAAATGACAAAAAAATAAAAAAATTAGTTATATTAAACTAATTTATATTCTCTAGATATTATTCTTTTATCAGAACAATACTTAATTATATATTCATTATCATTATTTAATGGAAAAAGAAGTCTATAATGTGGCATTGTTAATTGTGCACCCAGTGGGTGCACTTTTGAATTTCATATTTGTTTTTACTATAATCTTTGATTTTTTTATTTAATTCATTATCAATAAGTTCTTTCTTTATCTCGTTATAATAGTTCATATAATCCTCCATAAGTACTGAATACAAATCCTATATATATTATTAGCCATAAAAACAAATATTCCTCTATAAATAAAAAAGGCTAGATTACTCTAGCCTTTATTATTAAAAATCCTTTATCCTTAGTAACTACTTCAAAATTATATATATCTTTATTATCCTTCATCATAGATAAAGCTCCTTGATCTTTTCTCATAACTATCCATAGTTCACCATTACTATTTAAATGAGATTTAGCTCCTCTAATAATCTCATATACTTTTTCTTTTCCAGCATGTATAGGAGGATTACTAATTATACAATCATATTTAGAATCTATATTACTATAAGCATCAGATTCAAATGCAGTAATATTTATTCCATTCTTCTTTAAACCTTTATTAGTTAAATCTACTGCTCTTTTATTAATATCGCACATATCCACAGTATAATCACTATTTAACTTCTTTAGATATATACCAACTACTCCTGCTCCGCATCCAATATCTAAGAAACTACTTTTATTACTTAAATCTATATTATTCAAAAGTAATCTAGTTCCATAATCTAAACCACTTTTATTAAATACACCATTATCAGTATAAAAATAATATTTAATATTCTTAACAGTTACTTCTTTTAAACTAATATTACTTTTAACTTTATCATCATTCTCAAAATATTGACTCATTATCTTTTACCCTTCTTACTCTTATTATTCTTGGTTAAATATTTAACTGTACTAGGTGCAAAATGCTGTGGATAATTAGCTTGTAGTTCTAGATAAGCATCAATAATAGCCCTAGTTCCTTCTCTTTCAGTTTTCTTTAGTACTTTTTCTTTCTCAGTTAATTCTTTTCCAAGTTCTTCTAAACTTTTACTCATAGTAAACCTCTTTTTTATTGCATTTATTATAACACTTATTAATATAAAGTCAAAAATGATGTGTTATAATTCAATTAAGGTGATAATATGAAGTTTGATAAGATAATAAAAGATGGTCTAATAGAATATGGAATAATAAATGGTAATAATACTATAGTATTAATAAAATCAGGAGCTAATGGTTCTTTATATGGTTATAATAATAAATATTTAACTATAGCTACTAGAATTAATAAAGAATATGGATATACTGTTATATGTTCTTCTAATCCTATGGAGGGTCCTAATAACTTAGATAGTGCTTTTAAACTAATCGATGATAATTATAAAGACTATATTATTTATTATATGGGATTCTCTAATGGAGGTATAAAAGGTATACAAAACTATAATAAATATGTAAAAAGATTATTATTAATAAATCCTCCATTAATGCTTAATATAGATAAAACTATAAAAGGAATAAAAGACTTTAAAGGAGATAAAATAACATTTGTATTTGGTACAGAAGATCAATCATATAAATATGTATATTTATTACAAGAAATAAATGATAATAAAACAGATATTATATTAGTAGAAGGTCAAGATCATTTATTCTCTAAGAATGATACTGACTTTATAGAATTACCATTTAAATATTTAGTATAAAATAGATTTTATTAAGCAAAAAAATAATTTTTGAAGTCTTTTTAATACAAAAATTAGTTTTTTACATAGAAAAAAGAGTATATAAATACTCTTTTTTGTTTGTTATATTTAACAAAAATTGGATTTTTGTTAAGCAAAAATAGAATTTTTGCAAAGAAAAAGAGCAATTATTGCTCTTTTTTTACTCCCTAGGTAGACTCATTAGGTTATCTTTAATAGTCTCGTCTGAAACTGATCTAACGTATTTTTCACCTTGAGCACTTAGTACAGGAATAAGAGATGGATATGGTGAAATGTTCACCTTTACTGTTCCATTACTATATTTAATATAGTCATATATATCCTCTTTATTAAACCAACCTAAGTTTAAGATATGAACCTTACGTATTTCGATTTGCTTGTTAGAATATTCACAGCCATATTTCATACTTATTTTATCAGCATATTTCATATTAATCCCACCAATCTACGAGATAAATTTACATATATTAGTGTATAGTTATGACATCCTATTGTATTGACTAGTGAATAATGATATCATAATAATAGAATAGCGCGATTGGTTATTCATTATACAACTAAGAAATACATGTATAAAAGGCATTTGTGAACAGACAAATGGCTTTTTGTGGTACTCGTTGCCACATCATAA
>JAEEGJ010024366.1_pt1 | contig 12554 bp, 10 predicted proteins | sample 8958761 | NCBI WGS metagenome assembly JAEEGJ01 (sample SAMN16246546, study PRJNA631951) | gut metagenome | biome: gut microbiome; feature: rumen; material: RS-attached | host: Bos | place: Iran: Karaj | collected 2018-10 | reverse complement strand
GCCACGGGGACGAGCGCCTTGGGCATCGTGTCCGTGAGCGGCCGCAGGCGCGTCCCCAGGCCGGCGGCGAAGATCAGCGCTTTCATAAGGCCACCTCCACGCCGGGCAGGATGGTCCGGCCGTCCCATTCTGCAGCAAGCCGCTGCAGGACTTCAGTCAGATAAGGATACCGCGCGAACGGCTCGGCGGTCAGCTCCCGGAAGGCGCGCAGCACCGTCGGGATGCAGTCCAGGAAGAGCTGCTTGCGCTCCACCAGGCCCCGGAAGCCGTAGGCGCCCGTCTCCTGGAGCAGGCGCACCAGCGTGAGCAGGCGGTACTGGCGGTAGAATTCCGGCTCGTCCACGGGCCGGAAGGCGTCGAGCGCGCGCAGGTAAACCAGCTCGAGCTCGCGCCGCATCGCGGCGTCGAAATGCGTCCCGGCGTTCCAGAGGAACGACGCGAGGTCGTACTGCACCGGGCCGCGCCGGCCGCCCTGGAAATCGACGAAACAGGGCTCGCCGTCCTTGATCATCACGTTGCGCGCCTGGAAGTCGCGGTACATGAAGGTGTCGCCCGCGAACCCGAGCGCATCCGCGCGCAGGCGGTCGAAGTCGTCCTGCAGGCGGATCTCATTGAACTCGAGCCCCGTGAGCTTGAGGAAATCGTATTTGAAATAATTGAGGTCGAAGTCCACCATCCGGGCGTTGAACTCCCGGTCCGGGAAACAGACGTCCCAGTCGAAGCCCGCCCCGACCTTGAACTGCACGGCAGGCAGCAGCGACAGCGTGTCGTGCAGCCAGTCCCGCTGCTGCTGCGTGAAGGAGCCGTCCGCGAGGGCGGGCTTCAGGAGCTCGAAGAGCTGGCCGTCGCCCAGGTCCTCCTGCAGGTAGGCCATCCCGTCCGGCGACACGCCGTAGAGCGCCGGGGCGTGAAGCCCCTGCGCGCAGAACTGCGCGTCGAGCGCGAGGAAAGCGCGGTTCTCGGCCGGGTTGGTCCCGATGCAGCCGATCACGGTGCCGCCCTCCCCGCTCATCCGGTAATACTTGCGGGCGCTGCCGGAGAGGGGCAGCAGTTCGCACCCGTCCGGCGCGCAGCCGGACCAGTCGCGATACAGTCGGGTGAGTCTGTCCATATTCAACTACGAATGTACGCACTTTTTGAGAATCCCCCAAAAGTCCTTAACTTTGTGAATTGTCTATGAACATGCTTTCGCGCATAGCATTTCCGATCGCGGTGACGGCCCTCGTCGCCCTCGGAGCGACCGGCCTCCACCAGGAGCCCGCCCCGCACATCGTGCGGATCCCGGCCCCGGCCGCCGTGCAGGACACGGTGACCTACCCCGTGGCCGGCTACAAGCTGCGCCGCACCCTGTCGCTGGAGGAGATCGTCGTGCGCGACACCTCGGCGCAGGCCGGAGAGCTCGCCGACTCGACGGCCGAGGCGCCCGACACGGTCCTGCGCCTCAGCCCGCGCGACTCGCTCAAGGCCCTGCTCGACACCTCCCTCTGGGACAAGCTCGACTCCATCTACCTGGCCGACTCCATCGCCCGGGCGAAGGCCGCCTTCGAGGCCTGGTACGCCGGCCTTTCGCGCGAAGAGCGCAAGAAATACGACCTCGACCAGAAAGTCAAGCGCAAGCTGGCGGAGGCCGATTCCCTCAACAAGGTCCGCGAAGAGCGGCAGAACATCCGCGACAGCATCGCGGAGACGACCCCGCGCATCCTGGAGACCTACGCCCTGCCCGACTCGCTCTACTACAAGCGCATCGTCGCCTGGACGGTCGACCCGGATTTCGGCAAGGTCCGGCCTTATGTGCCCGACACGGGCTACAACTACCATTTCCACGACTTCCCGTTCCGCCGGACCGACGTCAACGCCACCTGGCTGGGCGTGGCCGGCTCGCCGCTCCAGCACTACGACTGGTTCCAGCGCCGCAGCGACGAGGGCGTGATCTTCTACGACGCGCAGGAAGCCTGGACCTATTCGCACAGGACGCTCCCGTTCTACAACACGAAGGTCCCCTACACGGAGCTCGCCTACTTCGGCACCCTGTTCGCCAAGCAGTCGAAGGAGTCCGACAACCTCCACCTCTTCACCACGCAGAACATCACCCCGGCGCTCAATTTCTCCCTGCTCTACGACCACTTCGGCGGCGAGGGCATCCTCGAGAAGGAGAAGACGTCCAACAGCACCACCGCCGTGCAGGTCAACTACCTGGGCAAGCGCTACACGATGCACGCCGGCTATATCGGCAACACGGTCACCCGCGACGAGAACGGCGGCATGCAGGACATCGGGATGATCCGGGACACGGCCGTGGAGCCGCGAGACATCACCGTCGCCCTCGCCAAAGCCGGTTCCGAGATCAAGAGGCGCACCTTCTTCCTGGACCAGCAGCTGCGCATCCCGTTCACCTTCATCGAGAAGATGCGGGCGCGCCGCGACAGCACCTACACCTTCAACGCCGACTCGCTCAACCGCGACATCACGACGGCCTTCGTCGGCCACAGCAGCGAATTCTCGACGTTCACCCGCAAATACACCGACGACATCTTCGACGAGACCGGCGCCGCCTTCTACAACGACGTCTTCCGCTACGGCAGGTCCAGCGCCGACTCGATGCGCGTGCTGCGCCTGGACAATAAAGTATATCTCCGCCTGCAGCCCTGGTCCGCCGACGGGCCGGTGTCCCGCCTGGACGTCGGCGTGGGCGACCTGCTGCGGACCTATTTCGACAGCACCTCCGTTCGGCCGACCCGGCACGTCGAGAACTCCTTCTATCTCTACGCGGGCGCGGAAGGCCGCCTGTTCCGGACCGCCTGGTGGGACGCCAAGGCGCGGTTCGTGACGCTGGGCCACGGCGTGGGCGACTTCGCCGTCGAGGCGAACGCCGGCTTCCGCCTCTATCCCTTCCGGCGGGCCCGCAAGAGCCCCGTCAGCCTGGACGCGCACTTCGAGAGCACGCTGGAGGAGCCGACCTTCTATCACCAGCACCTCAACTTCAACCACTTCAGCTGGGACAACGACTTCGGCAAGATCACCACGACCCGTCTCCAGGGACGGATCGACATCCCCTACTGGCGGCTGTCCGCCCAGGTGGGCTACGCCCTGCTTGGCGGCAACATCTACTACGACACCGAGGGCATCATCCGGCAGAACACCAAGGCGATGAGCGTCCTTTCCGCCTCGCTGCGCAAGGAGTTCAAGCTGGGCCCGGTGCACCTTGACCACCGCGCGCTCTTCCAGCTCTCTTCCGAGCCGGAGGTCCTGCCCCTGCCCACGCTCGCCCTCAATTTCCGCTACTACCTCGAATTCGTGGTGCAGCGCAACGAGCGGCGCCAGAACGTGATGACGATGCAGATCGGCGCGGACGCCTACTACAACACGCCCTGGAATTCCCCTGCCTGGAATCCCAACGTGGGCGTATTCCACAACCAGACCGGGCGGACCTACACCAACGGCCCCTGGTTCGACATTTTCATCAACATGCAGTGGAAGCGCGCCTGTGTCTTCATCAAATACCAGAACGCGGGCCTGGGCTGGCCGCTGCTGCATCCCGACTATTTCAGCGCCGACCGCTTCGTCATCACCCAGAGCGGGATTGACGGCCTGAAATTTGGCATTTACTGGCCGTTCTACACGCAGCCCGGCAGGGCGTCGCAGGGCGGACGGTCTTCCTCGACAGGCTCCCAGTCCTCCGGGCAGCGAGGCAACGCCTCGCCGGTCAGGTCCGGGGGCGGCCGTTCCAGCAGAAACCTCTCAACCGCAAACCGATGAACCGCAGAGAACGAATCTGCCTGCTCGTGGCCGCGATCCTGCTCGCAGCTACGGGCCTCGCTTCGCTGTTGAAGCGCGAGCCCGACCCGCGCGTCAAGCCTGCCCACCTCCAGGGCGTCCTGGAGCTGGCTCCCCTGGCCGATACCTCCAAGGCGCTGGTGATCGGCTACCACTACCACCTGTTGCAGCGCTTCGCCGCCGCCAACGGGCAGACCATCGACATCCGCCTCACCGGGCGCGACATGTCCTATCTGGACTCGCTGCGCGCCGGGGCCGTGGACATCGTGGTGGTCCCCTTCGAAGAGAATCTGGCGCCGGACAGCGTGCTCGTGTCCTCGCCGCTGGACAGCATGAGCGTGTGGCTGATGCGCCACGACGAGCACGCGGGCATGAAGGAAGCCAACGAATGGATCGCCGAATGGCACGCCTCGGACCAGTATGCGCCCACGCGCGACGCCTTCCTGAACCGCTACAACGTGTTCAGGAGCGGGCCGCGCGCGCAGATCAGCCCCTACGACTCGCTGATCCGCGCCCACGCCGACACGGTCGGCTGGGACTGGCATTTGCTGGCCGCCCTGATCTATTCGGAATCCCGTTTCCACATCGAGGCGCGCTCGAAGCGCGGCGCCGCCGGCCTGATGCAGATGATGCCCAAGACGGCCGCGCGCTACGGCGTGACGAACCCGCTGGACCCCGAGATGAACATCGCCGCGGGCGCCCAGTCGCTCAGCTACCTGATCAAGCGCTACTCCAAGGTGGCCGCCAACCAGACGGAACGCTACAAATACGCCCTGGCCGCGTACAACGCGGGCATCGGGCGCATCGACGACTGCATCAGCCTGGCACGCCACCTGGACGTGGATCCGTCCTATTGGATCAACATCCAGACGCAGGTGCTGCCGCTGATGGCAGATGAAAGTATTCTGGAGACAGGCGCCGTCAAGCTGGGCACCTTCAAGGGAGGGGAAACGATGGGCTACGTGGACAGCATCATCGCTGTGTACAACCGCCTTTGCAAGATCTGTCCTTGAGACGCGCCACGAGCGGGTCCGTCAGGCGCATCATCGCGCCGGGCAGGACCGCGAGCAGGAGCGTCCCCAGACCGATGACGATCCCTTCCGTGCGGGCCATCAGGACGTCGCCCGCACCCGTCCAGGCGCCTGCGCCGAACGGATTGTGGAAGAAAATCCACGCCAGGACGGCCGCGAGCACGACCGTCAGCGAATCCATCACCACCTTGACCGGGCCGAAAGGCTTGCGGAGCACCTTGGCGAACGCCGCCACCGTCATCTCGGCGGAGAGCATCCAGGCGTCGGCCGCCACTTCGATGCTGACGCCGAACGCGGTCACGGCCGCGGCCAGGAGCGTCAGACCGACGCGGGCGGCGAAGCCCGCGGGATGCAGCCAGGCGAGGGCCCACATGCAGCCGTCGATCAGATAGCCGAACACGGCGGACGCGAGGATCTGCAGGAGGTGCTTCGCCTTGAAATCCTTGCGCAGGAGCGCGATCTGCAGGAGCATATAGGTCATGTTCACCAGGACGGTGAAGGTCCCGACCGACAGGACGGGCCACTTGAGGTTCAGGACATACGAAGGGCACGAAAGCGGCGCCGTGCCGAGGTTGGATATGATCGACAGCGCCACGCCGAACGCCACGAACACCAGTCCGACGGTCGCCACGGCATAGCGGGTGAGGATATCTTTTGCTTTCACATTCATTGCCGTGCAAATATCGTAATTTTTCCACTATCTTTGTATGTTTGATCTAAAGTATCAGCATATTTCAATTTTCAACATATGAAAAGATTCTATCTGTTTATGATTCCTGTGATGATGCTGGCAGCCTGCCAGCCCAAGGAAGCGAAAGTCCCCGCCATCGACCTGGCGGACCTGGACACGTCCGTTGCCGCCGGCGAGGATTTCTATCAGTACGCCAACGGCGGATGGATGAAGAACAACCCCCTCAAGCCCGAATACGGCCGTTTCGGTTCGTTCGACATGCTGCGTGAGAAGAACGTGGAGAACCTCAACGCCCTGTTCTCCGAGATGACGACGATGAACCCGGAACCGGGCACCATCGACCAGAAGATCGTGGACCTCTACAAGCAGGGCCTCGACTCCGTCCGTCTCAACGCGGAAGGAGCCGCCCCGCTCAAGAAATATATCGACGAGATCTACGCCGTCTCCGACAAGAAGGCGCTCGCCGCACACCTCGGCAAGCTGAACCTCATCGGTGAGGGCGGCTTCTTCGGCGGTGGCGCGGAGGCCGACCTGATGGACAGCAAGGTCCAGGTCCTCTACATGGGCCAGGGCGGCCTCGGCATGGGCGACCGCGACTACTACGTGGACCCGGCCAACGCCGAGCTGCGCAAGGGCTATGAGGCGATGCTCGTCAAGTTCTTCACGCTCGCCGGCGTGGACAACGCCGAGCAGCGCGCCGCCAACGCCGCGGGCCTCGAGGACAAGCTCGCCCAGGTCTCCTGGACCAGCGTGCAGAACCGCGACATGGAGAAGATCTACAACCCGATGAGCTCCGCCCAGATCTACAAGGCCTACCCGGGCTTCGACTTCAAGACCTTCTTCGCCGCGCTCGGCATCGCCGACCAGGACAAGATCATCGTGCAGCAGCCTTCCTACTTCGAGGGCTTCAGCAAGATCTTCAAGGACACCGACATCGAGGTGCTCAAGGACTATCTGGCAGCCAACCTGATCAACAGCGCCGCCACCAGCCTGTCCGACGACTTCTACGATGCCAACTTCGACTTCTACAGCCGCCAGATGAGCGGCGTGACCGAGCAGAAGCCGCGCTGGAAGCGCGCGATGAGCGTTCCCAACAGCATCCTCGGCGAGGCCGTCGGCCAGATGTACGTGGCCAAGTTCTTCCCCGAGTCCTCCAAGCAGAAGATGCTCGACCTGGTCAAGAACCTCCAGATCTCCCTCGGCCAGCACATCGACGAGCTCGACTGGATGTCCGACGCCACCAAGGCCAAGGCCCGCGAGAAGCTCGCCGCCTTCACCGTCAAGATCGGCTATCCCGACAAGTGGAAGGACTACAGCACCCTCACCGTGGATCCTGAGCTCAGCTACCTGGACAACCTGGTCGCCGCCAGCGCCTGGTATGTGGCTGACAACCTCTCCAAGATCGGCCAGCCGACCGACCCGACCGAGTGGGGCATGACCCCGCAGACGGTCAACGCCTACTACAACCCGACGACCAACGAGATCTGCTTCCCGGCCGGTATCCTGCAGCCGCCGTTCTTCAACCCGGATGCTGACGACGCCGTCAACTATGGCGCCATCGGCGTGGTGATCGGCCACGAGATGACCCACGGCTTCGACGACCAGGGCAGCCTGTTCGACAAGGAGGGCAACATGAACAACTGGTGGACCGACGAGGACCGCGCCGCTTTCGTGGCCAAGACCAAGGTGCTCGCCGACCAGTACAGCGCCGTGGAGGTCGTGCCCGGCCTGATGGCCAACGGCGCGCTCACCCTCGGTGAGAACATCGCCGACCACGGCGGCATCAGCATCGCCTGGACGGCCCTGCACAACGCCGTGGGCGAGAACATCCCCGCCCCGATCGACGGCCTGACCATGGAGCAGCGCTTCTTCCTCGGCTACGCCCACGTCTGGGCGCAGAACATCACCGACGAGGAGAGCGCCCGCCTGACCAAGCTCGACGTCCACTCGCTGGGCAAGAACCGCGTCAACGTGGCCCTGCGCAACTTCGGCTACTTCTTCGATGCTTTCGGCATCAAGGAAGGCGATGCGATGTGGCGTCCGGAGGCCGAGCGCGTCCATATCTGGTAATATCATGCAGGCCGGCGGCTTCATAGCCCGGCGCCTGCGCGTCAAGGAGAAGATGGCTGTCGTTGCGATAGCCATCTCCTTCTTTGTGATCATCCTGGCCGTCGCCATTTCCGCCGGATTCCGGCGGGAAATCCGCGGCGGCGTCTCGGCCGTCACGGGGGACATCCTCCTGACCGGCCCTTCCGCCGACCTGACCGGCGGCGCCGACCCCGTCCGCACCCCTGCCCATCTGCAAGACCTGGCAGGGGTGCGCGGCGTGGAGCGGATCGAGCCGGTCGTCTACAGCGCCGGCATCCTCAAGGTCGGGGACGACATCCAGGGGGCCCTGTTCAAGGGCACGTCCGCGGACACGGTCTCGATGGGCGTGCGCATCCCGGCCACGCTCGCCACGCGTTTCGGTCTGCAGGCCGGCGACGACCTGACGGCCTGGTTCGTCGGCGACAAGACCAAGGTCCGCAAGTGGCACATCCTGTCGGTCTACGACAGCGCCCTGGCCACGGACGCCGGGCAGCTGCTCTATGTCCCCATCGGGGACCTGCGCCGTCTGCGCGAATGGGAGCAGGACGAGTCTTCGCTGCTGGAAGTGACGGTGGAGCCGCGATTCCGCGAGCGCAACGCCCTGCAGGCGCTGAACGCTGAGCTGGGCTGGCGCGCCACGGCGGCCGCCGGTGTGGACGAGGACCCGCTGCGCGCCGTGCCCGCCACCGAGCGCTTCCCCCAGCTGTTCGACTGGCTGGACCTGATCGATTTCAATGTGTATGCGATCCTGCTGCTGATGACCGTCGTGGCGGGGTTCAACATGATTTCCGGCCTGCTGATCCTGCTGTTCCGGCACGTCAGCACGATCGGCACGCTCAAGACCCTCGGGATGGGCGACCGCGCCGTGGCCGGGGTTTTCCTGCGGGTGGGGGCCCGCTCCGCCGCCTTCGGCATGGCGGCGGGCAACGCCCTCGCGCTGCTCTTCTGCCTGGTCCAGGGCACGACGCACTGGATCAAGCTCAATCCCGAGAATTATTTTGTCTCTTATGTGCCCGTGCACGTGAACCTGCCGGGCATCCTGCTCGCCGACGCCGCCGCGTTCGCGGGCATCCTGCTCTTGCTGCTGATCCCCACGCTGTTCATTTCCCGGGTCGATCCGGCCCGGACCGTCAAGGCCGAGTAGCTAGACTTTGGCTTCGCGGAAGACCTCCAGGATGGAAGGATAGGTGTTCTTCAGGAACGGAGGGAGGCTGGAACGTGCCACCCAGGCGGCGCGGGCGATGTCTTCTTCGCGCTGGGGCGTGAGGTCCACCGGGTCGGTGTAGAGCATGTCGTACCACCAGGTGTGCTTGAGGTGCCAGATGCCGTCGCGCAGGTAGCAGTGGTCGGTGACGCAGATCAGGCCGCGGAGCTCGAGCTGGTCCACGCCGGTCTCTTCCTGGACTTCGCGCAGGGCGGTGACGGCGATGTCTTCGCCGGGCTCGCGGTGGCCCTTCGGGAGGTCCCAGAGGCCGCCGCGCTGGATGAGGAGGTAGTCGCCGCGGCGGTTGGACACCAGGCCGCCGGCGGCGTCGACTTCGCGGAATTCGGCGCAGACGCGGCGGTACATGCCTGCCTCGTCGTCGGTGGGGATATAGATGCGCGAGAGGGACGCCGACGCTTCGAACATGGCCACGAGGGTGTGGATGTTGATGCTTTCGCCGAAATGGAACTCGACCGAGTTGGGGTCGGAGAGGGCCTGGTCGTCGGGACTGCAGATGATGATGCAGCGTTTTTCGAAGTATATCTTGTGCATCGGAAAATTGCTATCTTTGCAAACGATACAAAGGTAAAGTTTTTTTTCGACTATGACTGCACACTATACCAGCAAGCACGGCCAGGTGGCCAAGCGGCCCGAGGAGCTCTACATGGCGTTCACGGACCTGCGCAATTTCGCGCGGATGATTCCGGCCGGCAAGGTCAAGGCGGACATCCAGGCCGATTTCGACTATCTGAGCGCGGAGGTCCAGGGTTTCCGGATCGGTGTGCGCGTGGACGAGCGGCAGCCGTATCGGCTGATCCGCCTCGGCAGCTCGGAGTCGCCGGTCGAGTTCGTGGCGGCGCTGCATTTCGAGCCGTCCGACATGATCGGGCGGACGGATTTCTGGATCGAGCTGGATGCCAATCTCAATTTCATGATGAAGACGATGCTGGGCAGCAAGGTCCAGGACGCGATCGACAAGATGGTGGACGGGCTGGTGGCCGCTTCCGAGGGCCGGATGCCGGACGTCCCGGAGGAGTTCCGTCAGTAATGGAGGAGCAGGCGGGCGTCGCGGTGCGGCTGCATCCGTTCAAGGGGCTGGCGGGGCCGGAAGGCACGCCGGTGCCCTGGTCGCCGTATGGCCGCATCCTCTCCGAGCGCCCCGTCTTCACGCTCGACCCGCTTTTCCACGCGGGTTGCTACTACGTACAGGATTCCTCCGCGATGTTCGTCGGACATCTCTTCCGCAAACTCCTTTCTGCGCGCGGCGAGGCTTCGTCCCCGCAAAAACCGATTAGGGTACTGGATTTATGCGCTGCGCCTGGGGGGAAGACGACCGACCTGGCGGCGTCGCTGCGGGAGGCATATGGCGACGGATTCGTGCTGGTGGCGAACGAGGTCATGAAGGCGCGCGTGGGCGTGCTGGACGACAACGTGGCGCGCTGGGGCGACCCGAACGTGGTCGTCACGAGCGTGGACCCGGCCGCGTTCGCGCGGCTGGAGGGCTACTTCGACATCATCGTCGCGGACGTGCCGTGCAGCGGCGAGGGGATGTTCCGCAAGGACCCGCGGGCCCGCGAGGAATGGAGCCCCGCCGTGGTGGAGCTCTGCGCGGCGCGCCAGAAACGCATCCTGGCGGATGTCTGGCCCGCCCTGCGCGAGGGGGGCTGGCTGCTCTACAGCACCTGCACCTACGAACCCGCGGAGAACGACGAGAACCTGGCCTGGGCAGCCGCCGAGCTGGGCGGCGAGATCCTGGAGCCGGAGGCGGAATTCGAGCAGTACGGCGTACGCCGCACCCCGCACGGACACCTGCTGGAAGCGGGGGTCGTGCCGGGCGAAGGGCAATGGGCCGGCGCGCTCCGCAAGACGGCCCCGCAGCGCACCGCGCCCGGGGCGGACCCGGCCGTACTGCACCCGCTGCGCAGCGGCCTCCGGAAGGGCGAATCCAAGGGAAAGGACTTCATCCCGGATGCGGACTACGCTTTGAGCATAAAATTTGCTGGGGAATACCCGGCCGTGGACGTGGACCGGCAGACGGCCCTGCGCTTCCTCCACCGGGACGCGCTCGTGCTGCCGCAGGCCGCCCCCGGCTACAACGTGATAACTTATCTGGGGCATCCCCTGGGGTTTGTCAAGAACATCGGTTCCCGGTGCAACAACCTCCTCCCCAAGGGCCGCCGCATCCTGATGAACGTATGAGCATGAACAAGACGAAAATAATCCTGACGGCCGTCGCGGCCACCCTCTGTGTCCTCGCGTCCGCCCAGACCACCGCAGAAGAATTCAAGGGCCGCTACGAGCGGCTCGTGCGCGCCGTCGGCTATAGCGGCGTGGGCATCGAGACGCTCCTCGACCGCTGGGAGGAGGCATTCCCCGACGACATGGCCGTCCCGCAGGCGCGTTTCAACTATTATTACCATAAGGGACTCACCACCAGCGTCGTGTCCGTTCCCGGCGTGCGCCGCTTCATGGGCAAGGAGCCGATCATGTCGCTGAAGGACGAGGACGGGAAGGATATCTTCTACTTCGAGGAGGACAACTTCGACGAGGCGCTTTTCGGCGAGGCGCTGAAGGTCGCGGACGCGCAGATCGCCGCCCATCCGGACGAGCTGCGCTGGTACTACCTCAAGATTTCGGCCCTCGTGGCCTACGAGAAGGAGAGCCCCGAACTGGCCGCCGCCCAGCTCTCCAGGCTCATCGACCGCGATGCGAAGCATCCGGCCTGGACGCTCGACGGCGCGCCGGCCGGCGAGGAGGTCTTCCTGCAGGGCGTCGGCGAATACTGCGCCAATTTCTTCCGGATCGGCACGGCCGACGGCTACGAATATTTCCGCGAGATCTCGGAGAAGATGAGCAAACAGTATCCGAAGAGCGCGGTCTTCGTCGCCAACATCGGATCCTACTGGCAGGTGGCCCGCAAGAATCCCAAGCAGGCCATCAAGTACTATAAAAAGGCGCTCAAGATCGACCCCGACGACTATGCGGCCAACCAGAACCTCAAGCTCGTCGAGCGGCAGCTGGCCCAGGCCAAGAAGAAATAACGTACAGGGCGTGAAACTTTTTGCGCCTTTCTTCCGTATATAGAATGTTTTGTCAATACGGAACGTATGAAGCTTTCTCAATTTGATTTCGAACTCCCCAAGGAGCGGATTGCCACAGAACTGATGCCCGAAGTGGATGGGCACGTACAGTGGCGCGACGAGTGCAAGCTGATGGTCCTGCACAAGGACACAGGCGAGATCGAGCACCGTCAGTTCAAGGACATCATCGACTATTTCGGCAAGGGCGACCGCTTCGTGCTCAACGACACCAAGGTCTTCCCGGCCAAGCTCTTCGGCAAGAAAGAGAAGACCGGCGCCGACATCATGGTGTTCCTGCTCCGCGAGCTGAACCGCGAGCAGCGTCTCTGGGACGTGATCGTGGATCCGGCCCGCAAGATCCGTATCGGCAACAAGCTCTATTTCGGCGAAGACGAGAGCATGGTGGCCGAGGTCATCGACAACACGACCTCCCGCGGCCGCACCCTGCGTTTCCTCTATGACGGCCCGTACGACGAGTTCAAGGCCGCCCTGTTCGCCCTCGGCCAGACGCCGGTCCCCGAGTGGGTCAAGGAGACGCCGACCGAGCGCGACGCCGAGGAGTTCCAGACCATCTTCGCGACGCACGAAGGCGCCGTGTCCGCTCCGGCGGCCGGCCTGCACTTCAGCCGCGAGCTGCTCAACCGGATGATCCTGCACGACATCGAGAAGACCTTCATCACCGTGCA
>JAEEGJ010024364.1_pt1 | contig 12555 bp, 5 predicted proteins | sample 8958761 | NCBI WGS metagenome assembly JAEEGJ01 (sample SAMN16246546, study PRJNA631951) | gut metagenome | biome: gut microbiome; feature: rumen; material: RS-attached | host: Bos | place: Iran: Karaj | collected 2018-10 | reverse complement strand
AAAATGGTCGCCCACACCTTCAGCTACCCCCTCGGCCACATTGTGACCGCCAAGTACTGGCAGAACGTGATTGACGGCGGCCGCCACCTGACCGTTGCCGAAACCGGCTGGGCTAAGGCACTCTGGGGCAAGATTTATGGCCAGTGGATTGCAGGTTCTGCCGTATTCACCTACGACATGAACGTGTTCATTCCGGGCAAGTTGCTCGAAAAGATGCAGGAATACAAGGTGACTACCTTCTGTGCGCCGCCGACCGTTTACCGCTACATTCTGCAGCATGGCGTCGAAAAGTACGACCTTTCCAGCCTCAAGTACTGCACCACCGCAGGCGAGGCGTTGAACTTGGACATTTACAAGAAGTTCTTCGAAAAGACGGGGCTCCGCCTGCACGAAGGCTACGGCCAGACCGAACTCACGCTCACTACGGGCAACTTCGAATGGATGGAACCGCGCCCCGGTTCCATGGGCAAGCCTTCTCCTGGCTACCGCATGGATATCGTGGATGCCGACGGCAACAGCTGCGGTCCCGACGAAGTCGGCGAAATCATCATCAAGATTGACGAAGGCAAGCCCTTCGGCATGTTCGGTGGCTACTACCGCGACGAAGAACGCACCCAGAAAGTATTCGAGGGCGGGGTCTACCACACCGGCGACACCGCTACCCGCGACAAGGACGGTTTCTTCTGGTTCGTAGGCCGTACCGATGACCTGATCAAGAGTTCCGGCTACCGCATCAGCCCCTTCGAAGTCGAAGAAGTGCTCCACAAGCACCCCGCCGTCTTGGAAGTTGCAGTGACTGGTGTCGAGGACAAGTCCCGCGGACAGGCCGTGAAGGCGACCGTGGTGCTCCAGAAGGGTTACGAAGCCTCTAAGGATTTGGCCAAGGAAATCCAGCTGTTCGCAAAGAACGTGGCTGCCTCATACAAGAGTCCGCGTATCATCGACTTCGTGTCGGAACTGCCGAAGACCATCAGCGGAAAAATCCGCCGCGCCTCTATCCGCGACAAGGATAAGGAAGACGCTAACGCCGCAGCAGAAACCGCAGCGAAGGAAGCCGAAAGCGCCCCGGAAAATAAAGAATAGTTGCGGAACAGCAAAGAATCTAAAAAGCCCGCCTCCAAGGCGGGCTTTTGCTATTTAACGATGCATTTACTTAACCGCAATTCGTTGGATTTGTCTATCGACGCGAATCAAAAAATTTCCTGAATGCGGCAAAACTACAGAAAAACCACTCCCGCCTACACGACCCGTGGCTAGCACCTGTCCCTGTATATCCAACACTGCATACGAGCTACCATTCCGTGCCCCTGACACCAGCACATTTCTGTCGGCAACAATCACCTGGAAACGCGGAGCCTCCCATTTTTCCAATACGGCATCGTTGCATTCCTTGCCATCGCAATAGAGCACTAATTTTTTGCGGCTAGAAGAGGATTTTGCAGACCTACTCGAGCTAGACTTCGCTTTAACGCTGGAGCTCGATTTCGCCTTGGAGCTCGAACTAGACTTAGCCTCGCTTGAAGAAGACTTTATAGCACTGCTTGAACTTGACGACGCCACACTCGAAGACGATTCCTCAAGATAGTTCTTGATTACTCCACAGAAATTAGGCAACGGCTCCAAGCCCACATTTTGCCCCCATATAGAACCGTTCTCCCCTTGATGCAAGGCGTATGCCACATCCCCATTTTCAAACTCTTCCAATTTGGCAGACCTTCCATAAGAAGCTTTAACACCGGCAACGTTCAGGTAAAAGCAATTCGTTACTTTAATATCCGACTTTACCTCTCCCACCAAGGCATCATTGTCCAACTGCGTGCCGTAAGACACGACAAACCCCACATTGTAAGAATTCGCAATATTCACATTAGCATCATACTTGATAGAACCGACCAAGCCGCCGGCATTGTTATGTTTGCCTTCAATTAAACCGGTGTTGTAACAATTTTCAATAACCGTATTGCTATATGAATTAATCACGCCTACGATTCCACCCGGATAGCTAACCGCATTGACCGTAGATCTATTATAACAATTCGAGATTTCAATATCCGAATACGCCGTCCGAGCATTTCCATTGACAACACCGACCAAAGCCCCCACCTTATCAAAGTCACCCTTGACCTCAAAGTACGAAGCATCGATACCAATATTTTTGACGATAATAGTGTTTTTATTCGAACCAACAACACCGAGCGACCCGAAAAAGCCGTAACCGCGATACCCATCATAGGAATCCCGTACCGAATCGCACTTTACATAAAGCCCAAATACCGAATGCCCTCTTCCGTCAAACACGCCGTTGAACCCATTGATGGGAACCCAGTGCGCAAAGCCTGCAGAATCGGCGACATTGAGAGAACCATCCAACTTCAGTACATTCTTGTTCACCACGATGTCATCTTCCAAGTAAGCACAGGGAGAAGTATTCTTCGAAAAGCCGTCTGTACCGTTCACAATCGCAGCAAAACCATACAGGTCGGATTCATCCTTGATGACATAGCAACCATCTTCATCTTTTGACGGTTCCTTTTTCTCGAGCCATTTTGCATAAAGAACGACATCCCCAGATTCTTCAGGGCCTATTTCATACAGGCGATCCCCTTTAAAGTTCTTGTCCTTGTACCACCCTCTAAAAATGGCCCCGCTGCGAGTCACATTTTTAGGCAACACGACCCCTACACCCTCCACATAAGTCGGGACTTCCTCATCAAAGGTGACCGTTCCGCTGCCGGTCTGGTAAGAAATTTTATAAACCGGAGTGTACTTCGCCCAGAACTCCTGTTCACCGTTAGCCGTTGCCGGAATAAATTTCACCGAATTTCCCTTGAATTCGGCATTGTCATACCAACCAGAAAACACATAGTCTTCACGGAAAACCAAAGGAAGGTCATATCTGTAACCGGGCACATAATCTTCCGGCAGAACCGTGACATCCCCCTCATAGGTGTGCAAACTCATTTTTTCAAAAACTTGGGGTAAATCCCCCTTGAAATTTCCACTAAAAGAAGGAGATCCTCTACCAATAACCTGTCCCCAAATGGTGGCATCCAGCCCTTCGTAATAGTAATTGTGCAACAGGTACGCAACCGCCCCATTAGCCATCATTTCTTCAGGAACTTCAATCCCGTAAAGGTCACTCACATCACCTTTCAGATAATAAATGTTGGCATAGGTAAAATCTTCCACCACACCCGCATAGCGCCCTATAATAGCGCCCGTATATTCTGTTTCTTCATCTAACGATTGTATTTTTCCCGTATTATAAGCGTTCACCAAGACCGCGGAACCACCACTCATAATTCCCGCAATTCCTCCTTTAACATTGTAACCTACGACAGATCCAATGTTAAAGACGTTCTTCAGTTCCAAAGCACCGCTTACCTGGCCAACTATACCGCCAGCCATAGAATTGCCTTCATCTTTATTGAAGGCCGTCACAGTTCCCAAATTATAGACATTGGTTATCGACGCCGTAACTCCTGTCAGAATCCCTACAATACCACCCACGACATGCCTTGCCGTAACAGCCCCACCGTTGAAGCTTTTTTCTATTTGAACATTTCCATAGGTCAGACCAACCATTCCACCCGCTATAACCGATTTTGCGTAAACATGAGCATAACTGCGCGTGTTATAAATAACGACAGGCTTATTTCCACGAGAGTCCACTTCACCGGCAATAGAACCTACATAGGAATTTCCTTTGAAATAAGAATCGTAGATTAGCAAATTTCTGACAAAAACATCCCTGTCATCTTCATAGGATTCAATTCTACCAAACAAACCGACGTCACTACTCGTAGAATCATTAAAATACAGACCGAATATCGTATATCCTTGACCTTCAAAGGTTCCTCGGAAATTCCTGATAGGCGTCCACGGAATAAAATCTGCAGTATCCGCTACATTAAGTTCTCCATCGCCGATCAAGACTTTATTATTCACAACAAAACTTTTTCCAAGCCTTGCGCAAGCAGTCGGATACGGCTCCTTATCTTCAGTACCGTTTACGATAGCCGCAAAGCCGTAAAGTTCTTCCTTGCTCGTAATAAAGTAGCACCCATCCAGCGTAGACGGAGTTTTGGGGGTAATCGTTCCTGCGGCTTCCGCAAGTACGGCAAGCAATGCCACAATCCCCAAAAACGTCTTTATTCTAGACATCTCTCTTAACCTCAAGTAAATCTTGTCGATAAGTATAGATAAAAAATGAGAAATCATCTTTGGAGCGACCAAGAATATTTTCTATATTCCCCGCCATGACTAAAAGACGCGTAGTAATCACTGGTATGGGAGCGGTGACTCCCGTTGGCAAGAACATTAACGATTTTTGGGCAGCTATTCGCGCAGGCAAGTGCGGTGTCGGCCCCATCACCCTTTTTGACGCAAGCAACTGCCCGGTAAAGATTGCTGCCGAAGTCAAGGATTTTAAGCCCGAAGAACACGACATTGACCCGAAGGAAGCCCGCCGCATGGCCCGCTTCACACAGTTCCTGCTCGCCGCCTCCAAGGAAGCGGTTGCAGACGCTAGCCTTACGCCCGAAGACCTGGCTGCTGACACCACCGGCATTGTCGCAGGTACCGGCCTCGGCGGCCTTGACATTGTCGATTCTACCTATACGCAGTACATGAACGGTGGCAAGCGCAAGGTTTCGCCGCTGGCCATGCCCCAGCTGATTCCGAACGAAGCGGGCGCAAACGTTTCTATCGCCCTCGGCATCACGGGCCAGGCCCACACGGTCTGCACCGCCTGCGCCTCGGGCACCGACGCCATCGGTGTCGCACTTGACGCGATCCGCTCGGGTCGTCTGGACATCTGCCTTGCCGGCGGTTCCGAAAGCGGCATTACCGATTACAGCATCAAGAGCTTCGCCGGCATGCACGCCCTTACAGACAAATTCAACGACTGTCCGGAAAAGGCTTCTCGCCCGTTCGACTTGAACCGCTCCGGATTCGTGATGGGTGAAGGCGGTGCCGTGATGATTCTCGAAGAATTGGAACACGCCAAGGCCCGCGGCGCCAAGATTTACGCCGAACTCGCCGGCTACGGCGCTTCTGCCGACGCTTACCACATCACCAGCCCGCGCCCGGGTGGAGAAACCTGCGCGAAGGCTCTTACCCGCGCCATCAAGGACGCAGGCATTGCCCCGACGGACATTGACTACTACAACGCTCACGGAACCTCGACGCACTTGAACGATGCGACCGAAACCGCTATGCTCAAGGTCGCCCTCGGCGAACACGCCTACAAGATCAAGGTGTCCAGCACCAAGAGCATGACGGGCCACTGCGTGGGTGCCGCCGGCGTGTGCGAAGCCATTGTCTCGACTCTTGCGATTCGCGATTCGTTCTACCCCGCCACCATCAACTACGAGACTCCGGATCCGGAATGCGACTTGGATTACGTCCCGAACAAGGGTGTCGAAGGGAACATCGATGTCGCCGCCTCCGCCTCTCTCGGCTTCGGCGGTCACAATGGTGTCGTGATTATCAAGAAATACAAATAGAACTTAGTTGGAAGAACTTAGAGCTTAGAGAAATCTCTAAGCTTGTTCATCAAGCCAGCAGCTGGCTTTTTTATTGGCGCTTAGCTTTGCTAAGCTTGCTCATCTAGCCATCTTTGTAGAATTATGGCGGCAGCGAGTTGATCGATGACCGCCTTATTCTTTTGCTTTTTCTTCTTGCTAAAGTAAGAAGTCTTTTCTTGCGCCTGCACGCTGGAATACGATTCATCCTGCGTGTACACGGGCATGCCCGGGAATCGCGTTTTCAGGTCCTCAATGAACTTTTCCACCACCACGTTCTTGCCGTCCTTGCGGCCGTCAGGGTGATATGGCATTCCCACCACAAAGGCGTCTACCTTGTTGATTTTCACCAGTTCGTCGAGGCGAACAAACAGGTTTGTGGTCTTCTGGTCAATCGTTTCTCGCGAAAAAGCCATCCGGAATTCGGAATCGGCAAAAGCGACTCCAACGCGGTGTTCACCATAATCAAGCGCAAGGTAGTTCATAGGCAGCAATATAGAAAAAAGGGGTGGAGTCTTTTCGGAGCCAATTTTACACTTCTTGTCGCTTTTCTGCGCTTCAATATCTAGGGCTTTTGTAGCATTTTTCTATCTTTGTGCCCACTATGAGCAATATGAAGAACGATTTATGGGTCGGCGTGGACGTCGGTTCCACCACCGTAAAAATTGCGGTCGTTGATCCAGAGACCAACAAGCTTTTGCATTACACTTACCAGCGCCACAATGCCATGCAGGCACAGAAGGTTTTCGAGGTGCTGCGTGAGGCCCATGGACTTTTCCCCGATAAGAATTTCAGAGTCGCCTTCTGCGGCAGTGGCGGTCAGCCCTTCGCCGAAGCAACCCACGCCTTCTTTGTGCAAGAAGTCGTAGCGAACGCCCTTGCTGTACGTGCAACCTACCCCGAATCCCGAGTCGCCATTGAACTCGGCGGCCAGGATGCCAAGGTCGTCTTCTTCGAAAAAGACAAGACCACCGGCAAACTCATTGCCTCTGACATGCGTATGAACGGCGTGTGCGCCGGCGGTACCGGTGCATTCATTGACCAGGTGGCCGAACTTCTGCGCATCAAGACCGAAGCCTTCGAAGGCTTTGCCAAGCGTGGCCAGAAGGTCTACGAAATTTCGGGCCGTTGCGGCGTGTTCGCCAAGACCGACATCCAGCCGATGCTGAACAACGGTATCGCCAAGGAAGACATCGCCCTTTCCAGCTTCCATGCCATTGCCAAGCAGACCATCGGTGGTCTTGCCCAGGGTATGGAAATCAAGCCACCCGTGATTTTCGAAGGTGGCCCGCTGACCTTTAACCCGACGCTTGTCCGCGCCTTCAAGGAACGCCTTGGAATTTCTGACGAACAGGCCATTGTGCCGGAACACTCCGAAGTGCTCGTGGCCATGGGTGCCGCCCTCTCCTTGGGCTCCATGTTTGCCGACCAGGAATGCTTCTACCGCAAGGAAGGTTCGCTGGACGCCCTGATCCACTTTAACGAAACCCGCCAGGCCGAAAACAAGGCCAAGGCCGCTGCCGACTTGTTCTTCAAGAACGACGCTGAATACCAGATGTTCCTCGAAGAGCACAAGATGGCCGGAAACCACTACCCGCAGCCCGTTTCGGGCTCCACACTCAACGTGTACCTGGGTATCGACGCGGGCTCTACCACCACCAAGTTCGTGCTTATGGACGAAAACGAAAACGTGGTGGACGGATTCTACGCAAGCAACAACGGCGAACCGCTCGCCGTGCTCAAGAACGCCCTCAACGAACTTTCGGACCGCTACGAAGAATACGGCTGCAAGCTCAACATCTTAGGCGTAGGTACAACCGGCTACGGCGAACAGCTGTTTGCAAAGGCCGTGCATGCCGACTTCCACACGGTGGAAACGGTCGCTCACGCCAACGCCGCCCAGAAGATTTGCCCCGACGTAAGTTTCATCCTCGACATCGGCGGGCAGGACATGAAGGCCATCTCCGTGCAAGACGGCGTGGTCACGGGTATCATTCTGAACGAAGCCTGCTCCTCGGGTTGCGGATCCTTTATCGAAACCTATGCCCGCAGCCTCGGCATCCCGATGGAAAAGATTGCTGAACTCGCCTTCAACGCAAAGAGCCCCTCTCAGCTGGGTTCCCGCTGCACCGTGTTCATGAATAGCTCCATCATCACGGAGCAGCGTGACGGCAAACAGCCCGAAGACATTATCGCAGGCATCTGCCGCTCCATCATCAACAACGTATTTACGAAGGTGATTCGTATCCGTAACCTGAACACGCTCGGCAAGAAGGTCGTGGTGCAGGGCGGTACGTTCAAGAACAACGCCGTTCTCCGCGCCTTCGAACAGTACACAGGCCTCAAGCCCATCCGTCCGGAACGTCCGGGCGAAATGGGCGCTATCGGTATCGCTCTTTTGACCAAGAAGTTCATGGAAGAAAAGCGCAAGACCGAACCGGAACTCAAGAGCCGCTTTATCGGGCTTGACGCCATGAAGACCTTCAGCTGGCACAACCAGCCGGGTCAGCTCTGCCAGTACTGCACCAACCACTGCTCCCGCACCATCGTTACCTTCAGCGACGGCCAAAGCTTCGTGACGGGTAACCGCTGCGAACGCGGCGAAGTCACCGCCGATCCGAACGATCCGAAGACCAAGGCGCTCATCGCCGAAATCAACAAGAAGATGCAGGCCGTGCCCGACATGATCAAGCGCACGAACCAGCTCTTGGTCAAGGACTACGCTCCGGCAAAACTCGTCGAAAACAACGGCAAGACCATCGGTATTCCGCGCGTGCTCGAATTCTGGGCATCTCTCCCCTTCTGGAAGGCCTTCTTTACGAGCCTCGGCTACACCGTCGTGGTGAGCCGCCAGAGCGACTACAAGATGTTCGAAGCTGGCCTCCACAGCGTGCCCTCTGACACGGTTTGCTTCCCGGCAAAGCTTGTGCACGGCCACGTGCTCAGCCTCATTGAAAAGAAGGTGGACCGCATCTTCTTCCCGATGATGGTTGCCATCCCGAGTGACCACACCAAGTTCACGGCAACGTCCGTTTGCCCCGTGGTGCAGGCCTACCCGAACGTGTGCAAGAACACCGACGAGCCCGAAAAGAACTACGGCGTTCCCATGGACCAGCCGATTTTCCACTGGTTCAACGCCAAACTCCGCAGAAGCCAGACTATTGACTGGTTCCACGAAAACTGGAAGCTCGACAAGAAACTTTTGGACAAGGCCGTTACCGAAGGCGAAAAGGCGCTCAACAACTACCGCACCACGCTTTTGGAAGAAGGCCAGAAGATCCTCGACGACGTACGCGCAAAGAACTCCTTTGCCGTGGTGATTGCAGGCCGCCCCTACCATGCGGACACGCTCATCAACCACAACATCGCAAGCCACTTTACCGCCATGGGCATTCCGGTGCTCACCACCGAATCGCTCCCCGGCGTGTACGACCAGGATGTGCCGAGCCACACCCGTATCGAAATCAAGAACACCTTCCACTTGCGCATGATTGGTGCCACCATGATTGCGGCGAAGGATCCGAACATCGAACTTGCGCAGATCGTAAGCTTCGGTTGCGGACACGACTCGATTTTGACCGACGAAATGATGCGCATGCTGCACCTTGATTCCAACAAGGAAATGCTCATGCTCAAGCTCGACGAAGGCGATGCCCGCGGCCCCGTGGGAATCCGCGTCAAGAGCTTTATCGAAACGGTAAAGGCCCGCCGCGCAGCAAACCTGCCCGACAAGCCCGAAAGCAACGAACCGCTGTTCCATACGCCGTTTGTGGCCGAAGACAAGAAGCGCCGTCGCATTCTGACGCCGAACCTCTCCCCCGCCTTCTCCGTACTCGCCAGCGAATACATGAAGCGCGAAGGATTCATCGCCGAATACCTGCCAGTCGCCGACAAGAAGGCAATCGAACTCGGCAAGAAGTATGTGCATAATGACATCTGCTTCCCCTGCCAGGTGAACATTGGCGAAGCGCTCCACTGGCTCGTCGATCACCCCGAAGTTCCGCAGAACCAAGTTTCCATGTGCCTTGCCAAGAACTGCGAAAACTGCCGCGCCGTGCAGTACGCTGTACTCGCCCGTAAGGCTCTTGACGAAGCCGGTTTCAAGGACGTGACCATCATTACGACCGGTGTCGACTACAAGGGCATGCACCCGGGCTTCCAGCTGGGTCTCGACTTCCGCCTCCACATGCTTTGGGGCCTCGTGACCATGGACGCTATCGAAACCATGTACCGCGCCGTTCGCCCGTACGAAGTGAACGCCGGCGACACCCAGAAGGTTTACGACGAATGGATGCCGAAGGTGATTGGCGTTGCAGGTCACCTCTCCACCATGCAACTCGTGCGTCCCTCCAAGCTCATCGAAGTCTTTGAACAGTGCATCGAGGCTTTCAACGGTATCGAAATCACTGAAGAACGCAAGAAGGGCATCCGCAAGCCGCGCGTTGCCGTGCTTGGCGAAATCTTGATGAACTACCACCCGAGTGCTAACGGCTTTGTAGAAAACTACCTGATGAACAACGGCATGGAAGTCTACCTGCCGGGTATGACGGACTTCTTCCGCGTCGACGAAGTGGTTCGCGAAGAAAAGATCAAACGCGGATTCTCCGCGAACCCGATGATGGACCGTCTCGAAGGCGGCGTGACCTCCAAGGTCTACACGCACGCTGTAGAAACCGCCCGCAAGTCCATGCACAAGTTCAAACTGTACGAACACCACGCCGACTGCGTTGAACTCAAGGACTACGTTTCCGACATCATCGACCCCACCTACAACACGGGTGAAGGCTGGATGATTCCGGGCGAAATCCTGTACAACTCGAAGCACGGAATCAACAGCTACATCATTCTGCAGCCGTTCGCCTGCCTTGCAAACCATATCTCTGGTCGTGGCCTCACCAAGGCTGTGAAGGAACGTTGCCCGCACATCCAGGTTTTGAGCCTCGACTACGACCCGGATACGAGCTTCGCGAACATCGAAAACCGCCTGCAGATGCTCATCATCAACGCCCGTGAGTTGGAAAAGGCTAACCAGAATTAACCAAGGTGTCATCCTGAGCAAGCGAAGCGCGTCGAAGGATCTAAAAATTTTTTCAACCTAGATTCTTCGACTCCGCATCTTCGATGCTTCGCTCAGAATGACAAAATAAAACGATTATAAATTCATATGTTAAACGTCTCTAATGTCAGTCTTCAATACGGTAGCCGCGTCCTCTTCAAAGAGGTGAACCTTTCCTTCAAGCGCGGCAACTGCTACGGAGTCATCGGTGCCAACGGTGCCGGAAAATCTACGTTCCTGAAAATCCTTTCGGGCGAACTCGAACCCAACACCGGTGAAGTCAGCAAGGACCCGGGCGAACGTATCGCCGTCCTTAAGCAAGACCACTTCGCCTACGAACAGAATACGGTTCTCGAAACCGTGATGATGGGCTACCCCGAACTCTATGAGTTGGGCAAGAAGCGCGACGAACTCTATGCGCTCCCCGAAATGACCGAAGAACAGGGCATGCAGGCCATGGAAATCGAAACTCGTTTCGGTGAAATCGGCGGTTACGAAGCCGACTCCAACGCGGCCGTGCTTCTGAAGGGCCTCGGCATTCCCGAAGAATTCCACTACAGCCTCATGGCAGACTTGGACGCCGGCCTCAAGGTGCGCGTGCTCCTCGCCCAGGCGCTGTTCGGCAACCCGGATATTCTGCTGCTCGACGAACCGACGAACCACTTGGATTTGGAAACCGTCGGCTGGCTCGAAGACTACCTAGAACGCTTCGAAAACATCGTGATCGTGGTGAGCCACGACCGTCACTTCCTCAATGCGGTCTGCACCCACACCTGCGATATCGACTACGGCAAGATCAACATTTACGGCGGTAACTACGAATTCTGGTATGCAGCTAGCCAGCTCGCCCAGAAGCAGCGCAAGGACCAGAACCGCCGCGCCGAAGAAAAGATTGAAGAACTCAAGGCGTTCATCCGCCGTTTCGCCTCTAACGCCGCCAAGGCCAAGCAGGCAACCAGCCGTAAGAAGCTCCTCGACAAGATGACCGTCGAAGAAATGCCGGCATCCAGCCGTAAGTTCCCGTGGGTCAACTTCAAGATGGACCGCGAACCGGGCAAGATCGTGCTTGAAGTCAAGAACGCCACCATCGATGGCGGCGACGGCATCATCTGCAAGAACTTCGACTTCAGCCTGAACAGCGGCGACAAGGTGGCCCTCGTCGGTGAATACGACACGCTCAAGACCGCCTTCTTCCAGCTCATCGCCGAAGAAACCAAGGCACCCGATGGCGTGCTCAAGTGGGGCAACACCATCAGCTACAGCTACTTTCCCAAGAACAACGACGCCTACTTCGGCAGCGACCTCTCCCTGGTGGATTGGCTGCGCCAGTACAGCAAGGAACAGGACGAAACCTTCATCCGCGGGTTCCTCGGCCGTATGCTCTTTACCGGTGAAGAAGCCCTCAAGAGCGCAAACGTGCTTAGCGGTGGCGAAAAGGTGCGCTGCATGCTCAGCCGCATGATGCTCAGCAACGCGAACTGCCTCTTGCTCGACGAACCCACCGCCCACCTGGACTTGGAAGCCATCACCGCCCTCAACAACGGCCTCACCGCCTTCCAGGGCCCGATTATCTTCTGCTCCCAGGACCACGAATTCGTACAGACGATCGCGAACCGCGTGCTCGAACTGACCCCGAACGGCGTCATCGACCGCAGCATCACCTTCGACGAATGGCTCGAAAGCAAGAAGAAAAAGAAATAGTTAGCTGAACTTAGATAAAAACAACTCACGTTGTAAATCAGCTCGAGACGGTTGCGAAGGATTACGCAACCGTCTCAAGTTTTTTAGCACTACTGAGCAATGGACATTAGTCTACACTATAATTCATCACGCAGCGGATGGGTAACTTGCTCGGTTTCTGTTCCGAATCACGAAACACAACTTCATATTCATCTAGAAGTGTTGTTTGCGCATACAAGGCTTTATCGCCCCTTTCAGCAGGGAGCCAGTATTCACCATACACACCCATACTTT
>JAEEGJ010024363.1_pt1 | contig 12556 bp, 14 predicted proteins | sample 8958761 | NCBI WGS metagenome assembly JAEEGJ01 (sample SAMN16246546, study PRJNA631951) | gut metagenome | biome: gut microbiome; feature: rumen; material: RS-attached | host: Bos | place: Iran: Karaj | collected 2018-10 | reverse complement strand
GATGATTACAAGATATTGCCCGCAGTGTGGAGCAGAGACGATGTTTGATGACAGCAGGGAGTTTATGTTCTGCAGTTATTGTGGAGCAAAGATCATAAGTTTTCCTGTGAAGGCGATGGGCACCAGCTTGATGCCGCAGAACAACGCTGCTTTAACACCGCAAAGAAGCACGCCGGCTGCAGCCACACAAAATCTTGTGATTGATTATTCGACAACCAATCAGATGTATTCGCTGACGGTTTTGATTTATGGCCAGAAATGGATCTTCCCAAATGGGGCGAGAAAGGAATTTACACTGAGACCGGGAACGCATATCATTGGATTTTCCATTGGTCATCGTTTGTGGAACCGCAGGGTCAATATTCCATATGAAGGTGCGCAGGTCTCGATCAACGTTGTTTATTCCGGACGGACCAAAATCTATATTTATCCGCCGCAATAGAAGGGGATCAGGAACGGATGGTGATATCGCCGCCGTTATCTAAATCTTTTCCTTCCAGCATCAGAAGCTTTTCCGCAAACAGACGGGCGAAACCGCTGATAATGGCGGAAAGATAGATGATCTCTTCCGTGCTGTCTGTTGCAATTTCTGATTCATATTCATGTCCAAGAATACCTGCTGCGGCTAAGCGGACCTGTTTGGAAAAATAGCTGGCAGCCAGTTTCTGACGATCCACATAGGTCGTATAGGTTTTCTTTAACTCTTCTTCTGTCAAGTCGACAGGAATCATATGCTGGAGGATCGGAATGCTCAGACTCTGCTTCAGTGAGCAGATCATCAGCAGGTAGGCAATCTGCTTACGATAGTATTTCCGGTTCACCGGCTCCGGCATGATCTTTTTCCGTACATAGTTATTAATGGTAGCAGCTGTTATGAACTGTTCCTCTTTTAACTCTGGCGGCAGGTAGTCCAGATACTGCTTTAAGAGCATGATCACCTGTTCCATATATAATCCCATGTCAGGGATATCTTCCCAGCGTGGAAGTCTATAATTATCAATATATTTTTCCCACCGGCGAAGCTTGCCAGCGATCAGATCTTTATTAAAATCCATAAAATCACCTCGTTCTCACAATATACACATAAATAATCCATATTTCAAGTTTATCTTGTACGCAGTAGCTATTGACTTAATCTATACTACAACTTATAATAATCCGACAGATTAGATAAGAGGAAAAAATGTATTTTTACCTCTGTGTCTTATCTGAAACAGCAAATGAAAAATAGTATTTGATTACAGGAGGAACATTATGGTTTTTGAAGCTATTGCTGAATTAATTGCAGAAAGAAATGATTGCGACCCTTCCACAATTACACCGGATATGAAATTCTCAGATCTGGGCATCGATTCTCTGGATACAGTAGAGATGCTGATGAACCTGGAAGACAAGATCGGTCAGGAAATTGAACTCGAAGAAAAAGTCGAAACAGTCGGCGACCTGGTTGCTTACATTGAGGCTAGACTGGAGAAATAATTATGATTAAATCACCTATATGCGATATGCTGGGAATCCGCTATCCGCTATTTCAGGGCGGTATGGCATGGATTGCTGACGGCCGTCTTGCTGCAGCTGTATCAGAAGGCGGTGGACTGGGCATTATTGCTGCAGGAAACGCACCTGCTGATGTGATCCGGGAACAGATTCATATTGCAAAAGATCTGACAGACAAACCGTTCGGCGTCAACATTATGCTGATGAGTCCTTTTGCAGATGATGTTGCACAGCTTGTTGCAGATGAGAAAGTAGCTGTTGTCACAACCGGTGCCGGCAACCCGGCTAAATATATGCCGATCTGGACGGAAGCAGGCATCAAGGTGATCCCGGTCGTTGCATCTGTTGCAATGGCTAAATTGATGACAAGAGCCGGCGCATCTGCATTGATTGCAGAGGGCGGTGAAAGTGGCGGTCATGTTGGAGAACTGACTACCATGGTTTTAGTTCCGCTGGTTTGTGATGCCACGGATCTTCCGGTTCTTGCAGCAGGCGGAATCGCTGACGGCAGAGGTGTAGCAGCTGCATTCATGCTTGGCGCATGCGGCGTGCAGATGGGCACCCGCTTTTTAAGCGCAGAGGAATGCTCCATTCATCCGACTTACAAAGAAAAGATCATTAAAGCACATGATCTGGCTACGATGGTCACCGGTAAACGTCTTGGCCATCCGGTCAGAAGCCTGCGCACAAATTTCTCACGTGATTATTCCAAGGCAGAATACAGTGACACACCGGATGACGTTTTGGAAAAAATGGGAGAAGGCGCACTGCGTCTGGCAGTGCAGGAAGGTGATCTGGACAAAGGATGTTTCCTTTCCGGACAAGTTGCCGCTATGGTCAAAAAAGAGCAGCCTGCAGCTGAAATTGTCCGTGAAGTCATGGAAGAAGCTGAACCGATTTTAAAGGGAGCACCAAAATGGGTAGAGTAGCATTTTTATTTGCCGGTCAGGGAGCACAGGTGCCGGGAATGGGCAAGTCTTTTTATGACAATTGTGAAGCCTCCCGCAAAGTGTTTGAGACCGCAGATCTGCTGCGTCCGGGCACATCTAAGCAGTGCTTTGAAGGAACGGCAGAAGAATTAAAAGAAACGAAGAATACACAGCCATGCCTGCTGACGGTTGAGCTTGCTATTGCACAGGCTCTGGCAGAAGCAGGCATACATGCTGATGTGACAGCAGGTTTTTCGCTTGGCGAATTATCTGCATTGACATATGCGAAAGCATTTGATCTGGAAACCGGGATCCGGCTGGTTATGAAGAGAGGTGCGTTGATGCAGGAAGCATCTGAAAAACAGGATACTTCCATGGCAGCAGTCCTTAAGCTTTCCAATGAGGATGTAGAAAAAGTCTGTTCGCAGTTTTCGCAGATTTATCCGGTTAACTACAATTGCCCGGGACAGGTTTCTGTATCTGGTGCAGCAACAGAAATGAATGATTTCTATGCAGCTGTCAAAGAAGCTGGTGGAAGAGCCCTTCCTTTGAAAGTTTCCGGTGCGTTCCACAGTCCGTTTATGGCTGAGGCAGCGGCCGAATTCGCAAAAGAACTGGCAGCAGTCAGTTTTCAGGAACCGGTCGTTCCAATCTATTCCAACTTTACCGGTGAAGAATATCCGGAAAACATCTGTGAGATCCTGTCACAGCAAATCGATCACCCGGTCAAATGGGAAATGATCATACGTGCAAAGATCCGTGCAGGTGTGGATACTTTTGTGGAGATTGGACCGGGAACGACACTGACTGGTTTTATGAAAAAGATCGATCCGTCTGTTAAGGCCATCAGTATTGCAGAATTTGAGAACATGCAGGCGGCTATAGAGGAGATTCGGAAATGATAAAAGGTCAGACAGCAATTGTCACTGGTGGATCCAGAGGCATTGGTGCAGCTGTTGCAAAACGGCTGGCCCAAGAAGGAGTGAATGTCGCAGTTGTTTTTGCCGGCAATGCAGATCTTGCGGAAAGCGTTTGTGAAGAATGCCGTGCATTTGGCGTGAAAGCGGAGAAATACAACTGTGATGTTTCCGACTTCAATGCAGCTAAGGAATTGACAGCAAAGGTGAAAGAAGACTTTGGAACCGTCAATATTCTGATCAACAATGCGGGAATTACCAGAGATGGCCTGATCGCCATGATGAAAGAAAAAGATTTTGATGATGTCATCGCCACAAACCTGAAAGGCGTATTCAATATGATCCGCAGCTGTTGCAGCATCTTTATCCGAAATAAGGGCGGAAAGATCGTAAACATGAGCTCTGTTTCCGGGCTTATGGGCAACGCAGGACAGGTCAACTATTCCGCCTCCAAGGCAGGCGTGGTCGGCATCACAAAATCAGTTGCAAAGGAGCTGGCACCAAGGGGAATTACCTGTAATGCGGTTGCTCCTGGATTCATTAATACCGACATGACAAAAAATCTATCTGTTGATCCAGAAGAGATTGCGAAAGCAATCCCACTGGGACGGATGGGAACACCGGAAGACGTTGCGGATGCAGTTGTCTTTTTGGTAAAAGCAGATTACATCACCGGCGAGGTCATTCGCGTGGATGGCGGAATCGCAATGTAATAAAAAATGGTCCGGCGCATTGAATGCGCCGGCTTGTTGCAAACTATTTTAGGAAAGAATTGGTAACAGTCAATGGATGAGAACAATATCAGAAAATACGCACAGCTCATGAAAGAACTGGACCTTACTGCGTTGGAGATCACGAGTGACAATGAGGTGATCCGCATGGAACGCAGTGCAGCTGCACCGGCAGCAGAACCTAGACATACCCTTCGTTTAGGACCGGATGACACAGAGAGCGTAGCACCAGCATCCAGCAGCAATCTGAGGGAAGTGAAGTCTCCAATGGTTGGTGTCTTTTATTCCGCACCAGAAGAAAATGCAGAACCATTTGTAAGCGTAGGAATGCCGGTCAAGAAGGGCGATACCCTTTGCCTCATTGAGGCCATGAAGCTGATCAACGAGATCGTAGCAGAAGAAGATGGAACCATTGCGGAGATCTGTGTTCGTAACGGACAGGTTGTGGAATACGGCACCGTTTTGTTCCGCTTAGGAGAAGAAAAATGACACAGGAAGAGATTAAAAGCATATTACCGCACCGCGGCAATATGCTTCTTCTGGATGAAGTATATAAAGAAGATGAATATGCACACGGCAAGTTTTTGATCCGCGACGATGCCTGGTTTTTGGATGGACATTTTCCGGGTAATCCGATCGTACCGGGCGTGATCCAGTGCGAGATCCTGGCACAGTCTATCTGTATCCTTTTAAGTGATCAGATGACTGAGGATAAGATCGCAGTTTATACCGGTCTGAACAATGTCCGCTTTAAAAGTCAGGTGAAACCTGGAGATGTATTCGAGACAAAATGCCGTGTCACGAAACATAAAGGACCGTTCTACTTCGCAGAAGGGGAAGGCTATGTGGACGGCAGATTATGTGTTAAAGCAGAATTTTCAATTGCTATTACGGAGAAACAATAAGAAATGTTTTCAAAAATATTGATCGCGAACAGAGGAGAGATCGCAGTCCGTATCATCCGCGCCTGCAAAGAGATGGGCATTTCGACAGTGGCCGTTTATTCGGAAGCTGATAAAGAAGCCCTGCATGTGCAGCTGGCGGATGATAGTTATTGTATCGGACCGGCATCTGCAGCAGAAAGCTATCTGAATGAGAGCCGTATCATTGAAGCAGCACTTCTTTCCGGCGCGCAGGCAATCCATCCTGGTTATGGCTTTCTTTCCGAGAACGCGCATTTTGCAAGAGAATGTGAAAACAACGGTGTTGTGTTTATTGGACCGAGCGCCGCTGTTATGGAAAAACTGAGCAATAAAGCAGGGGTGAAACAGATCGCGCAGGAAGCTGGTCTTTCTACTATTCCTGGCACAACAGCTTTGTCATCTGTGGAAGAGGCTTTGGAAAAAGCAGAGGAAATCGGTTATCCGGTCATGCTGAAAGCTTGCGAAGGCGGCGGAGGCAGAGGCATCCGTCAGATCAATGATAAAGAAGCCCTGCTTAGAGAATACCCACTCGCATCTTCCGAAAGCGAAGCGGCTTTTGGAGATGGCAGTTTATATCTGGAAAAATTTATTTATCCTGCCAGACACATTGAAGTGCAGATCCTGGCAGACGAAGATGGAAACGTGGTGGCGCTCGGTGAACGTGACTGTTCCTTGCAGTACCATCATCAGAAACTGATTGAAGAGACACCTTCCCCGGGTGTTAATCCGGAGCAGAGAGAGGCCCTTCTTGCAGCCTGCATCAAGGCTGTTAAGAAGATGGAATACGTAGGCGTTGGTACGCTGGAATTCTTGCGTGATACAGATGGCAATTTCTGGTTCATGGAGATGAATGTGAGACTGCAGGTTGAGCACTGCGTGACAGAAATGCTTACCAGAAAGGATCTGGTAAAGTGGCAGATCCGTACAGCAGCTGGTGTGCCGCTTTCTTTCCAGCAGGAAGAACTTCCGTTTGCAGGAACAGCTATTGAATGCCGAATCAATGCTGCTTCCCCGGGAACGCTGCAGATCCTGCATGTTCCGGGAGGTCCATTTGTCCGCTTTGATACTTGTCTGGTACAAGGACTGGAAGTCAGCCCGTATTACGATTCTCTTCTTGGGAAACTGATCGTTTATGCCGGAACGCGTGAAGAAGCACTTCGCAAAATGAAAGCTGCTCTTTGCGAGTTGATTATTGGCGGCATCAATACAAATATCGAAGATCAGCTGCGTCTGATTAGTGACGAACGTTTCATGACCGGCGATTATGATCTGCGAATGACAGAAAGCAGGTGAAAGCATGGGCATTATGAAATTCTTACGGCCTAAAAATGAGCTGGAGACCGGCGGCCGGAATTCACTTCCGGAACAGAAGGCAGTCAGCGAGCCGGAAATGACATGTCCGAATTGTCATAAGACCATTCCAATGAGCAAACTTAAGGGCAATCAGTTTACCTGCCAGTGCGGGCATCATTTCCGCATGAGTGCACGTCAGAGATTATCTTTCATCACAGATGAGGGCTCTTTTACAGAAATGTTTACAGATGTGGTAAACACAGACCCTCTTCAGTTCCCTGGGTATAAGAACAAACTGGAATCACTCAGAAAAACAAGCAAAGAAAACGAAGCAGTCCTCTGCGGCACTGCAGAGATCAATAAATATAAATGCTGCATTTTTATTATGGACCCGTTCTTTATGATGGGCAGCATGGGTACTGTTGTGGGTGAAAAGATCACCCGTCTGTTTGAGTACGCAACAGAAAAACGCATGCCGGTGATCGGCTATACGGTATCCGGCGGGGCGCGTATGCAGGAGGGACTTTTCTCCCTCATGCAGATGGCAAAGACTAGCGGGGCTGTGAAACGGCACAGCGATGCAGGTCTTCTCTATGTCACGGTGCTGACTGATCCGACGACTGGCGGCGTGACGGCAAGTTTCGCCATGGAAGGCGACATTATCCTTTCAGAGCCGGGAGCAACGGTAGGTTTTGCAGGTGCTCGAGTCATTGAGCAGACAACACGTAAGTCCCTTCCGAAGGGATTCCAGACTGCAGAATTTATGATGGAGCATGGCTTTATTGATGCTATTGTTTCTCGTCAGAGCCAGAAGAAAGTCATCGCGGCGATCCTGCGTATGCATAAGGAAGGAAAGTAACTATGAGTATTACGGCTTATGAAAGAGTAAGAACCGCCAGAGATAATAAACGCCCAACCGCTGTAAATTATATCCGGAATATGTTCCTGGATTTTATAGAGATGCATGGTGACCGCGGTTTTGCAGATGACCGTGCGATCGTAGGCGGAATTGCAAGAATTGGCGATATGCCTGTAACGGTGATCGGTATCGAAAAGGGACAGAATACAAAAGACCGTATCCTGCATTCCTTTGGTGCTCCAAACCCGGAAGGATACCGGAAGGCATTGCGATTGATGAAGCAGGCAGAAAAGTTCCATCGCCCGGTCGTTTGTTTTGTAGATACTTCCGGCGCATACTGCGGCATTGGTGCAGAAGAACGCGGGCAGGGAGAAGCAATCGCCAAAAACCTGATGGAAATGATGACACTGAAAACACCGATCATTTCTCTTGTGATCGGAGAAGGCGGAAGCGGCGGTGCATTGGCACTTGCAGTTGCTAATAAAGTTTGGATGATGGAAAATGCCATCTATTCCGTTATTTCACCGGAAGGATGCGCAAGCATCCTCTGGAAAGATGCAAAACGTGCAGAAGAAGCTGCGGATGTATTAAAACTGACCGCGCAGGATTCTCTGGAAAACGATATCATCGATGAAGTGATCTCAGAAGAGAATCTTGGAACAGAAGCATTTTATTATTCACTTCGTGATAAGATCGAGGCAGAACTGCGTGAATTATCTGCATTAACAATGGATGAATTGCTGGAACAGAGATATCAGCATTTCCGTAAAATCGGAAGACCGATGGCATAATTAATAAAAGTCCGTTGAAAGGACGATAGAAATGAGGAGGCTCCAATGAATCGAGTTGTAGTTACTGGTATGGGTATTGTCAGTCCGCTTGGAAATGATGTACCAACTTTTTGGGAAAATGTAAAAAACGGCTGCTGCGGGATCGCGCCGATCACAAAGTTTGACACGACTGATTATAAAGTGAAAGTCGCTGCAGAAGTAAAGGACTTTGATCCGCGTGCATACATGGAAAAAATGGATGTTCTGCACAGCGATATCTATACACAATTTGCAGTTGCTGCAGCAACGCAGGCAGTTGAAGAGAGCGGGATCATTGGGACGGTAAGAGACGAGCGGATCGGTGTCTATATCGGCACAGGTATCGGCGGAATTCAGACTTTCATGGATGAACATAAAAAGCTGATGGAAAAAGGACCGCGCAAGGTATCTCCGTTCTTTATTCCTATGATGATCGCGAACATGGCTTCCGGTATGATTGCTATGCGTTATCAATGCAAAGGGGCGGCACTTCCGTCCGTGACGGCATGTGCTTCTGGTTCTAATGCCATTGGTGAGGCAATGCGCGTGATCCGCCATGGTTATGCAGATGCTATGATCGCTGGCGGTTCTGAAGCAACTGTTAATGCACTGGCAGCTGCAGGATTCTCTACGATGCAGGCATTGAGCTTTTCAGAAGATCCAAATGCAGCATCCCTTCCATTTGACGCAAGAAGATCCGGTTTTGTTATGGGTGAGGGCGCAGGCGTCCTGGTTCTGGAAGAATATGAACATGCAAAAGCGCGCGGCGCAAAGATCTATGCAGAATTATCCGGTTATGGTGTAACCTGTGATGCTTACCATATGACGGCTCCACATCCGGAAGCTGAAGGCGGCGCAAGAGCCATTGCAGACGCATTGAGAGAGACGAATATGGATACAGACAATGTGTACTATAATGCACACGGCACTGGTACTCCGATGAATGATAAAGCAGAAACGATCGCGGTCAAGAAAGCTTTTGGTGAAGACCGCGCAAGAAAGATCAGTATCAGTTCAACAAAATCCATGACCGGTCATATGCTTGGTGCAGCCGGTGCTGCGGAGGCTATTATTTCTGTCCTGGCTCTGAGAGATGGCGTTGTCCCGCCAACGATCAACCTGTTGGAGCCGGATCCGGAATGTGATCTGGATTATACGCCTCTTACTGCAAAAGAACGGAAACTGGATATGGCTGTATCCACATCCCTTGGCTTCGGCGGACATAATGCCAGCCTTGCATTCCGTACAATTTAGGGGGAAGGCATGGAAAAAACAAGAATCTTTATAACCGGAATGGGGGCTGTTACCCCGGTCGGAATTGGAGTTCCAGCTTACTGGCAGGGGATCAATGAAGGCAAATGCGGAATCGTAGAAAAAGAAACAATTGGTTCTTTCACGCAGCCTGGCCTTCGTATGGCCTTGGTCGATGGCTTTGATCCGAAGGCATATCTTTCCACAAAGCTGACGCTGGATCTGGAACCATATATGCAGTACGCTTATGTTGCAGCAGAGGAAGCTGTTCAGCAGAGCGGATTAGATACAGACAGTGACCGGATCGGTATCGTGATGGGAACTGCATTAGCCGGGATCGTCATGATCGGCGAAACAAATGCTCAGCTGGCAGTGAACGGAAAACAAGCAGGACCGAAATTCCTGACGAAAGCCATGGGCAATATTGCAGCGGCTCAGTTTTCCATTAACCACAAGATCAAAGGACCAAGCCTTACCGTTACGACTGCCTGCTCTTCCGGAGGAGATGCAACCACGATTGGTTCCATGCTGATCCGTTCCGGGATGGCAGATGCGGTAGTTGTGATGGCTGGAGAAGCTGCTGTCTGCCCGCCGTTGGTACAGAGTCTGATCAAGACAGGTGCTCTTTCCAAGACCGGTGAAAGCTATCCGTTTGATTCCCGCAGAAATGGTTTTGTTCTGGGTGAAGGCGGCGGCGCGCTGGTGCTGGAGAGTGAAGAGCATATGAAGAAGCGGGGAGGGCAGCCTGTAGCAGAGCTCCTGGGCTGTGCCAATAATACAGATGCATTCAATCCTGTATCACCGGACCCGTCTGGAGCAGGTGCTGCAGCAGTCATGCGTCTGGCAATGGCAGATGCTAATCTTTCTCCGAACGATATCGGTTATATTAATGCACATGGAACAGCTACCCATCTTGGGGATATCACAGAGACGAAAGCGATCCATCAGGTATTTGGAGATCACAATGTTTTGGTCTCTTCTACAAAGGGAGCAACCGGTCATATGATGGGCGCTGGCGGAATTACAGAAGTGATAGCCTGCGTACAGGCTGTAAATACGGGTCTTCTTCCGGAAAATGCCGGTTATGAGCAGCCGGATCCGGAATGCGACTTGAATATTGTAACAAAAGAAAACAGACAGACAGAAATCAAAGCGGCCATGTCCAATGCTTTTGGATTTGGTGGTCAGAATTCCTGTATTATTGTTGGAAGGGTATCCGAATAATCTATCAGTAACCTGTTCAAAAAAGGAGGACGGTATGGAAGTTAAGATCTACAAATGTAAAAAATGCGGGCAGATCATTATGGAAGTAGAAAACAAGCCATGTAATGTTTACTGCTGTGGTGAACCAATGGAAGAGCTGATCGCCAATACCACAGATGCAGCAGCTGAAAAGCACGTGCCTGTTTATACTGTTGAGAACTACAAAGTCCATGTAACAGTGGGGAGCACAGAGCATCCAATGACTCCGGAGCATCACATTGCATGGATGGTCCTGCAGACCAACCATGGAATCCAACTGCGCAACCTGGACGTGGAGAAAGGACCTACGATGGTCTTCACTATCTGTGAGAAGGACGAAGTGGAAGCAGTGTATGCATACTGCAATCTGCATGGCCTCTGGAAAGCATGATTATCTCATGACATATGATTCATTTAAAAAGCCGCCCATGTGTGAAAACACAGGGCGGTTTTTTAGCGAATAAGAGAAACTCGTCAGAGTTCTGCCGTTTTTCCGGAAAATTTCTGTCGGATCGTTTGCTCGGCAGCCAATAGTTTTTTGTCCGCGTCTTTGCCCAAAAGGGAAGAGAGCAGGTCATATTCCTGTATGCATCCACTCCCATGTAAGACAGAAAACGCCCCGGCATCGCTTCCACATCCGATCGGTACATCCTTTGAAGCTGCTTCTGCAATGGCAGCTTTGTGTGTATCTGCAATCTGCTCCACAATCTTTTCCGGAAAACGTCCGGTCCCGGAAAGATTGGCACTGGTCACTGCTGTAGGAACCCAGATCAGTCCTTTTTCTTTCAGAATGTCCATTGTCTCAGCATCCATGTAATAGCCGTGCTCGATAGAATCAGCATCGGCGATTGCTGCACGGCGTACACACTCTGTGCCGCTGGCATGTGCCATCACAGCAAATCCTTCTTCATGGGCAATATGGACCAGTTCCTTCACAAGTTCATCGGAATAATCGGTTTCTGAGACTACCCCGAAGCGGGAAAAATCCAGGATGCCGGATACCATGATCTTGATGAAGTCTGCACCTAAGGATGCAGCTTCAGAAATACGTGTACGGTATTCTTTTATATCCCGATATGGCTTGCCGACGATTTTTCCATAATTACCTTCTTTAAAAATAGCGAAGGAAGGCATCAGGTATGTGATGCCATATTCTCCTGCAATGCTTTTTGCATAAATACATGCGCCATAATGATCGCCTCCATCGCGGATCATAGTGATGCCGCGGGACTGATATTCTTTCAGCACAGAGCGGACGGCGTCCTTGTCAACGCCGGCCCGAAAACGCATTGCGCTTTTCTTATAATCGATGCCGTCCATGAAAACATGGGCGTGTAATTCAGCAGGAATCATTTATCTTCTCGTACCTGATTTAAAAGCCAGGACATGATACCATATTCATTCTTATAAGTTGGGACCCAGCTCCAATGGTTCTCGCGGAACAGGGTTTTATATGGCAGATCAGGAGTAATGGAAATATCATATTTCTCCAGATCTTCCGGAGAGAACAGTGTCAGGTGTGCATCGTTGTTTCCAGCATCCCGCATGGCCATTACAGCATCCACCAGATATTTGTGGCGATACAATGTATGGTCAATGTACGCACTGGTGACCCAGATTGGTCGTCTGATGGATTTTAAGATGGAGAAGGTTTCCGGAGTCATCGTCGGGCAGACCGGAACCGCTGCTGCAAACAGATCCGAACCAACAGACATTGCGCGGATCGTTCCGCCGCCGCCCATAGACATACCAGTTACATAGATCCTCTGTGGATCTACTTTTCCTTCTTTGATCATTCTGCGGATGATGTCGCAGACTTTGCCCAGATAGTCACGGGACCATCCATAGCGTGGATCTGTACCAAGGCTGGTGCCGGCAAATTTTGCATTCACATTCATTTTGCTCGGATCCATTTTCTGCTCAACAGCCATTGGAGCCATAACGTAAATGTCCGGATAATCTTCCGCAAAGTTGACCGGGCCGTAATCGGTAATGATTGATTTGTTATTATCGCGTTCCCCCTCATGGCCACCGTTTCCGCCTCCATGTAAAAAGAGGATCATCGGGCGCGGACCGGAAGCCTCTGGGGTATACAGGCGGTACAT
>JAEEGJ010024362.1_pt1 | contig 12557 bp, 16 predicted proteins | sample 8958761 | NCBI WGS metagenome assembly JAEEGJ01 (sample SAMN16246546, study PRJNA631951) | gut metagenome | biome: gut microbiome; feature: rumen; material: RS-attached | host: Bos | place: Iran: Karaj | collected 2018-10 | reverse complement strand
ATCTCTGTGATTTGTGTACCAATCAGAAAGAACAACATCTTGTGAAGGCCGTAATGTGGGACCTGCAGCACCTGTTCTGTCAAGCGTAGCATATATATCTTTCGGGTCAGTTGCCTTAGACAGCTGTGCCTTCTGGAGTTTTTTCTTAAAATTAACCATAATTGTTATTTGTACGCATCCAAGAAGCATTCACCTCCCCTTTTGCGATAGACCTTAGGAGAATTGGATTGTTTTTGTTCTTCTCACACTCTGGCGAGCTGTTGTTCAATCGTTTATGTCGAGGGGGCATTCTGGATGGAATAGCTCCAGTAGCTTGTCATCCATTTTTCGTCTTGTTCGTTCGTCTGCTTCGTTCCACAAGTACCGATATACTCGCAGATAATGCTCGATTGACACTTGGCTGCCCTTTCAGACTGCAGAAAATGTACTACGACTGATGCCCTGTTCGGTGCACATCTCGTAGTAGGTGATTCGCATCTGTGAGCAAAGATCACTCACATAGATGCCGAAACTTTTCAGTTTCTCGTCTGATAATTTCATCTTTGTTGTTATTATTTGTTAATTATAAAGTTATTTTCTTAAATCTTTTAACATTGGTACAGACTAGGCTGTACTGTAGGATTAGGTAGATGGTGTATCTTTGTGGCATCTCTCGCAGAACCGAAGGAGCAGCGAGAACTGATTTTATGTTTATGTCCCGCAGAAATCGCAGAAAACGCAGAAATTTATTTTTGATGGAAGAATGTTTGATTATGTCCTGTAGAATCTTGCAAACAAGCTTGCAGAGTTCTTCCGTACAAATTCAAACCTTTATCCCCCTATGGAGAATAAAGCCGTCTTTAGAAGACTGTTCCATCAGATTTAATCATTTCTTTTATTTCTTTTCTTTCTGGGAAGCGGGACTTTAATTATACAACTAATTACCTTTTTAAAAATTATATGATATGTTAGAATCTTTAGATCATGAGTTGGCTCGAAGTAGTGGAGCCGCATCTGTGCCACCAGTGGTGGTGCAATTGGACAAGTTTAGGATCATGTCGGATACGGAGGTGCCACCGGAGGACTTCCTGATGCGACTGTTCGGGAAACCCTGTTTCCCTCGTCGTGACCTCTCTACCATCACGGGTACGGAGAAGTGCGGTAAGACGTTCTTCTCCTCCATGCTCATGGCGTGCTGCGCCCAGCGGAATGTGCTGGAACTGGAGAGAATTCGTGAGGAACCGCTCAAGGTGATGTGGTATGACACGGAGCAGAGTCGGCAGTCCACGAAGAGCATTCTCACGGATAGAGTCTATCGAATGATAGAGGGCAAGGGGGGGCAAGTCCAAAGTCCTTTATCTCTCGCAGATAGCGCAGATAACGCAGAAAGGGCTGCGCGGTGTGAGGAGGTTTCTCAATCGGATAATTCTCAATTGGATATTTCTGCGGTTTCTGCGATTTCTGCGAGACAATCCCAAGAATCCAACTTTTTGGTTTTCAACGTGCGTGCTTGCACTTGTCAGGAACGGATGGATTATCTCGTGGCGGGCATCGAGGCGTATAAGCCTGATATGGTGATTGTGGATAACGTGAGTGACCTGTTGCCGAGCATCAACGACCCGGAGGGTTCGACGAAGGTGATTGACCAGCTGATGCAGCTCTCGACGGAGAATGACTGCAACATCACCATTGTGATTCACCTGAACCGCTCGGGCGAGAAGCGGAACCTGCGTGGGTGGTTAGGTACGGAGATCCTGCATAAGGCGTTCGACGTGTATTATTGTGAGCAGATCGAGAAGACGGATGTGTTCTCGGTGGAACAGACGTTCACCCGGAAATACCGCATCCCGGAACTGCTATACTACAAGATTGATGAGAACGGACTGCCGGTCATCACCGCCAAGCCCAACTACCAGCCTCGTGACGCGAATGGTCAGTACAAGACCAACAGGCCAGAGGCATACCTCATCAAGAGCGAGAAGGCCGACTCCTTCAATCAAAAGTATATCATCCGCAACGAGAGCAATGCCCGTCAACCTTGGGAGTGGAACCTCCGACTCCTCTTCACCGACACCTTCGGCATGCGCTCCTCCCTGCCCCTCGAAACGTTGCAGGATGAGGTGATGGCACTCAGTGGCATCCAGCAACCGAAATACTACGAGAAGGTGTTCAACCTGGCAGTGGACCAGCGGGTGGTGCAGACCACCATGGACAGACGTGGACGGGTGGTCGCCATCCTCGTCCCTGCATAACCCCCTCTCTATATAGCCCCCACCCTCTCTCTATAGAGAGGTGGGGCTATAGTAGAAGGGGTGTATATGGCAGGTTAGAGGTTAGGGGTTAGAGGTTAGAGAAGGCTAGCGCGGTGTTTGACCATTATATAACCCATAAACTATCAACCATAACCATTCAAGATTCTATAACCTATAACCTATCAACTATAACCTTTTACAAATCTATAACCAATAACCCATAACCCATAACCTTTCAAATGATTTCATCAATAAAGCGCATCGCACATTCCCTCGGACTGGAAGTCCATATGATCGAGGGTCGTATGCAGATTCGGGAGCTGCGTCCTGTGGATCGTCGTCCCTTGTGGGCGCAGCGTTTATCGTCGAGGAGTTCGTTCTGTCGTGCGGTGGTGCAGTCAGGGTTGCTGACCCATCGTCAGATGGTGCGTGCCGCGTTGCGTTATCGGTTGGGACGTTCCAAGGATGATGCGGTCATCTGCTGGCAGATTGACCAGCGTGGTCGGGTGCATGACGGGAAGTTGATGTGGTACGGTCCCGACTGTCATCGGTTGAAACATCGGAATGCCACGTGGGTGGTGTGGTTACTGAAGAGACACTACGGTGTGGAGGAGCATGTGTGCCGGCCAGTGCATGTGTTCTTCGGTTTGCATTTATTAGCGAACACGGATCACACGAATAACACGGATTTTATAATCTCTCGCAGAAATAATAACTGTCAACTGTCAATTGTCAACTGTCAACTAACAACCGTTTGTATCGTCGAAGCAGAGAAGTCTGCTGTGATTCTCTCGGAGCTCTACCCTCAGTACATCTGGTTGGCAGCAGGAGGGATGAATGAGTTGCAACCCTACAAGTTTCAACCGCTCAAGCATTACAAGGTCATCCTCTTCCCCGACACGGATCCTCACCTCACTGCCTACACCAACTGGTACAATGCCGCCCAGCAAGTCATGCGCTCCTTCTTCTGGCCTCGTGATAATCCCATCTATGTCTCTGACTTCCTGGAGAGGTGCGCTAGTGCGGAGCAGAAGGCGCGCAAAATCGATCTGGTCGATTTCCTCGCGGAGCTTGGTCAATAATCTCACACAGATCTCACAGATCACACAGATTTTGTTATTATCTCTCGCAGATAGCGCAGATAGCGCAGATATTTTTGTTTATGTCCCGCAGAAATAAAGGAAATAAAGGAAATAATTATGACTGATGGAATAGTCTTTTCAAGAAGACTAGCTTATTCACTCTGCAAGATGAATAAGTGTTTGAATTTGATTCGAAGAATCTTGAAAGTGAACTTTCAGAGTTCTTCTAATAAAATTAAAACATCCTTCCATCAGGATTTATTCGTACTATTCGTTAGATTCGTGTTCGTAACTAACAATTTCTTTTATTTCTTTTCTTTCCGGGTAGCGGGACCTATTAATTTTCAATTGTCAATTATCAATTTTCAATTCGTTAAATGATCAACTACTACAACAAGCATTTATTTATCAGTAAGAGCATGTTGGCGAAGCTCGCTGATGTGTCTCCCCGCACCTTTAGTCGTTATCTTCAGTCCCGTCGTGCAGTCCTCGCTGCCATGGGCATCTCCCCGAAGTGCCAGAAGCTGCCGCCACAGGCAGTGAAGTACATCTGTGAGGACTACTGCATTGACCTGCCACCATCGATGCAGGATCAGGAGGCACTGAATGCATCACCTTTCAAGGATCTCATTGTGAGAGCGTGGGAGGAGGAGATGGAATACAGAAGGTATTTGTGAGAGGTTATCTTATCTCTCGCAGATAGCGCAGATAGCGCAGAAAGGAATATTCTCACACAGATCTCACAGATCACACAGATTTATTGTTTATGTCCCGCAGAAAGAAAGGAAATAAAAGAAATTATTTTCGACCACGGATTGAGCGAATGATACGGATATTATATCTCTCGCGGAAATCGCAGATAGCGCAGAAAGGATTTTCTGATGGATTCATTGAGGTGGTAGATGTATTTTTGAAAATAAACTTTCACCATACATCACTCACATCAATGGCTTATTCACTCTGCAAGATGAATAAGGGTTTTTATTTGATCCGAAGAATCTTGAAAGTGAACTTTCAGAGTTCTTCTGACAAATTAAAACATCCTTCCATCAGGGATAATTCGTACTATTCGATTAATTCGTGTTCGTATAAAATATCTGTGGAAAATGTATCTGTGATATCAGAGCGGTTGTATGTCCTGGATGTTGATTTCGGTGAAGATGTAGTGGGAGGTGCCCATTTCCATCTTGAGGACGATGTAGGAGGATTTGTCTTTTTGGGAGAGGAATCCTTTGATGCCTTTGAGGGGGCCTTGGGTGATTTCGATTTCCTGGCCCAGTTCCAGTTTGTCGGTGGTGATGGTGACGGGTCTGGGGGCATTGGTGAGGATCTTCTCTAAGGATTGGCGTTGTTCCTCGGTGATGTAGGCATAGACTCGTTTGCATTGCTCGCGGTCGGAGGCGAGTCGGTTGATCATGAAACGGTGGACGGAGGGGTACCTGAGGAGGATGTCCATGAGTTGGGTTTCGGTGATGTGGACGAAGATCTTGCCGGAGAGGACGGGGATCTCGCGCTTGTAGCGGTTGCGGGACTTGTACACTTTTTCCTCGACTCGGCAGGCGAGGTACACATCGTACCCGTCGTTCTGGAGCATGGTGCGGATGGTACGTTCGCGAGTGGGCTTGCATTCGGCGATGTACCACTGGCAGTTTTTGGGGGTGTTGGTGTCCCGGTGAGACACGGCAACGCCAGAGCCTTTATGCAGTTCTGCACGGCTCATTTCGACATTTTGGTTTGTCTCTAATTCCTTAGCCACGATATAAGATCTGACTCTTCTTTTGGATTTTCAGAGTCTGTTTCGTGTACAACTCTTCGCAAGAGGTGTAACGATATGAGGTGCAAAGGTAAGAATTATTTCTTAAATAAAGGGAAAATGAAAAGTGAAAAGTGAAAAATTAATAAGAAATGAAAAGTGAAAGGTGAAAATTGAAAGTTAGGGGGGGTAATTATATGTTTACTTCAACATTAATTATCATGTAATTGACCATTAATTATTCGTTAATTATTTTTTGTCACACAGATCGCACAGATCACACTGATTTTGTCTTGTTTATGTCACACAGAAATCACAGAAATCACGGAAATGTTGTTATGCGAACACGGATTGCACGGATTTGACGGATTATCCTGATGGAACATTGGTGTTGGCTTTAGTATTTATAAAAAAGAGTTTTTATCATACTTTAGCCATCATCAATGGCTTATTCATCTTGCAGAGTGAATAAGGGTTTGAATTTCTTTGAAAAGCTTATGAGAGCGAGCTTTCAATACTTTTCCAATAAATTAAAACGTTATTCCATCAAAGTTTATCCGTATGATCCGTGGAATCCGTGGTTGAGGAGAAGTGGTGAGGGGGTGAAAATTAATTATTACCTTAATGCATAGTAGCCGCCTGTTTTCTTACTACCACGACGTTCAATATAGGCATATTTCAACAAAAAGCGGATATGTTTATCTACTGTGCTAAAAGGTATATCTAATAAAGCCGAGATTTCAGATGCCTTGCAATTAGGATGTTCTTGGATGAATCTCAATGTCGATTTCTGGCTTTCATTTAATTCGCCATTTAATTGACCATCTAATTGACCATTAATTATTCGTTAATTATTTTTTGACTAATGAGAGGCTGTGCTTGGCATTGTGCTTGCCCAATCGGTGGGTTCTTTCGATGATACCGTTTGCAGCGGCAGCAAATTTTGAGAGGTCGGCTTCGTGAAGAGGATAATACATGCTCACCACTTCGTTAATACCCAGACCTTTTCTATGCATATATGCAAAACTGCGGCGCGAGAGCCACTGATAGTAGGCAAGCACCCAGCCTGCCCAATACTCGGGACCCACAGTATATGTTCCGTCGTTCTCCTCCAGAACCGTTCCACCAGAGGCTTCCACCACACTGTCGGCCAGCTCGGCTCCCGACATGCCCACAAGATAGCGGGGGTTGCCCGCTGCGAACTGGCGTGACACGTCGCACGAGAGGAATTTCTGGTAGAAATCCTCTATTGAGTAGCCGTATTTGCGCACACCGCAATCCAGCATCACGGCAAGGTTGCGCATGGCACCGTTGAGATATGTCTTCTTATATGCCCTGGCCATTTTTCCAATTGTTTCTGATGATGTCTAATACGTATATCTCTCGCTCAGCCACGGGTTTGGAAGCAATCTGGCGGTATCTGGTACGGGCTTCCTCATCACGAGACTTGTACTTGGCGAAATACTCCTGACGAGGAGCTTTGATTGTCTCCACGAAGCTGAGTGACTCGAAAGCCTTCTTTGACTTCAGCACAACCTGCTCGCCCAGTTTGCCAAGCCGCATGGCCTCAGACAGGTCGGACAGTGAGAGTGTACCGTTCACAAAGTCACCCGCATAGGAGAAATAGGAGTCGTTGGCACGGTATCCAATGATGACGTCGTACTTCTTATAATCAACCTTGAAATTCTCCAGCAGATAGGTCCTTGCCCGCTGCGGAAGACCGTCGGCCACATTGAATTTGCGATTCTCAAGCAGGATGGTCAGCCAATGCAGGATGTTGTACTCTGGTGCGTTAAGGTTTAATACGCTAAGCCCGCTGCAGTCAAGTAGATAATGATTGGCATATCCATCACTGTCGGCCGAGCAAGCCCATTCCTTGGCCAGCTCTGCATGTTCAGTGCAATAGAAGCCTCGGCCATAGTCGTTATATGGCTTGCCCGCACCAAATACTGGCTGCTCTATAATATGGTCTGAACCATGATAGATGTCAATCAAATCAGGCATGTGCAATACGTACGCTTTTAATTTCTTTCAAAATATAGGGCAAAGATATACCTTTTTTTTTATTCCACCAAATTATTGGGTAAAATTTTTGGGGAGGGGTCTTATCAAGTTGATAGTTGACATGTAATCGGTTAGCGATTAGCGGTTAGGGGTTAGCGAGAGGCTGGTGCAAAGATGGCTTTTTTTTCGGGTTACGCAAATGTTTTTGGTAAAAATCTCCGAAAATACCAAAATGTTTTTGTTGAAAATCTCCGAAAATACTTAAATGTTGGGGAAATATTTAGCGGGGAGCGGTCTTATCAAGTTGACAGTTGATAGTTGACATGTAATAGGTTAGCGGTTAGAGGTTAGCGGTTAGCGAGAGGCTGGTGCGGTGTGTGGGTTGGCTCCTGCGCCTCCTTCTGAGGCTGGGAAAAACAATAATTACCGATAATTGCCAATAATTGAGGCCAAAAATAGTCTTTTTTAGGCGAACACGAATGACACGAATCTTACAGATTTTTGATGGAGAACGTTTTCACTTGAACTGAAAATCTTAAGAACAAGCTCTTAGAACCTTTCATTTCCAATGAAAACCTTTATCCCCCTAGGAGATAAAGTTGTCTTTGGGAAAGACTACTCCATCAGGGAGGGAGGGTGAGAGGTAAGAGGTGAAAATGTGATTATAGCTCTTTTACAAAATCTTGCAATTTGAGTAAATGCAATTGCGGGAAATTAATCTGATGAAGAACCGAGAAATGCTTGTCGTTTGATACAAGAAATTCGGCCTGTCCACACAAAGCACAATCAACAAACTTATTATCATCAGGATCTGCATCTATTAGGTGGAAACGCCATGTGGGCGAAACCTTTATCAGATTGTGCTTATTGATCAGAGTTTTGATAATGACATTGGCAAAATGAGGAGAGGTCTTCAATGAAAGAATCTCTTCATATTCAGTAAGCACCTCATTAGACACGCACAATTCCAGTCTCTGCTCTAAAAAATTCGTCCACACCTTATGATATGGGCTGTTGGATGGCAGAATGGCTAGAAGGCAATTCGTATCGATGACAATACGTCTCATACGTTTTCATTATAAGGAGTACGCCAATGTTCATTCAAGATACGTTCAATGGCTTCACCGTTAAGAGTGCCTTCTTCCCACAAACGGTCAGCCTCTTCCTGCACCTGACGGGCGTAAAAGTCTGCTAACACGTCTTTCAGTTCAGACATGGCCTTCTCATTTTCACAGTAGTTGAACATCTCAAGCAGATGCAACTGGATTGGATTAAATACGGTTTTTACAGTTGCCATAATTCTTTTCTTTTCGTGCAAAGATATACCTTTTTTATTATTCCACAAAAGATTCCTTCAAAAATCTACAAAAAAACATATAGAAAAATGCAGACTTTTGGGCTAAATGTGGTGTTTTTTCGTGGATTTAGCCCGAAAGTTTGAAATGATAAGAGGGAGGTAACGGTTAAAGGGTTATCAAGTTGATAGTTGACATGTAATCGGTTAGAGGTTAGCGGTTAGGGGTTAGCGAGAGGCTGGTGCGGTGTGTGGCTTGGCTCCTGCGCCTCTTGGTGAGGCTTGGAAAAACAATAATTACCGATAATTGCCAATAATTGGGGCCAAAAATAGTCTTTTTTAGGCGAACACGGATTGGACGGATTAGACGGATTATTTTTTCAGTTCCTTGCCTAAATATTGGTACACATAGCCAGAACTTTGGGCATATAGACCCGACGAAGGGCGCTGCAACGCACTATAGATGTTGGAGTTGTATACAGCTTCTACAGCCTCAGACAGAGAATAGTGTTCACGGTCTATCAGCATCTGAATCAAGTCGGAGACAATGCCTTCAACCATAAAATTGAAATCCTGCTCATTTACATTCATATGGCTGCAATTTTTCTATCGCACGATCATAGAATCATCATAACTCACCTCCCATCCTGCGACAGTAAGCAGACAAGTCACGTACGTTTGACTCAAAAGACTGTGTGTGCAGATAGCCGTATTGCCGGTCGTAGAGTTCCAGTGCCTTATAACGGCTGAGGTAGCTAACAGCTTGCACAGTCGTCAGTCCAAAATGCGCAGCAAATTCTGCGATGAGTGCCACTACATATCGAATCTTATCTGTTGCCATATCTTTTTATTCCAATTTGGTGCAAAAGTAGAGATTATTTTTAATTCTACCAAATTATTGGGAAATTATTCGTTAGTGTGGGCTCCTGCGCCTCCTTCAGAGGCTGGGAAAAACAATAATTACCGATAATTGCCAATAATTGGGGCCAATAATAATTGAGGGGTGAGAGGGAAGGGGTGAGGGTAACGGTTAGCGGTTACCCTTTATTCTAACCTGAAATTTTATGCAAAGATATAAAATTATACGCATACGTATAATACAACTGCGTATAATTTATTCTTTTTTAAGAGATTTTAGGAAAAGTAGGGAGTAGAAGGGGAAGTAGAAAAGGGAGTAGAAGGGGGAGTAGAAGGGGGAGTAGAAAAGGACGATACCGATTGACAATAGATACGTCCTGCGCGTAGCGCTTAACTTCCACTTTAACTTCCATTTTAACTCCAAATAATAACGGTTAAAGGTTAAGGCGGTTAGCGAGACGAATCTCTTTTTGGTTTACACCTCTTGCGAAGAGTTGTAACGATTTTTTTAGCCAGAATTTGGATTGTTCCTGGTTTCGTTTTTGAACACATGCTCCAGGAGTGTGTGGTTGGCCTGGTCGATGATGTTCCCGTCGAGCGACCTGATGTAGATCTCTGTCGTGCGGACAGAATCGTGCCCCAGGGCTTGGCTGATGACGGACATGCCCATTCCATCCTGACGTGCCATCGTGGTCCAGCTGTGACGGCTCACATAGGACGTGAGTTTCAGTCCACCAAGCATGGTGCCCAGTTCGCCGAGCGCCTTGTTATACAGGTGGATAGCACTCTGGTACTGGTGGTACATCTTCCTTTGGTCATGCTGTTCCGTGAGAATGGGAAACAAATAGGGCGTGTCGGTAGGATAGCGGCTGATGATGTCACGCATCTGGGGCTCGACATGCACCTCGATGCGTTGTCCTGTTTTACGTCTGACATAGGAGATGACATCACCCTTGACATCGGTCTTTTTGAGGAATGCCATATCGACAAAGGTGAGTCCTCGTGAGCAGAAGCTGAAGAGGAAGAGGTCGCGAGAGAACAGCAGACGGTCGATGTGCTGACGACGTCTCGTGCCGACAGCCTTTTGACCATTGTCTGTCAGCACTGCCTCGATGTCGAGACTCCGCAGACGACAGAGGCTGTCCGTGTCGATGGATCGTTTCCTCGTCTTCGACACACCCCTGTAGGTGCCCATGAAGGGATTGCCTTCTGCCAGTCCATCACGCACGGCCTTGTTCCAGACAGCACTCAGGGAGCGCAGGTAGCAGGAGGAGGTGTTGCGGCAGATGCCACGGGACTTCAACCATCCCTCGAAGTCTGCCAGCAAGTCAGGTTTCATCTTCTTGAAGGACACATCCTTCTGTCCGACACTCTGCAGAAAATCGGCGAAACGACGGTGGGCACAGGCATGGTTGTTTGCCACGCTGAAACGTCCCATCTCTTTTAAATGCAATGCCTCTGATACGGCGTAATTCAGGAAGTTGTTGGTATTCCTAAACTGATGATTAGTTGTTTTCTTTTCCATAAATTGATGATGGTTAAAGTGAAAAAATATAACGGTTAGAGGTTAGAGAACGGTTAGAGGTTAGAGGTTAGCGGTTAGCGGTTAGCGAGAGGCTAGCGCGGTGAGTGTGGGCTCCTGCGCCTCTTACTGAGGCTGGGAAAAACAATAATTACCGATAATTGACAATAATTTGTTCCAATAATGATAACGGTTAGCGGTTAGGGGTTAGAGGTTAGAGGTTAGGGGGTAAAGGTTATAGAGGGGGAATTAGGAAGTAGAAAAGGGAGTAGAAGGGGAAGTTAATTCGCTTCGCTCATGGGAGTTATAAAAGGACGATACCGATTGACAATAGATAGGGGGGGCTCATGCGCCTCTTGGTGAGGCGTAGGAGCCACAACAAGCATTAGAAGGTTAAAGAGAGTTGAAAATTTGGTGGAACCAAAAAACATTCATACCTTTGCCCCCGAATTAAGAACGAACCGAAACGGATGGATATGAAAAGAATTACTATTTATGGAATCCTGTTGATGATGGCACTGACCATGCAGGCACAGACCTCTGCCAAGGCGAAGGAGCGTGTGGCAGAGGTGAGGAAGCTCTATACAGAAGCGAAGGAACGCATGGCGTATAACGACCAGGAGGATTACCCTGCCAAGAGCAATATGGAGGTGACCTACAACTATATGGCACCTGGGGCTGGTCCCATCAAACACTACATTAAGTACTACATGGATGCCGTGGATGATGAGGAGGGAATACTCCTGGGACATAAGCCTTATTTCGTCAGCGACTCGTACAACTCGGGGGCTCGCAAGCTCTACGAGGAATATCTGTTGGATGAGGAGACGGGCAAGTTGGTCTTTGCCTATGCCTATGAGGAGAATGGTGATGCCTCCAAGAATGAAGGACGCTACTATTTCTACAAGGATGGCTCCTTGGCGCACAAGGATGTGAAGGTGAATACTGAATGGGGTGCATTCTTCGATGAGAAGTATGTGAAGACTCAGGCTGAGTACCTGAGAAAGGGTTTTAATTTTATTTTTAAAGACTAACAAACGAAACAACTACCTCCTAACAAACTAAATAACAATGAAAAGGAATATCATTTATGTAATGGTCATGTTTCTGGCTTTTGGGGGATTGGAAGCATGCAAACAAGGCAGCAATGCTGATACAGATACGGAAGCTGCTGATTCTTTGGCTGTTGATACGCTACAGACAACGGAAGACGCTCAACTTTCAACCCTCAACTCTCAACAGATCGATGTGGAGAAGTATTGGGCACAGTTCCAAGAGATGTATGAAGAAGAGGACTTGGACGATATTCACGAGACACTGACGAAATATGCCTTCATCGACATTGACGAGGATGGTATCAGCGAGGTGTGGCTCCGTTCGGCAAATGACGAGGATGGTGCCATCTTCTGCTTTGACGATGAGGGCGAGCCCGTGCTGATCATCACAGAGACCGAGGGCAAGCGTCCATCGTTTGGCAAGGGATGGGTAGGTGTCGGCTTCCCTGCTGGTGGTCCTTCCTACTTCAACCATTACGCCATCGTGAGGGACAGTCATCTGGAGTATGATTTCACTGACTTCCAAGTGGAGGAGAACCATGAATACTACCTGAACGAAACGGAAATCACAGAGGCTGAAGCCAAGAAAATCGAAGAGGGCATCGACTTCGAGAACACGGAGATGAAGGTGGTATGGAGGCGCTGCGCTAAATGATAAATGATAAATGATAAATGATAATTAGGAAGTAGAAGAGGGAGTGGAAGAGGGAGTAGAAAAGGACGATACCGATTGACAATACATACGTCCTGCGCGTAGC
>JAEEGJ010024359.1_pt1 | contig 12558 bp, 10 predicted proteins | sample 8958761 | NCBI WGS metagenome assembly JAEEGJ01 (sample SAMN16246546, study PRJNA631951) | gut metagenome | biome: gut microbiome; feature: rumen; material: RS-attached | host: Bos | place: Iran: Karaj | collected 2018-10 | reverse complement strand
TCGTTCTTTGCGGAGGCGGCAGCGGAGTCCACACCTTCAGGAGCCTGCAGAAGCAGCTGGTGCCCTTCGCCGCAGGCATACTGTCCGAGAACGACATAGACTACCAGGTGGCAAAGGACCTGGCAGCAAAAGTGATAAGCGTTCCGTCCTACACGGAAGTTTCGGAAAGCGCGCTGCAGGAAGCCATTGAGTGCCTTAAAGGCTGCGACAGCCTCATAATATGCACAGAGACCTTCGGCCACGGCAACCGCCGCTGCGCGGAACTTATAGCTTTCGCTGAAAAGCTCGGAAAAGAAATAATAAGGAAAGAGGTATAACGACATGGCAAAAGATCCACGTCCTGTAATACTGGTCACCAGCTTCGGGACCACCTACGAAAACACCCGCAGCGTTACCATAGGCGCCATCGAGAGCTCCATCGCCGAAAGATTCCCGGAATACGAAGTCCGCAGAGCCTTCACGTCCAACAACATACGCAGGATACTGCTGGAGCGCGACGGCATAAAGACCGACAGCGTACCGGAAGCGCTCGAAAAGCTCGCTGCGGAAGGCGTAAAGCAGGTCATAATAATGCCCACGCATATGTTGGAAGGCGATGAGTACGACAAGAAGATCGTGAACTCCGCAAAGGACTTCGAGGGCCGCATAGCGGACATACGCGTAGGCCGCGCCCTGCTTACAAATGACATAGACTTCCGCCACATGGCGGTGATACTGGACCAGATAACTTCTCCGCTCGCGGACGAAGACACCGCAAGGGTGTTCATGGGACACGGCACGGAGCACAGCGCTAACGAGGGTTACGCAAAGCTTCAGCAGACCATAGAGTCCGGAGGGTTTAAAAACATGTTCATCGGCACCGTCGAGGCCGAACCCAAGCTGGAAGACATGTTAAAGATCGTTAAGGAACGCGGCTATAAAAAAGTACTGCTCTCCCCTCTCATGATAGTCGCCGGCGACCACGCCACGAACGACATGGCGGGCGATGACGACGATTCCTGGAAGAGCACCTTCGAGAAAGCAGGCTGCAAAGTCACCTGCCGCGTCGCGGGCCTTGGCAGCGACTGGCGCATCCAGCGCATGATAGCCTACCACTGCAGGCAGACCATCGAAGGATGACGCATCCACGTTGAACACAGCGCACATAAGAATGACCAAACAGGCCCCGCTCAAAACGCGGGGCTTTGTCATATGCATACCGACCTGATAAGTCTCAGATTATTTAACAATAAGAAAACTCCCCTCTGTTTCCGAAGGGGAGTTTTGATCAATAGAACATACTTTTGGAGGAGGTTCTACTTTTATTCTTTTCTGCGTCTTCCCGCAATTACTACAGCGGCTGCGGCGAATACCACGAACGCGCCGGCCCATACGTAGAGGTCGGAAGCGTCGCCGGTATTAGGATTCTTGACGGATACAAGAGCTGTGGGAGACAGGCTGTCGAAGGTAACGGTGGCTTTTCCGCCCTTGCCCTCGCCTACTACCTTCCAGTCCTTTCCGTCGAAGTGGTACATGTAGAAGTTCTGGTCCTTGTTCTTGTACTCGAACTCGACGGTGACCGGGAACTCGGTTCCGGCCGGGACCTTAAGATCCTTCTGCCACTCAATGTTTATGGACTCTTCGTTCTCCACCTTGGCATTGACCTTGACCGCTATCGGCTTGGTGAGCTCGTTTTCCTTGGCGACATCGCCCAGAGTGAACGCGACGGTCTTACCGTTCTTATCCTTTACGGATACCACCTTAACGACAGCATCCTCGTCCTGTTTGGTAGCCTCGGTAATAGTAAGTGTGCCCTTATCCTCGCTGACGGTGAACACTCTCTCGTACCAGGAGTCATTCTTTACGGAGTGGAAGGATACCGTAAAGGGCTCCTCCATAAGGTTGACGACGGACGTCGGATCACCCTTGGTAGCCATCCATCTGAGCTTGAACACGAACGCTCCGTCCGCGAAGTTAACTACCGTGACCTTGTCGGATCCTGCATCGGAAGCGTTGCCTATGAACGCCTTGTCGAAGGAAGCGCTGCCGTACGCAAGCGCCAGAGTGGTGGCATAGTCATTGGAGTTCGGTCCGCCTACCGTCTTAAGATTGGCGCCGGTAGGCTTGAACATCTTGACTTCGTTGACGATCTCCAGATCCTTGCTGGAACTGTAATCTTCGACAAGCAGCGTCTTGGCGGTAGCGTCGAGAGTAAACTGACGCGGGAAGAACGCTCTTTCGATCGGATTCTGACCGGCTTCGTATTTTTCAAGATAGCTGTTGGATATCGCTACTACGGGAATGTAAGTCTCGCCGTCCTTTACGGGCATCTTGAACTCAAGTTTTCCGGCGGCGTTCTTTTCGCCGACGAGCCACTTGGTCTTGTCCGCGCCGTTTGCCTTAGCTTCCTCGTAAGTGCCCTTAAAGAGGTTGGAATAACCGTTTCCGTTCAGAGCGAATACAAGAGTCTTGCTGCCGTCTTCCGCGGTATCCAGGAAAGCGCTGTCCTCAACGACCTTGAACATGCCGACCTTGTTGGTAACCGTAAGAGGTGTGTGGGCAGCTTCCTGGGCATTCTTAAGAGCCTCGAGCGCTGCTTCCGCAGCGGTAAGATCCGCGGCGTTGGATACGTACTTCTTCTGCGCGTCGGTAAGAGCATCATAAGCCTTACGTGCCGCAACAATCTTTTCTTCGCTCTCCAGAGTTACGGTACCAATGGCGTCTATCTTCTCCTCTACAGCCGCAGCGACATCCAGATCGGCCTGAACATCTGCCATCGACCTAAGCTTATCCTTGGCCGGAACGGCAAGGTAATACTGATCGGATGTGGTTCCGCCGTCCTTAGCCTTAACAGGAGCTACCGGATGAGCGTATCCGCAGTAATCTGCAGCTGCAAGCTTAAGATCTATAGTACCGTCAGCATTGAAATCTACATCCTTTGTGCGCGGATCATCGGTAATTGCTCCCCAGTGGATGGCGTTATATACGGTAGTGTTCTTAGGAATGATGTGAATTACGACATTATCACCGTCCAGAGCCCAGTAGGAACCGTCCTGCGGTGTGAGCATTCCGAAAGTGCTGGTAAGATCTTCCTTATAGAAAGCAACTGCGTCGCCGGAATAAGGCAGCTTGGTAACGGTCGTGCTCTCCCCGCCGGAGCCGTCTCCCGGCTCGACCGGTTCCTGAGCTTTGATCTTTTCCTCTGTGGGGATGGCCAGATAAAGCTGGGAACTGGATGAATATGTAACCGTTTCGTTACCGGCTTCATCGGTACTTCTGGTCTCCTTGATCGCTACTGCTTGCACAAGTTTTCCGCAGTTAGTCTTGTCCAATTCAATATCGAGTGCGCCGTTTTTAAGCTCAACATCTACAGACTCGGCTGAGAAAGTGCCCGCAGTTGTGCCCCAATGTATTCCTACATATACAGTAATGTTCTTAGGTACATAGTGGATGATTACTTTGTCACCTTTGATCTCGCAGGTAGTGCCACCCTGTCTGGTGAACATTCCGAAGTCAGTATCAACTCCGTTCTTGTCGGTATAGAGGAACGTGACTTCTTCGCCTGCGTATGCATCTCCATTCGCAAGTGTGGCGAACACCGTTGCAGGAGTCAGGCAGATCACCAGCAGCAGCGCTAGCAGGATACTGACTAAACGATAACTTCTTTTTTTCATAACACACTCTCCTTTATATAAAATCGAAGTGATAATAGCCTATTACTGCAGGTCGAAACGGACCGTATACTCTATCTCGTGAGGCGTGCTCATGGCGGTGGTGTCGCCGATCACGGTAAAGGACTTGCCAAGACCGGGGATCGGGAACGTGAATGTTGAATTTCCGCCGGGGTTCTGGTTGTTATACTTTGTGCCGCCCACCTTCATGTAATCGTAATTCGAACTGCTCCATGTTACTGTAACGGTCATCTTGCCGCCGCTTACATGCAGAGTGGCCGGGGAAGTGATCCTTGCCTTTCCTGTGCCGCCGCTGAACGAAACGTTTACCTTGTAGTCGCCGTCCGCCGGGCCATCGTCCTTGGGTGTCTCATCGGGCTTGGGCGTATCATCAGGCTTAGGAGTGTCGTCCGGCTTGGGAGTGTCGTCCGGCTTGGGCGTATCATCAGGCTTAGGGGTATCATCCGGTTTAGGCGTGTCGTCAGGCTTGGGCGTGTCGTCCGGCTTGGGCGTGTCATCCGGCTTGGGAGTGTCATCCGGTTTAGGCGTGTCGTCTTTCTTGGGAGTGTCGTCCGCGGTATCCACAGGTTTGAACGCGTCAGCCGCCAGGGTGTCGGAATCCGCGAGCAATGTGCGGTCGTACCACTTTCCCGCCGCGTCCGCGAACGCGGAGCAAGTAAGCACCTCGTTGAGGGACTTAGCCACTATCCTGAACGTAGTGTTGCCTTCGGAATCGGTCTCGCCATCCACTACACCGGCAGCGGATGCGGCTTCCGCGGCGCTTCCGGCGTACATCTTGCTGTACATGTCCCCTTCCACCTTAAGGACCAGCTGCATTACGTTTCCTACGACTACCAGCTTGCTGTCGAGGATCTTGAACAGATCGGATCCGGAAGCGACCTTTATGTCGTAGGTGCCTTCCTTAAGTTTGTCCGCGGCCACAGCCTTGGCATTCGCCTTGGTGATGTCCGCAAGTTTGCTCAGTTCCTCGTCCGTGGGTCCCGCGGGCACGGGCGCAACGTTCTCGTTTCCGGAGGAATTCTCCGGGACGGTGTTGTTGGCCGGAACTACGTTATTCGTGTTCTGCGCGCCGCAGCCTGACAGCATGGACAGCGCCATGGCCAGACAAATTACGATCGCGATGATCCTTCTGTGCTTCATCGATAATTCTCTCCTGAAAAACAAAAACCTCCGCCGCGAGGCAGAGGCATTGCAAATAAAAAACTGCGGCCAGCCAATTCCTCGTGGCTTGGGCATTAAGCCCGTCCGAACGAATGCGGCAGGTCTCCTGGCTTGCGGATCGACGCGCTTGCGGCCGCCTTCCCGGTCCGACTGACCAGTGGCTTGTAGCCGCGCTCCCCGCTTACAGTGACGAGATCGCGCAGGATTTGCACCTGCTTCCCTTTTCACCCCGACGCTTTAAACAGCGACCGGGACACCGTATCGTTTAACCAATTTAGTTTACCATTTAAGAAACAGTACGGCAAGGTCTAAATATGCAGATGTTGTATATAATAGTTCGTTTCTAAACTGAAGACAGCCGGGCACATTGGCCCGGCTCAATTAAAGACCGGAGGCATTTTACCTCCGGTCTGTCTTTACTTATCGTTCTGCACTTGCGGGGGGCGGCGCTGAGGGCCGTCCTCTGCATCTTTCCGATTGCTGCCCGCGTTTTACAGGTGCTGCATGTTGCGGTTGATTACCTCTACCTGCATCTCGTTGTTCAGCTGCACGAAGTAAGCGCTGTATCCGGCTATGCGGACCAGCAGCTCTCTGTGAGCTTCCGGATGCTCGTGAGCGTCGATCAGGGTCTCCTGAGTTACGACGTTGAACTGTACCTGCTTGCCGCCGTTCTTAAGATAGGTGGTGATGAGCGCCGCGAACTTCTCGTGATCCTCCTTGGTCTTGAGGTTGTTCGGGTCGAACTTCATGTTGAGCAGCGTTGCCTGCCACGGATCCTGATCTATGTTCAGAGCGGACTTCATTACGGCTACCGGACCGTTGAGGTCGCGGCCCTGCATCGGGCTCATGGTGCCGTCTGCCAGCAGTGTGCCTGCCTTGCGGCCGTCCGGGGTGGCTCCGGTAAGGAGTCCGCCGGGCTGGTGGCTCGTGATGGAGATGCCGCAGGGAACGGTGGTTCCACCGGTGATGGTCGGCTTGGTGACTACGTAATCCGCAAGCATCTTGTAGAGCTCGGCCACGATCTTGTCTACGTAAGGATCGTCGTTGCCGTACTTGGGAGCTGCAAGGAAGTCCTTCTGCATGTCTTCGTATCCTACCCAGTCAGCCTCGAGCGCGTCGTAGAGCTGCTTCATGGTGTACTTCTTCTCGTCGAAGACCAGCTTCTTGATAGCGGCCATGGAGTCGCCTACGTTTACCATGCCTATGGAGCATACGGAAGCGGTGTTGTCGAACGGGATGTCGTGCCTGCACCAGATGTCCTTGCCGGACTCTATGCCGTTCTGCATCAGAGCTGCGCGGAACGGGTCGGGCAGTATCTCCTGGGTGATCTTTATCTCTACGTTGTTCCTCTCGGTGACTGCGGAGATGCAGTACTCGAACTGCTTTCTCCATGCCTCCCAAAGCTCCTCAAAGCTCTGGAACTTGGTGAAGTCGCCTGTCTGTATTCCTACCATCTGGTTGGTGCGGGCGCCCCAGCCGTTGTGGCGCATGATGTCGAAGATCATGGTCATGATGGTCATGGGGACCGGGCCTGTTCTGGACTTGCCGGGCAGGTTGGCGTCGAGGCAGCCTGTGATGGCGTACTCGCGCGCGTCTTCTATCTTTACACCGTGCATGGTGAAGAAGTTGGTGTAGGATGCGTCGGAGATGAAGGCCGGCATGGACAGGCCTGCTACCTGGCACTCAACGCCCTTCATGATGAGGCTGTGCGGGGTGGAATCCGCTACGCACAGTGTGATGGTGTGATGCGGGGTCCTGGTGATCAGAGCAGCCTCGAGCAGCATGTAGGAGATGTCGTTGGTGGCGTCCGTGCCGTCTTCCTTGACGCCGCCGATCAGGAAGTTGTGCCACTTCGCGAAGCCGGCGTTCTTCTTGCGGTTCATCTTTCCGGAGGTCCTGTTCAGCTCCATGTCCTTGAAGCGCAGCAGGCACAGAAGCTCCAGAGCCTCTTCGTAGGTGATGCGGCCGGCGTCCAGATCCGCTTTGTAGTACGGATACATCATCTGGTCGAAACGTCCGCCCGGAAGAGTGGTGCTCGGGGAGAGCATCAGGAGCTGGAACCACATGCACTGCAGGGCTTCTCTGAAGGTCCTCGCAGGATTCTTGGGAACCCACGCGCAGGTCTCGGAGATCTGCTCCAGTTCCGCCTTCCTCTTGGGATCGGTCTCCTTTTCCGCCATTTCCGCAGCCAGCTTGGAGTATCGCTCAGCCAGAGTGTTTATGGCTTCGAAGGAATAGATGACGCCCTGATAGTATCTGAACTTGTCTATGCTCTCGGCGTCGAAGAACCTGAGCTCCGACTGCAGTTTCTTAGCCTGCTCTATAAGAGCCAGTGTTCCGTTCTTGAGTATCTTTTCGTAGTCTACGCAAAGGAGCACCAGGGACGGTCCGAGGCCCAGTCCGCTCTGAGCGTAACCTCCGCCTACGCCTCTGCCCTCGCCCTTTGCCTTCCACGGAGGAAGAACGAGACCTTCCTGAAGGAGCTTTATGATGTGCTCATCGGCCTGCTCGTAGTAGATGTCTCCCTGCATGCCCATCTGGGTGGCCGGGTTGTGCTTCTTGTTGAGTTCCTGCAGATCCCTCTGATCCTCTTCGGTCATCAGGTAGCCGTCCTCCACCAGGGAGTCGATCTCGTCCTGGCTCCAGATGCCGTAGTTGGGGTCTATCTCCAGGCCCATGGGCTTGGAGGCGCCTATGCCTACGATAAGCTCGTCGTCGGCTATGGCGATGGGCATCCTTTCGGTCCAGGCCTTGAGTATCTTGCCGCGCTGGACTATGGGGGCGTCGTGCTTGTTCTGCTCTACTACGTCGGCGTAGATCCTGTACTTTTCTATGCAGATCGGATAGTGATCCACAAGGTAGCGGGGTCTCATCCTTTCGACTCTTTCGAACTTCATGTTTGCTCCTTTCAGGTTACGTGAATATGGTCTATTGATCTTGAACTATGGTCTTGAACGCTCTGCCGGATGTTCCGGACAGATGTTGCTATTCATTATACATTTTTTTCTATAAGCACGGCAAGAATTGACAAAAACTAGACTATCCTTACCTCATCTCCGGCAACGGTAAAGTGCGGCTCTATCTTCTGGTCCCTGGTAATGGCTGTCATGTAGTCCACTATCTCCGCAAACTCCGGATCGTCGTGCTTTACGAAGCGCGGAATGTTGTCGTCCGAAAGCTTGACGGGCAGGAAGTACACTTCCTGTATCTTCTTGTCCTCTATTACGCACTTGATCGCCATGGACTTGTAGGAATCCTCGGGCATGGTCCTTTTCTTCTTTGCCATGTCCGGATTGAGCGCCGCTATGTCCTGATGCGACTTGGAATCGCGCAGGTCTCCCTTGCCTTCGAAGAACTTCTCCGGACCTTCCAGACCGAAGTTGGCCATTCCGTAGATTATCACCTTTCCCTTGTAGACTTCTATGGGCTTAAGGATGTGCTCGTGATGGCCTATTATTATGTCCGCGCCTGCGTCTATCGCGAACTTTGCCGCGTAGCGCTGATAATACGCAATTACAGCGGGTATGAAGTGTATTCCCCAGTGGAACGATACCATGAGTATGTCCACCTGCGGGCGCAGCGCCGCTATGTCGGCCAGCATGTTTTCCAGATCGTCCGGATGCGGGAATGAGAACATCCTTACAGGCGTCTCCGGCTGGTCGTGCTCCTTGGGAACGTAGGCGGTAACTCCGCGCAGCGGGTTGGCTCCGGGACGTTCCTCGTTTGCCCAGTAATCCTGCGGAAGTATGGAGCAGTAAGCAAGCATGCCTATCCTGGTGCCGTCCGGAAGCTCCTTTATTACAGGCTTTCTGGCTGCGGCAAGGTTCTCGCCGGCGCCTATGCAGACCATGTCGTGCTCGTTTACGAATTTGATCGTATCGAAGAAGGCCGGTCTTCCCCAGTCCATGCAGTGGTTGGTGGCAAAGCTGATTATGTCGTAGCCTGCCCTGTGGATGGCCTCCGCCATCTCCGGCCTGCAGCGCATGGGAAGCCTGGGCTGGCACGCCGGGCTGCCGCTTGCCGCTATGCAAGGCTCCAGCTGACCGAACACCAGATCCGCCGAATGCAGAACGTCTCTTACCTGGTCGAACATCTCGTCGGGGTTCTCCCTGTTGGGACCTACGTCTCCTGTTGCTATGAACGTATACTTAGCCATATCTGCACCTCCGTTTACAAACGTAGAAAGTAGTTTGCTCTTACTCTTTTATTTTACAATATCCCGGGTCGGGAAAAAAGAAAAAGCTGTGCCTGTTAAGACACAGCTTATGTTTTCTTATTAGTTGAGAGCTGCCTTCGCGGTGTTTACCAGATCGGTGAAAGCCGCGGGGTTGTGGATGGCCAGCTCGGAGAGCATCTTCCTGTTGACGGTGACTCCGGCCTTCTTAAGACCGTCCATGAGTCTGCTGTAGGAGATGTCGTTCATCCTTGCTGCAGCGTTGATCCTTGCGATCCAAAGTCTTCTGAACTCTCTCTTGCGGAGCTTGCGGCCCATCTGAGCGGAGCGCAGAGCTCTCATTACGGCAGGATTAGCTGCCTTGAACGTGCTGTGGCGGGAAAGATAGAATCCCTTCGCAGCCTTAAGTACCTTCTTATGTCTTTTCTTGGCGTTTACGCCGCCCTTAACTCTTGCCATTGTTCTCTACCTCCTACTTTCCGATGAGTACGCTCTTGATCCTCTTCTGATCCGCATGGGTAAGGATCGTAGACTTCCTGAGTCCTCTCTTCCTCTTAGGAGTCTTCTTTGTAAGGATGTGGCTCTTGTAAGCCTTATTTCTCTTTACCTTGCCGGTTCCGGTAAGCTTGAATCTCTTCATGGCCCCTCTGTGGGACTTCATCTTTCCGCCTTTAGCCATTTTAGTTTTCCTTTCTATGTTTAATTATTCTTCAGACTCTTTAGGTGCAGCTGCGGTCTCCGCCGCCTTTGCTGCCTGCTCCGCCGCCTGCTTGGCGGCCTTGGCCATCTTCTGCTTTTCCTTCTCGGATTTGGGCGCTATGACCATGGACATGTTGCGGCCTTCGAGGACGGGCTGCTTTTCTATGTTGCCGTAGTCCTTTACCATGGCGCAGAAGTCCAGCATGGTCTCTCTGCCTTTGTTTACGTATCCCATCTCTCTGCCGCGGAAGCGCATGCTTATCTTTACCTTGTCGCCTCCGGCCAGGAACTTGGCTACCAGCTTGGCCTTGGTGTCCAGATCGTGCTCCTCGGTGAATATCCCCAGACGCATCTCCTTGACTTCCGTGGTCTTCTGCTTCTTTCTGGCTTCCTTTTCCCTCTTCTGCTGGTCGTAGCGGTACTTGCCGTAGTCCATTATGCGGCACACCGGCGGGGCCGCGTTGGGCGAGATGTTGACCAGGTCCATTTCGGCTTCGTGAGCCTTTGCCATGGCTTCCTGGATGCTTACGATGCCTACCTGATTTCCTTCGGCATCTATAAGGCGCACTTCCTTCGCGCGTATTTCCTCGTTAATAAGGGCTTCTTTACTAATTGTCTTGTCCTCCGTTAATAAAGAAAAAAGCGGTGCACACAAGCTCCGCCGCAATAATACCGCCCTTAAAGGACCGGTCTTATGAGCCCTGACAGCCTGCGCCGCAAGGCGAGAAGCGGAAACTTCTGCTTGATACCCGAGTAGAATACCATCCCGCAGGCAGGCTGTCAAGTGCTATTTTGCTTTATTTTTCAACGACCGAACATCTTCGGATCGGACGAATAGATACTGAACCAGTTGGGATCGTCCAGGATCTCCGCAAGCTGCTGCAGCGACGCTGCGCCCTGCGCGAATCCTTTGATGTCGGATGCCTTCAGTTCCCTGCCGTCCGCAAAGAGCTTTACGTACTCGTATGCGTCTTCTTCCGTAAGCCGTCCTTCTATGACAGTATCGATATTATCGGGGACCGCGCGGTATTCCACATAAGCCAGATCTTTCACGCAGGCAAGAAGGATGCACGCGAGTCTCCTGTACTTACCGTCTATTACAGGCAGCTCGTATTCCTGACAAGTGAAATGCTCTCTGCTGTGATATTCCGAGAACCCGACGTTGGAAATGCTTATCCCGTACGGTTCGGATGAGGTCTGCAGTTCGTAAAACGTATGCGCCGGCAGGCTGAAATCGGCGAACTTTATAAGCTCTCCGACAGCTGCATCGTCGCCGATGTCAAGGACTCTTTTCCTAAGAAGAGACTGAATGCGCTGGCTTATCTCTGTCCCGCTTTCCCAGACAGGGCTGCCGAAGCAGTCGAAGATCATCACAACGTCGGAATCCGCATGATAGGTCTTTTCCACTTTTCCGCTTTTGAAAAACAGCTCAGGGACTAGTCTGGGTTCCACCCTGACGTGCCCGACGCCAAGTTCTCTGAAGGACACCCCTGAGACAGCAAGACCGGAGCCGGACGTATCTATGCTTACGGTAACATCTTTGCCTTCGGCAGACGCCGACATTGAAAGCGCATGATCCGGTTCGGCGGCCAAGTAAATATCCGTGTGATCCCCTATCACGAAAAACCGGAGCATTACGCCTGCTATTGCCAGCAGAGCAACGCAGCCGGCGACTATCGCGGGCATTACGCTGCGCTTCTTCATTTTTTTAAGATAATCTATCTCTCTGGTCTCTTTTTCAGGCCTGCACACGGCTTCCGGCTCGCCCTCTTTCATGACTCGCAGGGCCTCCCGGCATTCGCTGCAGTCTTCCAGATGCGCCTTTACCGCTTCGGTAGTCTCCGGGCCGGTAAGCCCGTCGGCGTAAAGAGGCAGCAGATCTCTTACGATGCCGCACGGAAGTTTTTCACTCATTTTTCTCTAGCTCCTTTCTGAGAGCGGTCTTTGCGCGGTAATACGTCACCCTTGCCCAGTTCTCGGTCTTTCCGAAGATGTCTCCTATCTCCCTGAAGGACAGATCTCCGAAAGCGCGCAGATGCACTACTTCTCTTGCCGGCTCGGGCAGAAGATGTATGGCACGGTACAGTTCCAGGCGCTGCGCGTCTGCGATCACCGCTGCCTCCGGACCTTCCGCGACTGCGTCGTTCTCCTCCGCCTCGGCAAGGACCGGATTCTTCCTGTAGTACTCCTTTAATTTGTTGGAGGCGATGGAACAGAGCCAGGTGGATACCTTGCAGGAATAGTCGTAGCTGTCCGCGTGGAGTACCGCCTGATAGAAAGTCTCCTGCGTTATCTCCTCAGCGACGTGCTCGCTGCCGGTCCTTGCAAGGATCCAGCGGAAGATCATGTCCGAGTATTCTTTATAGACTTCCTCCAGCGGTATCATTCCTGCCTCCTGCACACATATATGCAGAAAAAAGTGAAAACGTTACAGTATTATATCAATATTTCCGGACAAATTTTAAGCCCGGACGCGTAAGCACCCGGGCTTAAAAACGTTTCGAGGCTGACTGACGGCCTTCCGTGCTTCCTTACAGCGGCAGGAAGAACTTTATGATGAAGATCAGCGACAGTATGTAGGTAAGTACGGATACATCCTTGGACTTGCCCATGCAGAGCTTGATGACGGTGTAGCTGATCAGAGCAAGGCCTATGCCGTGTCCGATGGATCCGGATACGGGCATGGCAAGCAGCATTATCGCTACGGGCAGAGCCTGGGAGATGTCGTTCCAGTCGATGTGCTTAAGGTTGGAGAGCATCAGAATTCCTACGTAGATCAGCGCGGAAGAAGTAGCTGCCGGCGGGATGATGGCGGCTACGGGAGCGATGAACATGCAGAGCAGGAACATGATG
>JAEEGJ010024357.1_pt1 | contig 12558 bp, 10 predicted proteins | sample 8958761 | NCBI WGS metagenome assembly JAEEGJ01 (sample SAMN16246546, study PRJNA631951) | gut metagenome | biome: gut microbiome; feature: rumen; material: RS-attached | host: Bos | place: Iran: Karaj | collected 2018-10 | reverse complement strand
CGTCTTTGTAGTCATGCAAATCCATAAAACCTCCTTTGACTTTTTGCCGCGGGCCCTGCAGACAAAAAAAAAGGCCACTTGCCTCAAGGCAAGTGGCCGATTATTCAGATTAAAAAATGTTCAATCTAACGAACTATCGCACTTTGTACCCCGGGCATAGGCTAATCTTACCGCCAGTTGTTGTGGTGGTTTTTGTAGGAGTAGTTTTTCTTCCGGTTACAAAATTGAACATCATGCCTTGAAAATACAGAAAAACAAAAACTAAGTCAAGTCAATCTGATTTTTTAATCCCACGAAGCGTAGGTTGTATCCGCCTTACTGCTGTGATAATCTGAAAGCACAAATTGAGCCTAGCCGGCAGGCTCTAACTCAGGAGATTTTTATGGACAACTATGTAACAGGAGCTGTAATCAAAAGGCTCCGCGAGAACAAAAAGATGACTCAGGAAGAGCTTGCCGAAAAGATTTTTGTTACGAGCAAGGCTGTAAGCAAATGGGAAACGGGGAAGGGCTTTCCTGATGTAGGTTTACTTGAATCACTTGGAAAGGCTCTGGACGTTTCTGTGATTGAACTGCTTTCCGGCGAAGATATTACGAACTTAAATAAATCCTGCAATATGGCAAAGGGGAAATTTTATGTCTGCCCGGTTTGCGGGAATGTGATTCAGACAAGCGGGGAGGCCGTAATCAGTTGCTGCGGAATTACCTTGCCGCCGCTGGAAGCAGAAGAACCGGACGACGGACATTCTCTGAAAGTCGAAACTGTAGAAGACGAATATTATGTAACCATGAATCACCCCATGACCAAAGAACATTATATTTCGTTTATTGCAGCTATTTCTGACCAGGGAGTGCAGCTGGTAAAACTTTACCCGGAGGGTAATGCGGAAGCCCGCTTCAAAATCAGCCGGGTGCGAAAGCTTTACGCTTACTGCAACCGGCACGGACTTTTTGAAGTTGATAGAAAAGCCTTACGTTAGCGGTAAAGTCTTCCGGTAAAGTATTTTTCCTGGAACTCAATTCTTTTAAGGATTTCCTGGTCACTGAGGGCAGATGGATTTTCAGCATACCGGGAGTTTTCCGGCACTACAATCCATTTGTCCTCAACATCATTTGTGCGGTGATATACTGCAATTACTATTCCGGTATAGTAATCTACAGGCTGGTCGCAATCAAACAGATATATATCCTGTTCCGCGCCGTCACCCGCAATCACGCCTTCTACATATCCATAATTAATCGGGTAAATCATATCCGGATGGCGGGGATGTCTCGAGCCCAGCGGCCGGTCAATTTTTCCGCTTACTCTGCGTCCAATCACATCAGAAAAATCAAGCCTGGCAGCCCCCTCAAAAGAAGACTGTAAAAGCAGCTGCACCTCATGCCATTTCGGAGGATTCAGCGGAAGGGGGAAGCGCGAAATTGCAATTCCAGAACAGGCCGAGGCAAAACGTACAAGCTGGTCATCTTTCATTCCCATAATCAAGCCATATACACAGCCGGCCTTAAAAGTATCTCCAGCGCCAAGGGTACTTTTTACTTCGACTGGGAAAGGCTTCATTTTTTTGATTTCGCCGCCTTTACGACCATAAAGCATTTCGCCGCCGCCCTGAGTTATTATTGTAAGAGCCTCACTTTCCGCCATCATCAGCTTCATAATTTCCTCTGCAGCCATACCCTTATAATGCTGACCAGTACATTCTTTTGATACAACATTTACGGCTGCCATTTTATGAAGAGGCGAATCGTGAGGTGAATCAATTGTTACATAAGGAACCTTGAGAGACCGGCAAATTTCTGCAACCTTAAGAGACTCATCTCCAAAAAAAGGATCAATAGCCGCAGCCTTGCAGCCTGCAATATCTTCTTCTTTAGGACTATTCCAGAAGCGTTTACCGGAAGAAAACAATGACTGGAAACGTCCCATAGGTGAGCGAACAAGACCGGAAATTACAACATAGTCCATAACGCCGGCATCTTCTGTAAATGTAAGGGCAGACAAATCTACGCGTTTATCCTTATAAAAGTCCTTGAGCATAGGAGCAACTTGAGTACCAATCCAGGTGCCGTCCATGCGTACACTCATTCCAAGAGAATCCAGTACGGTTGCCGCAGTTCCAGTTTCTCCACCGGGAAGAAAATACTGCTCCTGAATTTCCGAATACTCATCAGGCTGTAAAAAGCCGTCCTTAAGCAAAAAGGAATGAGTTCCCAAAATCTGTCCAAATAAATATGCGTCGATTCTTTGTGTCATAACTTTCGCCCTATATCAAAATCAGAATACAAATGATTTCTTTATAATTCAATACAGATTTTATCTGATAACTAACAGATTATTCATATTCAGGTGTTTAAATAATTATCAATAACCAATAAAATGCATCATTGGAGACCAGTTATGAAAAAGTTTTTTAAGCTTCTTAATCTGATAAAAAAGCCTTTTATTTGTATTTTTAATTTTATAAAGAAAATAAGTGATAACCCACGTGAGTTCCTGCGCACAGGAAGACCAGGCGGAATAATTGCCTGCCACTTAGTTGCAACACAGTTTTTTACCTGGCTTTTTTATGAAATGGCAATTAATAAAATTCCAAGAGTAATCACATTTATTCTAACCGGATTTTTTCTTTTCCTCTTTGTTGAATTATCAAACCTTATAGTAAAAATCATTTTAAAAAGCCGCTGCAGACCTCTTTTATATTTTATTACCGCTGCTGTAACTGTAACATTGAATAATTGCGGCGCCCAGCAGGGCTTTGCAATTCCAGCTGCATTGCTTATGAGCTTTGCTCTGGTTATAACTGCAGATCTTTTTGGCAGATGTATCTGGGCCTTTATTAAAACCCGCCGTTTCCGTCAGGTATTTGCTTATGTTTCAGGCGGACTTTCCCTGTTTTATCTGATTTTTTATGGTCTTTATTTTCATGGAGATTTCTGGGGTAAAAGCAGAATTGAATATTATAATCAGATAAAAAATGCTAACTCCACAAGCACAAATACAAAAATCAGCGGATTTGAAAACTATCTTTCTGATGGCCCGAACATAGTCCAAACCTTATCATACGGTCCAGAAGAAACTGCAGATATTATTACAGAAACTGTAGATTATTCAGATTTTGACTCAATGGAAAACCGTGACTTTTTTGATAAAATTGCCGATTTTTTCAGCGACTACGACTATTCCAAAACACCAGTCAGAGGACAAATCTGGTATCCGCAGGGATTAAAAAACTGCCCTGCCTTTTTTATTGTTCATGGCGCACATGATTCAAACGTTCCTTCTTACCTGGGCTACGAATATCTTGGAAACTATCTTGCTTCCAACGGCTATGCTGTTATTTCTGTGGACGAAAACATAATCAATCAGCTGGGAGAAAAAAATGACAAGCGTGCAATTCTTCTTCTTGATAACATGAAGGCTATTCTTGCCGAAAACGAAAAATCAGCAAGCCCTATAAAGGGCCTGATAGACACAGACCACATAGCTATAGGCGGACATTCGCGAGGTGGAGAAATGGTTGCAACTGCTTATCTTTTTAATGACCTCGAAGCTTATCCTGAAGATGGTAATTTCCGTTTTGACTATCATTTTAATATTTCTTCAATCGTTGCAATTTCTCCGGTTGTTGATCAGTACAGACCAGTAGACCGCTCGGTAATCATAAAAGATATAAACTATCTTTTGCTTCACGGCTCTAACGACCAGGATGTAATCAATATGATGGGAGAAAAGCAGTATAAAAATGTGGAGTTTACAAAATCCTCAAACGAGAAATATTTTAAATCTTCTGTTTACATTCTTGGTGCAAACCACGGACAGTTCAACAGTCAGTGGGGCCGTTATGATTTAACAAGCGGGACAAATGGTTTTATAAATACAAACAATTTTCTTGATGAAGCAGAACAAAAGCTTATTGCAAAAGCCTATATCAGAAGCTTCCTGGATGCAACAATCGGCGGCAACAATACCTATTATTCTCTTCTGAAAGATACAACAGGCTACGAAGAATATCTGCCGGATACCGTATACATTACAAATTATTCAGATTCTGATTTTGTTTGCCTTGCTTCTTTTGATAATACAACAGATATACACAATCCCGAAAAAGAAACTACAGTTACCGTTTCTGATTCAGACACCTGGACCATAAAACCATATTGCAGAGGAAATGGTGGAGAAGGTGAAGATTATGTTCTTTCTGTAAAGTGGAAAGAAGCTTCATCTCCTGCAATCATTTTTGATTTTCCTGCCATTGATTTCTCACAAGGATGCCTGAGTTTTTCTATTGCAGATATGTGGGAAGGAACAGAAGAAAATACTGAAGGACTGAATTATAAAATATCTTTGACAGATGCTTATGGAACAACTATTTTCTGTAAAAATCCAAGACTCATATATCCATCACTTGCGGTTCAGCTTTATAAACAGGATGTATTCTTTAAGACTTATGAATACAAGCATCAGCTGCAGACTGTAAGAATTACGCCAGACCTGTTTGATAAGTCTAAAATTTCTGATTTTGATTTTTCGAAGGTTGAAACCTTAATTATATGTCCAGATGGAACAAATGATGGAGAAGTGATTATTAATGATGTAAGTTATTGTAATAACTTCAACTGATTATCATTTTTGCCTGGAGAATGATTGCGTCCCCGGGGAACAATTCTTCAAAGTGCGCCACAGCCTTCTGCAAAACTGATTTTTCCGGGGCGGCAATAATACATTCACAGAAACCTTTTTCACGTTCCTGTTTTGCAGCAAGGTCATTAGTCTGATTCAAGAGGCGGACGCCTTCCAGCTTAAGGATTTCCGACATCTGATTCTCTGTCATCAAAGGAAGCTTCAAACTCATTACAAAAGCGGCAGGCTGGGGCAGAGGTCTTTTTTCTACGCAAGATCTGTAAATCATTTCAAAAACAGAAATACCGCAGGCAGCCGCATAAGTATAGGTCATTCCACTCAGGCGTGGATTTACTTCAATAATGTGCCATTGGCCTTTATCATCCAGAATCAAATCCACCTGGGCCGCGCCGCAGAGTCCAAGTCCTTCAGCAAGCTTTAACATCATATCACGTAATTCGTCAGGCAGCGGGCAAGGCCCATATTTTACACTTTGTTTCGGGCTTGTTATTCCATACTGATTTACGCTGAACTCAAAAGGAGGAAGCACAGTGTAAGCTCCGGGAAGACCGTAAATCTCCAGCCCGAACTGACGTCCGTTTATAAACTCTTCAATCAGACGGTTAGAATTATTTCGCTTAGAATTAAGATATCCAGCAACCTCGCCATAAGTATGAGCAACTGTCATTCCAAACGAACTAAGGCCTGTTGTATCTTTTATTATAACAGGCAGCTGCAGCCCTTTAATCTGACTAAGTACGCTTTCTTTATAAACATTTCGTAAAACTTCTTTATTACTGCCTGCGCAAAAATATAAATCATGGTCGCAAAAAAGCACCGCCGGCACATCAAAGCCCAGCCGCGCCAGCTCATTATGGGTACGCCATTTGTCAAAACAGATAAGCCCAGTCTGCACGGAATTGCAGATTGTCTGACCCCCGCGCTCCTTCAGTTTTTCCGCAACAAGTGCATCACTCACCGGAAGCCAGTCGTAAGGCTCAATCCAGAAGGTCATGGCAATTGCAAGGTCTGGCTTTAATTCACAGATAGCAGATACAACTTCATCAAGATCAGCATTCTGGGGCAGGCACACGGCATTTTCGGGCATAAACATAGCGGGCTTTTGACTTACACAGAAAAACTCATGCTCAGGATGCGCAGCACAAAAAGACTCGAAGGTCGACTCATTCGACGGTATAACCGTAATTTTAAAAGTCTCTTCATCAAAAACATTCGAGTTCGTGCTGTAAAAAACAATTCTCATCATCTGCCTCTTTTTTTATTACACCATTTTTTTTAAATTTTGAAAATACATGTTATAATATTCATAATCAAAATAGTCTGGAGGAGTTTTGCATGAAAAAATACACTGCTTTATTTCTTATTCTTATTTCCGCTTTTTTTATCAGCTGCAAAAACGAAACTTCCTTGGATTATATTGTTGAATTATCTGAAGAGGAAAAAAATAGTCCTGTAGTTTTTATGCTGCACGGCTATGGCAGCAATGCAGAAAATTTTAAAGAGCTTACTCATTTTGAAAAGGAAGCACTCCCAAGAGGTTATGCCGTTGTTTATGTAAGCAGTTCTGCTGCGGGCTGGAGCTCCGGGGCAGGTCTTGATAAATCTGATGATGTAAAAGCTCTCTGCCAGCTTGCAAAAAAACTGCAGAAAGAATTCCATTTTGATAAAAAAAGAACCTATGTTGCAGGCTTTAGTAACGGCGGCTTTATGAGCCACAGACTTGCCGTTCAGGGGAAGGGAACTTTTTCTGCCTGCATTTGCGCCGGCGGCGATATGAGTAAAAGTGTATGGATTAGAAAAAAGCCAAAAACAAAAATCAGTTTTTTCCAGATAAGCGGTGAAAAAGATGATGCTATTCCTAAGCACAGTAATGGAACTGCCGAAGCGTCGCTTGATCCTGCAATCGAAGATGTTCTTGAATATTATGCTTTATCTGTCGGTCTCAATCTTGAAAATCCTGCTGAAACAACTATCGGTAATGGTTCCATACTTACTAAGTATTCTGCAAAAAATGTAAAAAATCAGGTATGGCATCTTTTTGTAAAGGATGGCCGACATGCATGGCCGAGCATTCAGTACAATAACATTGATGTAAATAATCTTATTCTTGATTTTCTGGATTCCCTGCAATAACAGTTTTTACCGCTGATACAAAATCCTTTTCTTCAGAAGCAGACAGAATCTCTTTGTCGTAAAGTGCTTTTTCAAAAAGAAGGCCTGCTGATTTTGCTGCCTTTTTTAATTCCTCAGTCTGCAGGCTTTGAACAAGAAGGTCTGTGTATTCTGCGGGCGCGAGGTTAGGGCGGTATTGTATATTGTGAGCCTGGCCCCAGTCGATAAGGCGCATAAAATGTTTTGTGAGACGGTCAATTTCGGCATTCTTTTCTTTTGAACGACCGGCCTTCTTCAAAAAGTCTTTTATACCTTCTCCAAACTTACGGCTTTGAACACTTGAATAAGATTCCTGGGCAGCTTTCTTTGTAAATACATATCTGAAAAAGTCTTTTATCTGTTTCCAGATATTTTGCAGGAAAAATAACAGCTTACCTTCTTTCCAGAACTGCTTCCAGTGAGCCGAGAAAAAAGGCTTAAAGAAAAAGACAATCACACAGCCTGAAAGTGCAGTTATAGCAGCCCATTTAATGATTTTAAAAATCAAATCAATAATCCAGTCTGGAAACCTGTTGTCATCAGGATACATTTCTTCAAGAATTTCTCTTATATCAGAAGCCCCGTTAACTGTATTTGAATTTATTTCTGGCATTTCATATTTAATTTCACTTGCAGGTCTTTCTCCATAAGTAATTCTTATTAAAGCATTATTGGAAGAAATCACCGCGCCAAAAAGACAAGCAGCAAGAACAATTACAAAAACAGAGCGTAAAAGCAATCCTTTATTCTGTATGTAATCCCGGAAGCCCAGAAAACCAAAAAAGACATCATTCCTGAAGAGGCCCATCAAAAAGAAAATCGAAGTAAGGCCCAGAAAAAATGAAAGAACCAGACAAAGGGCAAAAATGCTCACACCATAGCCGCTTTTGAGAATGGCAAAAATCGCAGCAAAAAGTATGAGCGGAAGAAGAAGCAAGATACCCTGTGCAAACCGCGCCTTAGCTCCAAAATCAATTGCACTTAAATTGTTATGAAAAAGATGAGTTTCCAGTTCTTTACCGGAAAGCTGGCCGCATTCATCCATAAAGCGGTCATGAAAAACAAAAAGATTATTCAGAGCGTTTTCCAGAAAGTACTGGGCAATCAAAAAAGGTATAAGCACATAAGGCTGATTCATTTGACCGCACAGACCGCTTATAACTACCGCAAAAATAACATAAAAAACACAGGAAACAATATGCAGATAGGGTTTGATTTTTTCACGGGCAAAAATCTGCTGAATCAAAATAAAAACAAGTCCCGAAACTGCAAGAAGCAGATAAGTATACCAGTTTATTAAAATACGCTCCATTTCAGCATTATTAAGTACAGGCCCTGTGAGTGCAGTAATGCAAAGCATAAATGAGGTAACTGTTTCGAAAACAAGAAATCTTTCAAGTAAAGAATTAAATCCCTTAGCCATGCTGCTTCCTCATTATTCCAACATTAGTGGTATTTATGTTTTCCTGATTTGCACCTACCTTTAAGAAGTAATTTTCAACTTCCTTAGGACCAATTTCAAAAAAGAGAGTTCCTGCCGGCAGCTGATGCATAAACTTTTTCTGCGGGTCGTAATCAAGTTTTCCTTCTTCTAACTTAATCAGAGAAAGAATATCCAGGATACAGTCGACCTGATTCTGATGAGGCGGCAGATACGGGAAGCCTGAACCATAAGCCGCAAAACCACAGCGCTGCCTCAGCACCCGTGCTTTTTCTACAATGCTTGCCGCCATTTCAATTGCCTTCTCAGAATAATAACCGCGATTATGCAGATCATAATCTTCCTTTGCCAGATTCAAAAAAATAAAAAAAGGTGCATCAAAGGAAGCTTCATATTGATTTGTATAAAGCGAACCGAACCTTGCACTCGCACGCCAGTTAATGCGCTTCTGTTCGTCGCCATTCATATACTCACGGATAGAACGACGCATTGTAATATCTTCAAAGCAGGGATTATTGATTTTAAGCTGTCCCTGTGGAAAGCCCGGAATAACTTCAGTAATCAATTTTATTCTTGCAGGACGAACCGTAATTTCAAGGGGGCAGTCAACCTGCATATCAATCAGGAAAAGCCCCAGCGGGTCGCTGGTTCTTATTCTTACCGGACCCGCATGAAAAAGTCCCCGCTCCTGCGAAGTAACCCTGTAAGTAATCCTTTTTATTTCATGAGGACGTAAAGAGGTGATTCCCTTGTTTCCTTCATCAAATATATAAAAATATGGAACTGAATCAAAAAAATAACATACATGGGCAGTAAGGGACGAAAAGTTTTTGATTGTAAAAGTGATTTCCGATTTTTCCTTACAGGCCAGTTTTAAAGCATTTGTATTTCTTTCAATCTGAATATTGCTTTTTAAAACCAGGGCATAAAAAAAGGAAAGGAGAATGGTTCCAATGATTGCAAGACAAATAAACTGCAAAAGCTTAAATGGGCAGAATAAGAAAACATTAATACAGGCAGCAAAAGCAAAAAAAACAAGAGGAGAGAAGGTAAGCTTGAATTTTTCCTGCACAAGATTTTGTACAGCAGCTGCAAGATTCGTTTCACCCATGATTAAACTGCCTGAGCTTTAAACATGAGCCCTGAAAGCCGGCACCGGCACAGACTCTATCAGTTCGCGAATAATACTGTCGGCAGAATAACCTTTAAGCAGTGAATCGCTGGTAAGAATAATTCTCTTTCTGAATACCGGAAGGGCAAGAAGCTTTATATCTTCAGGAGTTACAAAAGTTCTTCCCTGAACAGCTGCGTAAGCCTGAGCCGCCTTGTAGAGGGCAATAGAACCACGAGGAGAAATACCAGCCGCAACCCGGAGGTCTTCGCGGGAAGCACGTGAAAGTGCAATCAGATAAGAGAGAACAGAATCATCAACATGAATCTCAACGGCTTCTTTCATTGCATCGATAATTTCTTCTTTTCCGACAACTGCACGAACATTTTCTACCGGATGAGTAAGAGAGCGCTGGGCGGTAATAATTTCAGCCTCATCAGCCTCGCTTGGATAGCCCATAGAAAGGGTCATCATAAAACGGTCTTTCTGAGCTTCAGGGAGGGGGAAGGTTCCTTCTGATTCAACCGGATTTTCTGTAGCAAGCACAAAGAAAGGCTTTTCCAGCTCGTGGCGGGCTCCGTCCACGCTTACCTGACCTTCGGCCATACATTCAAGCAGGGCAGACTGGGTACGTGGTGTTGCGCGGTTAAGCTCATCAACAAGAACAATACTTGCCATTACAGGACCTGCCCGGAATTCAAAAGTCTTTGCATCCGGCAGCCAGACAGAGCTTCCTGTTACATCAGAAGGCATTAAGTCAGGCGTACACTGAATACGACTGAAGGCAAGGCCAGAAGCCTTTGCAACGGATTTTGCGAGAACTGTTTTACCTGTACCAGGAACATCTTCCAAAAGAACGTGACCGCCCGCAAAAAGGCAGGCAAGCACCATATCTACGACGTCAGTATTTCCCTTGAAAACCTGACACACTTCATTTTTGATTTTATCTGAAACTTCTTGGATTTTTGACATATTCTGATTATATTGCACCGCGCCCATCATTTCAATAAAATGTCGTTAATGACTAAAGATGATTTTCTTTTTCTGGTAGAAACCGAGACTATTTACGACTTTGTATACAAGGGTAAAACTTATACTATCACTTATGACAAAAGCCCGGATGGCCGTAAATGGATTATTTTCGGCGACCTTGCAGACAAGCAGAAGTACGACTCAGTAGGCGAGTTTCTCAACAAGGCAAAAATCGAAAATCATTTCTTTAAGGACATGCTGGATATCTTTTAATGGCCCGTTCAAATCAAATAAATATGACAGAGGGGCCGATTTTTTCTAAGCTCCTCAAATTTTCCATTCCTCTTATTCTTTCAAGCGTACTGCAGCTGCTTTTTAATGCGGCAGATGTTGTCGTAGTCGGCCGCTTTGCCGGAGACAATTCGCTGGCAGCCGTCGGTTCTACAGGCTCTCTCGTAAATCTTTTAATAAACCTTTTTATGGGGCTTTCTGTCGGAACAAACGTAGTTGCCGCAAACTATTTTGGTGCAAAAAAACCGGAAGAGCTACAGGACACAGTTCATACGGCAATTCTGGTTTCGGTTTACAGCGGCCTGATTCTTACCGTTGTGGGCGTGCTTGGCGCAAAGCCGATTCTCACTTTTATGCAGTCCCCGGCAGAGGTTTTGAACCTTGCAGCTGTTTACCTTCGCATTTACTTTGGCGGAATTACAGCCACAATGGTTTATAATTTTGGTTCTGCCTTGCTCCGCGCCAAGGGTGACACCCGCCGTCCACTTTACATTTTGCTGGCAGCCGGTATCATCAATCTGATTTTGAATCTGATTTTCGTAATCTGTTTTAAGATGGATGTAGCAGGAGTAGGGCTTGCAACCGTTATTTCCCAGGTGATTTCCGCAGTAGCCGTTCTGATTATTTTGATTAGAGAAAAGGATGATTTTAAACTGAATCTTAGAAAGCTTCACATAAACCGAATGATTTTTACCCGCATCGTAAAAATCGGCCTTCCGGCAGGCTTTCAGGGAATCATGTTCAGCTTTTCAAACGTAATCATTCAGAGCTCAGTAAACGGCTTTGGCGCCACCTTAATTGCCGGAAACGCCGCCGCCATAAACCTCGAAGCCTTTATTTACACCGCAATGAACGGCTTTTCCCAGGGCAGTCTTACCTTCTGTTCACAGAATATGGGAGCCGGCCGCACAGACCGAATCAAAAAAATCGTCTGGATTTCCCAGGCCTGCATAATCGTAATCGGCGGAATTCTCGGTGCAATCTTCCTTTACTTTGGAGACGAACTCTTAGGAATTTTCTCTCCAAATCCCGAAGTTATAAAAGCCGGCATGGGCCGCCTCTGGATCATTTTTACAACCTATTACCTCTGCGGCATGATGGACGGCATGGCAAATTCCATCCGCGGAATCGGCCACTCCCTTATGCCCGTCATTTCCTCACTTATCGGAGCCTGCATCTTCCGTATCATCTGGCTCTTTACAATTTTCCTGATTCCACAGTTCCACACACCGGCAACAATCTTCATATCATACCCAATCAGCTGGATACTGACATTTGCGGCAAATGTGATTTTCTATAATAAATATTTACGTAAACTTTCAACCTAGTTTTATTTTTCTCAGATTTCTGCTATTATACCAGCATGAACATGGAAGCTTTTATTCTGGGCTGCGGGGGAATGCAGCCTTTACCATATAGACATTTGACATCTGTGCTGCTGCGCCGCGAGGGGGACCTTTTTCTTTTTGATGGCGGCGAGGGAACTCAGGTAAGCCTTAAGAGGCTGAATCTCAAATGGAAAAAAATCGACGCAATTTTTGTTTCTCATACACATGCGGACCACGTTACAGGCTTACCAGGAATTCTCATGCTGTCTAGTCAAGTAGACAGAACTGAGCCTCTTTACATTTACGGACCTCCGAAAATCAAGGAATACATTGAAACCAGCCGCAAAGTGCTCGACATGTATATTAATTATCCGATTGTCGTAAAAGAAATAACCGCGCCCTGCATTGTGCACACCGGTAAGGATTTTTACATCCGCGCCTTTCCGCTTGACCACACAAAGGTTTGCGTAGGCTATACTCTTGAGGAAGCAGACCGCCCCGGTGAATTCCACCCGGAAAAAGCACGCGAGCTTGGTGTTCCTTGCGGACCTCTCTGGTCTGATTTACAGAAGGGCTGTGAGGTTACGACACCGGACGGCAAGATAGTTAAGCCTGCTGATGTT
>JAEEGJ010024356.1_pt1 | contig 12558 bp, 10 predicted proteins | sample 8958761 | NCBI WGS metagenome assembly JAEEGJ01 (sample SAMN16246546, study PRJNA631951) | gut metagenome | biome: gut microbiome; feature: rumen; material: RS-attached | host: Bos | place: Iran: Karaj | collected 2018-10 | reverse complement strand
TTTTATTATAGAGGGCTAAATTTTGTTCGGACTTTTCTCTTGTGATATCGGTATTGATTTGGGTACCGCAAATACGCTTGTCCATGTGGCTGGACAGGGCATTGTCATTAATGAACCGACGGTGATTGCGGTAGACCGCAAGAGCAATCGCATTACAGCTATCGGTGCTGAAGCTAAGAAAATGCTTGGCCGTACGTCTGGCGAAAGTCGTGCTATTCGCCCGATGCGAGATGGTGTCATTGCTGATTTTGAGCTTGTTGAAAAACTTTTGACAACTTTTATCAGGCGCGGTCAGCGCTATCCGACGTGGATGGCAAAACCGCGTGTGGTGGTTGGCGTTCCGAACGGAATTACCGAAGTGGAAACGCGTGCCGTGATTGATGCTATCAAGATTACGGGTGCTAAGGAAGTCCACTTGGTCCATGAACCGATGGCTGCTGCAATTGGTATGGGCATCCCGGTTGAAGAACCGGTCGGTAACATGATTGTGGATATTGGCGGTGGTACGTCCGATATCGCTGTGATTGCTTTGAACAAGTCCGACTGCAACGGCTCTGTGCGTGTGGGCGGTGACGAAATGGACGAGGCGATTGTGCGTTACTTGCGCACCATGTACAACCTTTGCGTGGGCGAAAGCACTGCCGAACAGATCAAGATCCAGATTGGTTCTGCAAACCCGCTCGAAGAAGAATTGACGATGGAAGTCAAGGGCCTTGACTTTATTGCCGGTATGCCGCGCACGATCCCGGTCGGAAGTGCCGAAATCCGCGAAGCCATCAACGAACCGGTGACTGCCATTATCGAAGCGGTAAAGCAGGCCTTGAGCATGACGCTCCCGGAACTTTCTGCCGATATTTACGACAAGGGCATTATCCTCACGGGTGGCGGCTCTCAGCTGCGTGGCCTTGACGAACGTATCCGCAAGGAAACAGGCCTCTCGGTCAACGTGATTGACGATCCGATGACTTGCGTTTGCAAGGGTGCGGCTCGCATTCTCGAAGACTTGGACAAGTATCGTCCTGTTTTGGTCGCTTCTTCGACGTAATTCTTAACATCGCATTTCGATGCTTAGAGCTTTTCGCTTTATTATCGATTTATTTACTCAAAGGCATGGCGTTGTCGCTTTTGCCTTTTTTCTCGTTTTAGGCCTGTTGATGCATGCGTCTTCGACGGCGGTGCGCGAGAGCATTGTCGATAAAGCGCTTTCGACAGTTTTCTATCCGGTGCAGTTGCTGGTATCTTCCGTGAATGACTTTAAGTCGTTGCAGGCCGAGAATGAGCATCTGAAGGAAGAAAATGCGCGGTTGCGTCAGGAAACGTACCATGCAAGCGAAGGCCTGCAGGAGTTGGCTAGGCTCCATACGCTGGTGCGCTTTGACGACAAGTGGGACTTTCCTATAGTGACGTCTCGCGTGGTGGGGCATAACCCTGGGCGCTTTCTGACAACGCTTGTTATCAATCGCGGGACGCATCACGGTGTCCAGGACAATATGCCGGTGTTCTCGATGAACGGGCTTGTGGGGAAGATTTCGAAGGCGATGCTCACGCATTCCCGCGTACAGCTCTTGGTGGACCCGAACTTGAAACTCTCCGTGCTTGAACGCCGTACGCGCGTGGTGGGCTTTTTGGAGTCCGTGGATGGCCATTTGCTCTCGGCGATGATTCCCTCGCATGCGGGCGTTGCCGAAGGCGATACGCTCATTACGTCGGGGCTTGGCGGCATTTTCCCGAAGGGGATTCCGGTGGGCACTGTGCACAAGGTTCGCAAGGCGGATCTGGACGTGATGAGCCTGATGGATGTGCAGCCGTTCCAGGAATTTTCGACGTTGGAAGAAGTGTTCGTGATGCAGAAGGAACCGGATTGGATTATCCAGGAGTTGCTGAATGAGTAACTACGGGTGGTTAAAGACGTTCCTGATGTTTGTCTTGGCTTTTGCCATGCAGTCTTCTGTTGGCGATTGGCTGAAGATTCTTGATGTCGGGCCTGATTTCGTGGTCATCTTTATTGTGTCCGTGGCTTTGCGTTTCGGGGCCGCTACGGGCTGTTTCTGGGGCTTCTTGGCGGGCTTTACGCTGGATGTCTATGCTCCGGTGGAATGGCTTGGCGCCAATACGATTGCGATGACGATTGTGGGCTTTGCCGTAGGGCAGCTCGAAGAACATTTTTTGACGATCAACTTACCTCCAAAAATCGGAGTCCTTGGCCTTGCGTTTTTTGTAAACGATATGTTCTATTTCTTCATTACTGGCCTTGAAAAAGATGTCGTGACGACGCTTTTTGTCACAAGGACTGTGCCGGAGTGCATTTACACCGTCGTTATCGGTGGTATTTTGTTCTACCTCACTTCGGGGAAGAAGTCGAATGTATAGCGAGGCGGAAAACGAAGCGCGTGTCCGCAGAAACTGGAACGTCTTGATTTTCTTGGCGGCGACGGTCATCCTTTTTACGGTGATTTTGTTCAAGCTGTTTTCGTTGCAGTACATCCATTACGAAGAGAACTTCCAACGTTCCGAAAACAACCGCTTGCGTAGAATTGAGCTGATTGCTGATCGCGGCTACATTTACGACCGCCATGGCCAGGTGTTGGTGCGTAACCGCCCCTCGTACCAAATAGCGCTCCAGGCTCTCGAAATGCCCCGCAAAAAGGCGGGGCGAGATTCTGTTTTCCAGCGTTTGCTGAATATCTGCGATGCGTCGGGTGTGCGTCTTTTCGATTCGCTTTCGCTCGATACCGCATTCCAGAGGATTCGTTGGGTGCGCACGCGTCCGGTCCGCATTCTGGAAGATGCCACAATGGAGCAGGTCGCGGTGATCGAAGAGCATTCGACGGAGTTGCCCGGCGTTTCCGTGATTATCGAGTCTCGCCGCGAGTACCCGTATGGGACGCTTGCATCGCATGTGCTTGGCTACACGAGTGAAATTTCGGAAGAGCAGTTGAAGCTTCCGGAATACGCCTCTTATTCGCAGGGCGATCGCATTGGGCAAAAGGGATTGGAGCAAGAATACGATAAGGAGTTCCGCGGGAAAAACGGACTCAAGCTTGTGGAAGTGAACGCCTCGGGGCGCGAGGTTCGAACGCTTTCGGATGTAGGCGGTTTTATTGCGCCTGAACCCGGCTTGCACATGGTTTCGACGATAGACTTGAAGTTGCAGAAAGCTGCTGAAGCGGCGATTCCCGATTCGGTGAAGGGGGCTTTGGTCGCAATTGACCCGCGCAATGGTGAAATTTTGGCGATGGTTTCTTCGCCGCGTTTGGATCCGAATATATTTTCTCTTAAAAAGCGTGAACGCAACAGGGGCTGGGCTCATGTGGCGCTTGATTCCATGAGGCCGCTCACGAACCGCGCTATTTCGGGGGTTTATCCGCCGGCATCCATCTTTAAGCTCGTGACATCGGGTGCTGGGCTTGAGAGTGGGATTATTTCTGAGACAAAGTATTATCCGAAGGCTTGTACGGGCGGTTACCAGTACGGGTCGCGTTACCAAAGGTGCTGGGGTGTGCATGGAAACTTGAACGTGGTGCATGCGCTTCGACTTTCGTGCGATGTGTATTTTTATCAGGCCGGCCTAGAAATTGACATGGCGCGTATCAATGAATTTGCGCGGCGCTTTGGCTATGGTGAAAAACTTTTGGGTGTGGATATTCCTGGCGAACGCGCGGGCTGGCTCCCAGATTCGGCTTCGTTCAACCAAAGGAACAAGCGCTTGGGCTGGCGTTGGGCGCGCGGGCTTATTCTGAACCTTTCGATTGGGCAAGGGCAAATGGTGACACCGCTCCAGCAGGCCGTGTTTATTGGCTCCTTGGCGACGAACAAGGGCGTTTATCGGCCTCACTTTATGAAGGAATTGCAGGACGCGCAGGGCAATGTGGTGCGCCGTTATGAACCAAAAATCATCCGTCCGGGAACGATGAAGCCCGAAACGCACCGTGTGCTTTTGAATGCGATGGATTCTGTGGTGAACCATCCGGGTGGCACGGGAAAGAAGGGCGCCGTTCCTGGGATTCGCGTGGGCGGAAAGACTGGCTCTGGCGAATGGAAAAAAGGGCAGAAGACTCACGCCTGGTTTGCAGCGGTAGCTCCTCTGGATGATCCGCAAATAGCTGTTTCTGTGATTATAGAAGCAGGCGGTGGCGGTGGTACCGTGGCTGCCCCGATAGCTCACAAAGTGTTGATGGCCTTCTTTGGCAAGGAGGAGGAAGAAGAGCAATGAGTAACGAGCGCATTTCGGACAAGTCCCTAAAATTTGATTGGTTCTTTATCGGAGTTACGCTCACGCTCATGACGTTTGGCGTGTTCCTTGTGTACTCGGCGACAATGAACGAAGAAATGGTGTTTTATGACGCCCGTTGGTTTAGACAAATTCTTTACTTTGTGACGGGGATTGCCATTGCGATTGGGCTTGTATTTGTAAAGATTGACTGGCTCAAGCGCGCTGCTGTTCCGTCTTATGCGATTGCGCTGATTTTGCTTGTGTTTGTGCTTATTTTTGCGGGCGATGTGAAGGGCGCAGGGCGTTGGATAGACTTGAAAGTCATAAAGCTCCAGCCTTCGGAATTTGCAAAGATTGCGTACTTGATTACGATTTCGTATTGGCTTTCGAAACACCCGGTGAGTTTGCATAATCTCAAGACTTTTTTAGTGCCGCTTGGACTTTTTATTGTGCCGTTTTTGCTTGTGCTAAAGCAACCGGACTTGAGTACTGCGCTTGTGTTTACGGCGATGACTCTTGTCGGGTTCTTTTTTGCGGGACTTACTTTTACGGACTTGTTCTTGATTGTAAGCCCTGTGCTGTCGGTGCTGTTTTTGCATTCGCAGTCCATGGTGTTTCAAGTGCTGTGGGGCATTCTGATTTGTGTTGTCGTATTTTCTGTGCTCCGTAGGCGTTTGTCCAAAAAGCTTTCGGGCGTGATTATTTCAACGAATATTTTGGCGGGGTATGCAAGCTCGATGGTGTGGAACATGTTGGAACCGCACCAGCAAAAGCGCGTGAACACTTTCCTCGATCCGATGAGTGATCCGCTTGGTGATGGCTATCAGGTGTTGCAGTCGTTGACGGCAATCGGTAGCGGTGGCATCGGTGGCAAGGGCTTTGGGAACGGCTCGCAGACGAATCTCTCGTTTTTGCCCGAAGAACATACGGACTTTATTTTTAGTGTGCTCGGGGAACAGTTTGGCTTTGTCGGCTGCGCCACAATCCTTTTGCTGTTTGCGCTATTCTTGTGGCGGGCATCGTCGATTTGCAAGACAAGCGACGATCCGTTTGTAACGCTTGTGACGATGGGTGCTTCGACGATTTTCTTGTTCCACATTACGGTGAATATTGCAATGACGATTGGCCTTATGCCGGTGACGGGGCTTCCGCTGCCGTTCCTTTCGTATGGCGGCTCGTTTGCGCTGGTGTGCATGTTCCTCGTGGGGCTTTTGATGTGCCTCAGGTATCAGGGAAATAAGTGATTGTTGGTAGGCAGTAGGAAGTTGGCAGTTGGACAAATGCGAGTCCTCAAGTTGCCTCTCGCTTGATTCCTTTGTGTGTCTTTCTCGACCCTGGAGTGCGTAGCACGATAGGGGCGGGAATCCATACAGTTCTGACTGCAGATACGGAACTTCTTGCATCCCTAATTCCTAAAACCTAACGCCTAAAGCATGTTGACAAAAAATTACAGTCCAAAAGCCTGAAAAAAGCGTGTTATAGAGAAGGGGCGCGTTGGTGCCATCTTTATAGCAGGAGGCTTTATGGATGTTTTGCGGACCGTTGCAAATTTTGTTTTTGGGATGGAGTGCTTGGGGTGCGGGAGTTCGTCGGAGAGGCTGGATCCGTGGTTATGCCCGGCATGTGCGGCAGAACTTAAACGGGAATCGCTTTCGCCATCGTTTCCGAACGATGATGCATTTTGCCTGTTCCCGATGCGGCCTTTGACGAGGCGCCTTGTGCACGCGCTCAAGTACCGCAATATTCCCGGTTTGGCGTCGTACTTGGTGCGCCATTCGTCGGCGGTGAAGCGAGGGGCTGTGGGGCAGGAACTTTCGATGCTTGCGCAACCGCTTTATTTTGTGCCGGTGCCGTTGCACAGGGCGAGGTACCGCGAGCGGGGGTATAATCAGGCGGCGCTGTTGGCGGCGGCACTTGCGACTACGACTGGAGGTAGGGTTTGCCGTTGGCTCAAGCGCAAGACGTTCGTGGTTTCACAGACAAAGCTTTCTAAAGAGGATCGCGAATTGAATGTGGCTGGGGCGTTTGTTGCAGATTTTCCGCATAAAATGCCTGAGCGGGGGAGTGTCGTTATTGTGGATGATGTGTTTACGACGGGCGCGACGACATCTGCGTGTTTGGCTGCGTTTGGGGCGGATTTCCCGTTGCCGTTGAAGGTCTGCACGCTCATTTACGATGAGCCGGCGTCAGCGGTGGCCGACTATGCTGCGGATTGCAGGGCAGACTGGGACGTGTTTAGACGAGAGAACGCCGCTACGCGGCTATAGACGAGAGACTAGAGAGGGGTGAGGTCGCCCGCCATGGCGGGCTTTGAGGTTTGAGGAACGAGCAATGAGCTCGCTTCGCTTTGTGCGTCGTAGCAAAAAAGCTCCCCGAAGGGAGCTTTTACGGAGGAAGAGGGACTCGAACCCCCAAGCCTTACGGCGGCGGTTTTCAAGACCGCTGACTTACCAATTAGCCTATTCCTCCAATTGGTGCGCAAAGAATAGAAAAAATACTTCGATCTCGTCAACGATACTTTGCATTTTATGCTGAATTAATTATTTTTTTACATACCATGGCATACGAAGTCAACGATACTGATCTTGGGGACAGTCAAGTCGCTGCCCTTTTGTTTGAGTATATGCCAAAAATTGCAGCAGAGTACCATACGGATAGTCTTCTGTTGCTTATGGCGGACTTGGGTAGGCGAATCGTTCAGGCAGACCGCTGTTCTTTGTGGCTTATTGACGAAGAGCGCAATGAATTGTGGACCAAGGTGGCTCATGGCGTAGATGAACTTCGTATTCCTCTCACGGCGGGGTTTGTCGGGTATTCTCTTAAGACTGGTCAGCCTGTTTTAGTCGAAGATGCCTATCAAGATTCTAGGTTTGACCGCCGTAGTGATATCAAGAACGGTTATCATACGACTTCCGTGATGACGATGCCCATGGAAAGCGAAGGGCGCGTGATGGGGGTGTTCCAGGCCATCAACAAGATTGGCGACAATGTGTTCTTTTCACAAAAGGACCTGGAACATCTAAAGCTCATATCGGTTTATTCTGCAAAGACGATTGAATCGGCTATTCGAGCCCAGGAACTGGAACGCAAGGCTAAAGAACTTGAATCGGCGCACATGGAGCTGATCCGCATTTTGGGTGAAGTCTCTGAATTCCGTAGCCAGGAAGTGGGAGACCACATTCACCGCGTTTCTGAAATGGCCAAAAAGATTGCGCGTTATTACGGCTTGTCGGGAAAACAGCAGGATTTGATTTACTATGCGTCGCTTCTCCATGATTTGGGCAAGGTCGGCATTCCCGATATGGTGCTGAAGAAGGAAGGGCGTTTGACGGAAAGTGAGTATGTCCAGATGAAGAGCCATGCTGTCATTGGACGCACGCTGCTTCGCGATTCCAAGACGGACTTGTTGCGCATGGCTGCAGATATTGCTGGTGCGCACCATGAACGCTGGGATGGATCGGGCTACCCGGATAGGCTTGAAGGGGAGAATATTCCTCTTGCGGCACGTATTTGTTCTGTGGCCGATGTCTTCGATGCCCTTGTTTGCCCCCGCTGTTATAAAATTGCCTGGTCGGAAGAATGCGTCAAAGAAGAAATGAAAAAAAATAGCGGGACGTATTTCCAGCCGGAACTCATTAATATTTTGATGGATCATTGGGAAGAATTTTATTCCTGCTATAGACCGGATGGCGATTTCGTCAAGAAAGGTCTCTTGCCGCGTGTGAAATAAATCACATGTAGGCTTTTTGAAATTAGTCTTAGGGGATTTTGCTCGTTAATTGTCTCTATTTGCCAAAGATTTTGGTAAAAGTGCTCTAAAAACCGGCAATTTGGAATTTTGGAGGGGGTTGAAGCGCCAAAAATGGCGAAAATAAAGAAAAAACCTCGGTTTTCACCGAGGTTTCTTCGTGGTTCCGATTGGAATTGAACCAACGACACGCGGATTTTCAGTCCACTGCTCTACCAACTGAGCTACAGAACCATTTCGATGACCCAAAGATAGTTTAATATTTCACACTTGTCAAGGGTAAAGAGAATATTACTGTTATTTTTTTAAAAAACTACTAAATTTAGTTGTGTTGGATGGAATAAAAGGTGTCCCATAGTAAAATCTGTGGGAGAAGTATTCTTTATTTTAGGTGGTCGCCGTGATTCGCTCAAAAAAATGGATAAAAGAGATTCTTTCTCTGGCTGCGGTTTTTGGTACAGCTTTTGTTGTTGGCTGTGCTGATGACAATAATGATGGTAATTTTGCAAAACCGGACGAACCCGGAAATCAGTGCTTGGCCACTAATGGGTGTGGTTCTAGTAGTTCGAAGGGCAATTCCAGTTCTAGTTCTGGAATTCCGTATTCCTCTAGTTTGGAAATCATAAATATTGTTACTTCTAGTAATGATACTATCAGAGATACTATTATCCGTTATCTTCCGCCAGATACGACTATCCATTGGGTTGGTCAATCCGCATTGCGTATAACGGAAATCTCTCCGCTTAATTTGGATTGGTTCGACGAAGAAGGTAATGATCCGTCTTGGGTTGAAATTTACAATACTAGCGATAAGGATGTGGACCTTGATGGCTATACGCTTGTCGAGAATCTTAAGAACTTACGCAAGTGGGTTTTTGGCCATGATATTCTTAAGGCTAAATCCTTTAGAGTCGTGTTCTGCGATAGGAAGAATATTTCTGCTGTAACGATTGCCGATAATGGTAACCACCATACGCGTCCGCATACGAACTGGAAACTTGATAAGAATGGTGGTACGCTTTACTTGCTCGACAAGTATAATGGAATTCGTGACTCGGTTGCATACCCTGAATTACAGGCTGGTCTCAGCTGGGGTATTGTCGATGGTGGTTATTGGAAATACTTTGAGAAGCCGACTCCAGAAAAGGCTAATACGACGAAGTCGTATGATGAAGTTGCTCCTGCAGCCGACATGAGTGGCCTCAAGTCTGGTTTCTATAGCGAAGCATTTACTTTGAACCCGCCTTCTCTTGATGACGGTGTTAAGCTCCGCTGCACGACGGATGGTTCTGTGCCGACTGAAAATTCTCCGGAATTCAATTCCCCGAAGCGTATTGACCATAGCGTGGCTTTCCGTTGCGCTGCGTTCAAGAAAAACGCTCTTTCGAGCAAAGTAACGACTCGCACGTTCTTCGTTGACGAAGAAGAAGTGAAAATGCCGATTGTCGCCATCAGCGTGGATTCCAGCTTCTTCCGTGAACATTATATCAAGACAAAGTGTGATTCTCCAAAGGGCTGCCCCGATAGCGTTGGTCTTTATGCAGACGTCGAAGTGCCTGTCCATGTGGAATATTTCGAAAAGGGTTCTTCGACTAAGGATGGCTCTACATGGGAAAAGGATGCCGGTATTTCTTTGATGGGTGGCTGGAGCCGCTTGAATGACAAGAAGTCTGTTTCTATCCGACTCCGCGAAGAATATGAAGACGGTAGCATCAATTATCCGTTGTTCGAAACTCGCAAGGGCGTGAATGACAAGTACAAGTCCTTTAACCTCCGCAATAATGGTAACCGTTATGTGAGCGACTATATTGAAGATGCTATGGGTGGCGCGCTCCTTGAAGGGACTAGCGTGGATTACCAGAGAAGCCGCCAAGTGGTGGTGTTCTATAACGGCAAGTATTACGGCATTCATGACATGCGTGAACGCTTCAACAAGCATTACGTAGAAACGAACTATAAGATTGATGCCAACTCGGTGAACTTCATTAAGCACTTGGGTAAAGAAGTTGAAGCTAGCAATGGTACGATTGACGCCTATATGAACATGCTCCAATTTGTGGGTTCGAACGATTTCTCTGGCGAAAACAATGCAAACTATGCTGCGGCAAAGCTCTTGCTCGATGTGGGCAACTTGGCTGATTACATGGCTGCTGAAATCTATATCCATAACGGCGACTGGCCGAACAACAATGTGCGCGCTTGGTCAGCTCCGGAACATCCGTGGAAGTTCATGGTTTATGACCTTGACCACGGCTTTGACTGGATGTGGGGTGTGAACAACCAGGAATTTGTTCAAGAATCGAACATGTTTGCTTGGATCAAGAAGGGTGGCGGAAACAAGCCGTGCAAGGAAACGGGCTGTTTCGCAAATCTCTATCTCCAGTTAATCAAGAACCCGGAATTCAAGCGTATGTTCATTAACCGTTCTGCATTGATGTTCGATAGCTATACGAATGGCAAAAATGTTGAAAAGATTGTTGATGCCATGGTCTCGAAGATTGACGATGCGGAAATGACTCGTGACATTGAAAAGTTCAAGCAGACAGAAAAGGGTTATCACAACTCTTGTAGTGAAGGATTCAGCAAGACGGGTTCTTGCTTGAAAAAGTGGGCTAAGGACCGCGATGGATCTGTTATCAAGGATTATCAGGAAGAATTTGGCTTGAGCGGCACCGCTTCTGTGAACATCAAGGCTTCTGGAAACGGTTCCGTGCTTATGGAAGGTGCAAAACTCCCGAGCAAGGATTTCAAGGGCAAGTTCTTCAGTGGCGTGAAAATGGAACTCAAGGCAGTTCCTGATAATGGAGCTGTGTTTACTGGATGGAACGATGGCGTGACGGACAATCCGCGTTTGGTGGATGTGAAGGAAGGCGCAAGCTTCACTGCTAATTTCAAGTAAAAACTTTGCTATAACTTAGCTTGTTATTTTTCCCCGCAATCTGAATGATGTGCGGGGAATTTTTGTATTGTCCGCTTGTTCGGCAGTAATCTCTTAATATGTTTTTCTAAATTGTATTTTATGAAAAATCCTGTGCGTCATATGTTCGATGGCATTGCGAGCCGTTATGATTTCTTGAATCATTTCTTGAGCTGTTACCAGGATGTGCTGTGGCGCAGGTATTGCTGCAAGTACTTGAAAAAGTTGATGGCGGTGGATGGAATTGCACCGGAAAATGCCGGTTGCATGACGAGTAACGCGCCGAAGGTTGCAGACAATGCGGTAGAAAATGCGCGGAAGGTTCGCTTGCTGGACTTGTGCGGTGGCACGGGCGATTTTGCACATACGTTCCGTAAAATTTTTGAAGGCGGATGTGCTTGCTGCTCTGCGAAAGCGTATCCTCAGAAAGGGACTGCGCAATGTTTGTCGCAAAATGGGACTGCGCGCGGATTTGCTGTGGAGCCTGCTGTGATTGGCGATTTTTCGTATGGAATGCTCGCCGAAGTCAAACCGAAAAAGATTGACGCGCATGCGGTGCAGCTCGATGCCATGAAAATGCCTTTTGCTGAACGCCAATTCGACGTGATTCTGAACGGCTTTGGCATGCGCAATGTGCCCGATGCGCGCGGCGCCTTGCTGGAATCGTACCGTGTGCTGGATGCTGGCGGATACCTTTGTGTTTTGGAATTTTTCTCGCCGAGGAACTTGTTCAATAAGTTCTTTTACAAAGTGCTCGCGCCGCTTTTTATCCCGGTAATGGGTGCGTTCTTTAGCGGCAAGCGCGATGCTTACGAGTATTTGGTGAATTCGATTATCCGCTTTTTGCCGGTCGATGATTTTTGCAAGATGGCAGAAGAATGCGGTTTTGAAGTTAAGAAAGTGAAGATGTTCGATGGCGGGATTTCTTTTGGCGTGTTTTTGCATAAGCCTGAGAGTGCGGCATGAGTCGATATGTGCTAGGCGTTACGGGTGCGAGCGGTGGCATTTATGCCACGCGCACAGCGATGCATCTGCATCGCTGTGGTCACGATGTCACGCTTATCGTGACGCACCCGGGAAAGCAAGTGCTTGAATACGAAGGGCAGAACGCATTGTATGACTATTGCAAGGACATTTGCAATGTCGATGATTTTTTTGCGGAATGTGCAAGCGGTAGCGCCAATTATGCGGGAATGGCTGTGGTGCCGTGCTCCATGGGAACGCTTGGGCGCATTGCTGCGGGTACATCGGACAACTTGCTTGTGCGCGCAGCTGATGTTTGCCTCAAGGAGCGCCGCCCGCTTGTGATTGTGCCGCGTGAAATGCCGTACAACTTGATTCACATCGAAAACATGAAGCGTGTGACTTTGGCGGAGGCGATTGTGATTCCAGCTTCGCCGCAGTTCTACAGCAAGCCCGCGACAATTGAAGAACTTGTGGATACCGTGGTCGCGAAAATTTTGAAGCATCTGGGTGTTGACGCGGCGCAGGTGGCGACCGTCACGAAAGCTTGGAATTCAGATAGTTATCACACTACTCCTGAGTGACTCAATAACGTCATTCTGAAACCGTTAGGTTGAAGAATCCAGGGCTTTATCAGTAAACATTACTGGAACCTTTGACTCCACTATTTCCTAACCACTAACCACTGTTTACTAACCACTGTTTACTTCCAACTTC
>JAEEGJ010024355.1_pt1 | contig 12558 bp, 10 predicted proteins | sample 8958761 | NCBI WGS metagenome assembly JAEEGJ01 (sample SAMN16246546, study PRJNA631951) | gut metagenome | biome: gut microbiome; feature: rumen; material: RS-attached | host: Bos | place: Iran: Karaj | collected 2018-10 | reverse complement strand
ATGGTCCCGAAGATCTCGAGCTCTATTACAACGATTACAACGACTGCACACCTGACAAGGTAAAAGGAATTGTTAACTTATTAAATGATGTTCTTGCTGTGGAAGGCACAAGAATCGATGCAATGGGTATGCAGGGACACTATGACATAGATTATCCTTCCATGGAGCAGTTTGAAGATGCAGCCAAGAAGTATTCAGAGGTTGTAGGTAAGATTATGGTTACAGAGCTTGACTTCAAGTCATCCTCTGCTTATGACGGAACAGAAGCTACGCTTCCCGGCGAATATATCAGACAGGCTTATCGTTATAAGGCTCTTTATGACACCATGAAGAAGTTAAATGACGAGAAAGCAGTTGAAGTAGGCGGATTCATCGTATGGGGCGTAATCGACGGCAACTCATGGTTACAGGCTTTCACAGGTGTCGGAGGCGGTGTAACGGACGGTTCTCCTCAGTGTCCTCTTCTTTTTGATGACAACTATCATGCCAAGCCCGCATATTGGGCTATCGTAGACGCTTCCAAACTCTCTCCCGAGATTAAGGCAGTGTCAATCAAGCAGACTGTAGTCGATGATTTTTCACAGGCCGAAGACAATACTTTCGGTAATGACAATACCAATGTAACATTCAAGACAATATGGAATAAGGGACAGGTTCAGTTTGCGGTTGATGTGTCTGATTCTACTGACGATGCATCCGATACTGTTAAGGTATACTTTGACAAGCACAACTCCAAGACCAGCGGTATTGCTACCAAGTGCATCGAAGTAAAAAGAAGTGAAGCGACAGACAATACTGCAGACGGATACAAGGTAACCGTTAATGTTCCCGCAGAAGATATCGATGCCAATATGGTTGTTGCATTCGATATTGTTGTAACCAATGACGGCGAGGATATCGCTTTTAACGATACCAAGTACACACAGGCTAATTCCAGTGAATACTATGCAGAAGGTCTTCTTAAGCCCTTCATGTTCATCCCTAAGGGAACGATTACGGTAGACGGCGAGCTTGATGATGCATGGAAGGATGCTGTGGAAGTATCTCTTAACAATAAGACTGACAATCCTCAGGCATCAGGCAAGTTCAAAGTATTATGGGATGAGACCAATCTCTATGTATATGCTGAAGTAACAGATTCGGATCTTAACAAGGATTCGGGTGAAGTTCACGAGCAGGATTCGGTAGAAGTATTCATCGATGAGACTAATTCCAAGGCTCTTGAATACAATGATGCGACCAAGCAGTACAGAATCAACTACGAGAATGAACATTCATTCAACGGCAATAAGTGCGTGGAAGAGAATGAGACAACTTTTGCAAAAACAACAGATACAGGTTATATCGTAGAAGCAGCATTCAAGTGGACTGAGGTTACTCCCAAGGAGGGAGATTACATCGGTATCGAACTTCAGATTAACGATGCTGATTCAACAGGCATAAGAATCGGTACAGCAACATGGAATGATACAACGAATCAGTGTTGGTCCAATCCTCAGTGCTATGGTACTGCTCTCCTTGTTAACAAGCTCTCCGATGTTCAGGCAGCAGATTCTAACGGTTCAGATGCTGACAACTCCAAGAGAAGCAAAGTAGGTCTTATCATTGGTGTAGGATCGGCAGCAGTTCTTGCAGTAGTTGCAGGTATCGTATCCATCAAGGGCGATAAGAACGATGAAAAGGCCGAGGAAAGCAAGGCTGAAGATACCCAAGCTGAAGAAAACAAGGACGAAACAAAAAAGGCTGAAGAAGCTGAAGAAAAAAAGGAAGAAGAGCCCAAGGAAGAAGAAAAAGAAGAATCCGAAGAAAAGGATGACAAAAAAGAAGAATAGTCGGATAATAAAAGAGTAAGCTTTTATTATAAGACTATGGGGGTGAATAAATATGCAGGAGATGGAGAAACAGTTTCATATTCATTGCGTAGAAGGTGATGTGGGAGAGTATGTAATACTTGCAGGAGACCCTGGAAGAATTCCCGATATAGCGGCGCTTTTTGATGACGCTAAGCAGGTAGCATACAACAGAGAATACAATGTATTCACTGGATACTTAGAGGGCGTAAAAGTAACAGCTTGCTCAACAGGTATCGGCGGACCTTCAACATCCATCGCAGTGTGGGAACTTCACAATCTTGGAGCACATACTTTTATCAGAACCGGTACATGCGGAGGTATAGATACCGATGTTAAGTCCGGAGACATAGTAGTAGCTACGGGAGCCATAAGATATGAGCATACATCGCTAGAGTTTGCTCCTATAGAGTTTCCTGCGGTAGCTGACCTTGATGTAACCAATGCACTTCGTGCTGCTTCTATTGAGAATGGAAAGAACACTCATGTCGGAGTTGTACAGTGCAAGGATTCATTCTACGGACAGCATTCACCTGAAAAGATGCCGGTATCTTATGAACTTCTCAACAAATGGGAAGCTTGGAAAAGACTAGGCGTAAAAGCATCAGAGATGGAATCCTCTACACTCTTTGTTGTAGGCTCAGCTATAAGAGCACGTTGTGGTGCGCTCTTCCATGTAATATGGAATCAGGAGCGTGAAAAAGCAGGCCTGGATCAGACGATGAGCGAGGATACATCATCAGCAGTTAAGATTGCAGTTGATGCGATGCGTAAGATTATCCTTGAGGATAAAAAGAACGGCAAAATATAATTCACTAGTTTATATAAGTATTAGTTTAGAAAGGTTGGGAGTGAAAACTCCCGACCTTTTTTTTACTGTTTTTTATTCCACTTTTAAATAATGACCGATACGGTCAATAAATTTGTGCGGTTTCACTTGATTCTTTTAAGAAAAGGTTAAGATTTGTTTAAATTTGCCTAATTTAAGGCATTTGCTGTATACAAGACAAACAATTGGTTATATAATTAACAAAGTTTTGAAGGAGGAGATAGTGACATGAATATAAAAAAGATTATATCGGTTGCTTTATGTACAACAATGTTGGCTTCATTGGTAGCCTGTAGCCCCAAGGATTTCTTTTCCAAGCTCCTTACAGGTAAGGGTGGCTCCAATAACAATGCCAATTTGATGGCAACAGCAGATACTGTTAATAAGGATGCTATATTCAAAGAGACTTCAAGAATTAACCTTGAAGGAATTGAATATTTTTCTCGTATAGCTGTTTCGGGTGATAATGTATATATATTTGCAATGAACTGGGAACCGAAGGATGGTTCTTATGTAGATGCAGAGGATCCCGATGCTGAGACAGCACCTAAACAGCCTGCAGATACAGAAGATGCTGACCCGGACTCAAATATAGAAGTGAATAATAATTCAGATGCAGATCCGGACAGTTATTCAGATAATGATCCTTACTATGATTCACCTGATATAGAGTATGTTTCTAAACTTAAGGTTGCTAAGATAACTGGAACCAACGTAGAGTATTTATCAATAGAAAATACAGATGATCAAGGATATTACAACGAGAGTTGCTTTAGCGCTGATAAGGATGGCAACTTATATTTCCTTCATGAGTTTTATGATGAGATTAGCGACAACTACACACATTCATTAAGAAAGTTTGATGGTAATGGTAACCTTCTCAAGGAAGCTCAGGTTGAAGAGAGCAAGAATGGTAACACATGGGTTAATATGTTTGCTACTTCTCCGGAAGGAATTACATATCTTGTAATGGACGGAACCATTCTTGCATATGATTCAGATTTTAAGAAAGTCGGAAGATACGATTATGAGAATCAGAACACTTGGATTGGAAGTACTTTTATAGATGCTAATGGCGATTTCGTATTTACTCAGGAGACTTGGAGCGAAGACAAAACGAAGAGCGACATGTTTGTTATGGATAAAACAGGCAAGGTTGCTACAGCTTCATATCCTGATGAGATTAAGAACAAGGATGTCATTGTAGGATCCGGATACGACTTCATATATAGAAGCGGTTCTTCCATCTATGCATTGAACAATTCTGACAAAGCTCCTAAGGAGATAGTTAACTTCTATGATTCGGATATTAATCCTGATGAAGTTGGATATTCAATGGTATTCTTGAACGCAGAGAAGTTCATAGCAGCAGGCGAAGGAGGTTCTGTTGTAACATATGAAAAAGTTCCTGCAGACCAGGTTGTTGATAAAGAGATTATTACTATAGGTTGCGCTTACGGAGTATACGGATTTTCAGATAGTATTCTTAAATTCAACAAGACTAACGACAAGTATAGAATCAGAGTTATAGATTATTCGTTACTTAATACAGATGAAGATTGGAATGCTGGAAGCAAGAGATTCAATACTGATCTTACTTCCGGAAATGCGCCCGACATCATTGTCCCTGACGCGTATGATGTTAAGAATCTTATGAATAAGGGTGTATTTACTGACCTTACACCTCTTATGGATGCAAGCGATTTAAAGAAGTCTGATTTTGTGTATTGTGCTCAGAACGCATATGCTGATGGAGATAAGTTATACTGCGTATTCCCTACATTCTCAGTTCAGGGCATAGTTATGAAGAAGTCCTTATACAAAGAAGGCATGACACTTGATGATGTTATTGCTTGGGAACAGCAGACAGGCTGCAAGGCTTTTGCTGATTATTATGATAAGAAAAGTATACTTAGCTTGCTTATGTCATATGGAATGGATTCATTCCTTGATCCTGTAACAGGCAAGTGTAACTTCGATTCACCTGAATTCATCAAGGTACTTGAGTATGCTAATACATATCCTGACCAGATTGGTGATGACTTCTATGAAACATATGATTATGATGCTGCTCAGAGTAAGTACAGAGAAGGCAAGACTCTCATGATGACCATGTATCTCAATAACTTCAGAGGTTATAACTACCAGGTGCATGAATCATTCGGAGATGATTACATCTTCTGCGGAATGCCTGTTGGAACAACAGGATTACAGCTTTCTCCTGATACAGTAGTCGGAATCTCGGATAAGAGTAATCACAAGGAAGCAGCATGGGAATTTATTGCCAGCGTATTTAAGAATGATGAAAACGGCGATAACGGTAATTTCTACGGATTCCCTGCATTAACAAGCCAGATGGAAACTGCTAAGAAGGATGCACAGGGCAAGCCTTACTGGGTAGATGAAGATGGCAACAAGAACTACTATGATGATTACTACTGGATTGGTGGTGAAGAAGTACCTCTTGAGCCGCTTAAGCAGGCTGAAATAGATTCAGTTACTGATTTCATCACACATATAACAACAACAGGTACTTGGGATGATGAACTCAATCAGATAGTTGATGAAGAAGCAGCTCCTTTCTTCGCAGGCCAGAAGAGCGCTGCAGATGTAGCTAAGGTTATTCAGTCCAGACTTCAGATTTACATCAACGAGAAGAAATAACTTATTAAAGCTTTTAACGTGGAGCATTTTAATTAGTTATATTCAAAGATAAGTATACTTATTTATATAAAGGCACATCGCAAGATGTGTCTTTTTTGATATAATGACTACTTGACGGTATATACATTATACCGTATAATGTATATACATTTGAGGAGGAGTAGCTATGGATCATGTTGCATTAAGAGCTTGGGGCAATAGCCAAGGAATAAGAATACCTAAAAGTATAATTGACAGATTGGAATTAAAAGTGTCTGATGTTTTGGATATTGAGATTGAAAATGATGCGATTGTTCTAAGAAAACAATTCGTCCATAAATCCTTTGAAGATAGATTAAAGGAATATAACGGAAAGATTTCTGTTTGTGATTTTGATTGGGGTGAACCCAAAGGGAGAGAGATGCTGTGAAAGAGTTCTGCCAAGGAGATATAATTAGTATAAGCGATTTTGGTAAGCAACAGTTTGTAGTTATTAGTAAAAATGCATTTATCAAAGCAACTGGAGTGTTTCATATATGTCCCTTATCCGACAAAGTATCTCCTGGACCTATTCATATTGAAGTTTGCGGTAAAGGAAAAACAAAGGGTACAGTAATTTGTGAACAGATAAAACTGATTGATCCAAAGATTAGAATTTGCAAAAAAACTGATTATCTTAAGTACGATGATATTATGAATATTTCAGATGCGGTACAAGGTGTTTTTGAATATGATTAGTTTTGAATAATTTATTAACTTGGATTTGAAATGATATAAAAGGCACATCGTAAGATGTGCCTTTTTGCTTGACTTAGCCGTACGGCTTATATTATAATAAAAACAACAAAAATACGCCGTACGACTAAATTTTACTTGAGATGATAGTTATTTGTGCGTACGGCCAATATTTAAGGAAAAGGTTATGAAGATTAACGAATCGAAAGATTTTGGTACAGCATTAAAGCAAAGAAGAAAAGAATTAGGTTATACTCAGTCCTACATTTCAGATGTGTTAGGGCTTAGTGTTAGTTTTATATCGGATTTGGAAAACGGAAAAAAGACAGCGGAGCTCGGAAAAGCAATCCGTTATGCCAATATGCTTGGACTTGATATTAAAGTAGAGAGCAGAGGATAAAGATGATTTCTTATGAAGTATACATTGAAATAAATGGCGCTCAGACAGAGGTTGGAGTAATTGAAGGTAACAATTATTCCGATGCTTGTTTTTCGTACTCTGAATCATATATGAAGAGCAATCATAATCCTATTTCGATTTCTCTTCCATTTCAAAAAGAGCCTTTTACAACTGAGCAAACCAAGAATTATTTTGAAGGATTGTTACCGGAAGGATTTAGTAGAAGAGCAGTTGCCCAGTGGCTAAATTTTGATGACAATGATTACATATCAATTCTTCATGGCCTAGGTCGTGAATGTATAGGTGCTATTAGAGTTTCGGAACCGAATGAAACGATAGAAGAACATTATTCGAAAATCTCGGAAAAACAGATAAAAGACTTGGCGGCTGAAGGTGCTTCGAAGTCAACAGAGTTGGTTACAAAATCACACTTGTCTCTTACAGGTGCTTCGGGAAAAGTTGGTTTATACTTAGATGAGAAAAAGAATAAGTGGTATTTGCCATTGGGATTAGCACCCAGCACGCATATTGTTAAGCAGAGTCATATTAGATATGACAGTATAGTAACTAATGAACAATTATCAATGATGGCAGCAAGAGAATGCGGGATAGATGTTCCAGAGAGTTTTATCATTAATCAAGGCACAGGAAAAGACTTCGAGGTATTGTATGCTACCAAGAGATTTGACAGATTCATTAATGAGGATTCTAAGTTGATTGATGGATTACCTAAGCCGTATAGACTCCATCAAGAGGATATGTGTCAGGCATTGGGTAAAGCGTCGCTTAATAAGTATGAATCTGAAAATGATAATTACGCAGTACAATTATTCAATATAATAAAAAAATATTCTACTAACCCTATTGAAGATCAATTGAAGTTGTGGGATAGAATCGTATTTAACTGCCTATTAGGCAATACAGATGCTCATATTAAGAATATCTCGTTATTGTATGGCAATAATCTTAAAACAATCAGATTGGCACCGGCATACGATATCATAAGCACAGTTATATATGAAGACAGTTCCAGAGATATGGCTTTTAATGTCGGCGGGGAAAGAAATGTTTTCTCGGTAAATAGAGATTCATTCAAAAAACTCGCTGATTCAGTAGGACTTAATGAGCGTATTCTGCTTGAACGATACGATTCAATTCTAGACAAATTTGAAGTTGCGTTAGACAATGCATCTAAAGAATTGTCCTCAATTGGATTTAAAGATGCAAAGAAAATAGCCAAGAGAATAATCAAAGAATCTCCTTATTCTTTGATAAAGTAAATATACATAGGAGGAGACAACTATTATTTATGTTATAATATCTGATGTGTAAGTTTTTATGGAGGGCGATATTATGAAGACAGCGATTTTTTTGGCAACAGGGTTTGAAGAGATTGAAGCGCTTACAGTAGTTGATATGCTTAGACGCGCTAAGCTTCAGTGCGACATGGTATCTGTGGATGGTGAAAAGACCGCCAAGGGTTCTCACGGTATAGAAGTCGCAGCTGACTTATGTATCTCGGAAGTGGATTTCAATGAATATGATTGTCTTGTGTTGCCCGGCGGAGCACCAGGATTCAAGAATCTCGAGGCTAATCAGTATCTTATGAACAAGCTTGATGCATTCTATGCTAAGGGCAAGTTGATCTGTGCTATATGCGGCGCACCTTCTATATTCGGACATAGAGGATATCTTCAGGATAAGACAGCAGTTGTATATCCCGGAATGGAAGATGAGCTTAAGGGCGCCAACGTGGTATACGATTCAGTCGTAAAGGACGGTAATATCATTACTTCCAGAGGAATGGGAACTGCTATCGATTTTGCCGGTGAGATAATCGCCACATTGCTTGACGAAGAGACGAAAGATGCTCTGTTAAAAGGAATTGTGTATACTTCGTAGATAAGAAGTTTTCTTTTACAAAATGGCTACATTATGCTATAATAGCAAATTGACTGTGAAATATCACACATTTGAAAGGAGTTTTTAAGAAAATGGGTTTTAAGATTGAAAAGCTTGAAGGAAGCATGGCTAAAATAACTATAGACGTTAGTGCTGAGGAATTTGAAGCAGCCTGCGAGAAAGCATATCAGAAAAATAAAAAGAGAATCTCTATCCCGGGATTCAGAGCAGGTAAGGTTCCCAGAGCCGTAGCTGAGAAGATGTACGGCAAGGAGATGTTCTTCGAAGAAGCTGCTAACATCATCATTCCCGATGCTTATGAGAAGACATATGATGAAGCAATCAAGGAGATTGAGATTGCATCAGCTCCCAAGATTGAAGTTGTAGATATGGAAGCAGGCAAGCCTTTTGTATTTTCAGCAGAAGTTGCTCTTAAGCCTGAAATCGGCCTTGGCAAGTACAAGGGTGTAGAAGTAGAGAAGATTGATACAGCAGTTACGGAAGATGAAATCAATGCTGCAATCGAGAAAGAAAGACAGAACGCTGCAAGAATCGTAAGCGTTGACAGAGCTGTTAAGAACGGCGATACAGTAACAATCGACTTCGAAGGATTCGTAGACGGTGTTGCGTTCGAAGGTGGTAAGGGTGAGAACTACAATCTTGAGATTGGTTCACATTCATTCATCGACAACTTCGAAGATCAGATTATCGGCAAGAACAAGGATGATGAGTTCGATGTTAACGTTACATTCCCTGAGAACTATCAGGCAGCTAACCTTGCTGGCAAGCCCGCAGTATTCAAGGTTAAGATTCATGAGATCAAGGAAAAGCAGCTTGCTGAGCTTGATGATGATTTTGCATCAGATGTATCCAGCTATGATACATTCGCAGAATACAAGGAGTCTGTAAAGAAGAACCTTACAGATAAGAAGGAAGAAGATGCTAAGAAGCAGAAGGAAGATGCTGCAGTAGATGCAATCATCGCTGATTCTAAGATTGAGATTCCTGAGATGATGCTTGCTACAACTCAGAGAGAGATGCTTGATGAGTTCGCACAGAGACTTCGTTACCAGGGTATGAACATTGAGCAGTACTTCAAGTATACAGGAACTAACGCTGAGATTATGATGGAGCAGGTTAAGCCTCAGGCTGAGAAGAAGATCCAGACACAGCTTGTTCTTGAAGCAGTTGCTAAGGCTGAGAACATCGAAGCTACAGAAGATGATATCAAGGCAGAGATCAAGGAGATCGCTGATACTTACCATATGGAAGAGGACAAGGTTAAGGAGACTTTCGTAGGTGAGAGAGAAGACCTCTTCAAGAAAGATATCGTTATGAAGAAGGCTCTTGACTTCATTAGAGATAACGTTAAGGAAAAGGCTGCTAAGAAGACAACAGCTAAGAAGGCTGAGAAGACTGAAGATGCTGCTGCAGAAAAGGAAGAGAAGCCTAAGAAGACTACTACTAAGAAGGCAACAGCTGAGAAGACTGAGAAGGCTGATAAGGCAGCAGATGCTACAGAAGAAAAGCCTAAGAAGACCAGAGCTAAGAAGAGCGAAGAGAAGAGTGAATAATTATTCACTATAAGGAGAATAACATGAGTTTGGTACCTTATGTCATTGAGCAGACGAGCCGTGGCGAGAGAAGCTATGATATTTATTCTCGTCTGTTAAAAGAAAGAATTATTTTCCTCGGGGAAGAGGTTAATGAAGTTACTGCATCACTCGTTGTTGCACAGCTTCTTTTCCTCGAAGCAGAGGATCCTGAAAAGGATATCCAGCTTTACATCAACAGCCCCGGAGGTTCTGTAACTGCAGGTATGGCTATATATGATACCATGCAGTATATTAAGTGTGATGTATCCACTATCTGTATAGGTATGGCTGCATCAATGGGCGCATTCCTCTTATCAGGTGGTGCCAAGGGCAAGAGAATGGCTCTTCCCAATGCCGAGATTATGATTCACCAGCCTCTTGGCGGTGCACAGGGTCAGGCAACTGAGATTGAGATTGCTGCTAAGCACATCCTTAAGACTAAGGAAAAGCTTAATACTATTTTGGCTGAGAACTGTAATCAGCCTCTTGAAGTTATCGCAAAAGATACCGATCGTGATAACTGGATGAGTGCAGAGGAAGCCAAAGAATACGGTCTTATTGACAGCGTGATCGTTTCCAGAGAGGAAAACAAGCAGGAGTAATATGGCCAACAAGAAAAGTGATTCAAACAAGAATAACACTAAGATAAAGTGCTCTTTTTGCGGTATGACACAAAAGGATGTCGGACAGATGATTGCAGGTCCCGGCGGGATTTACATCTGCGACGATTGTGTCAGCACATGCAATGAGATTCTTAAGATGCAGGGCAAGGCTGCTTTTGAAGAGGACATGTTTGATGCTCCTGTTAAAAAGAACGCCGACATTAACCTTTTAAAGCCCAAGCAGATTAAGGAATTCCTTGACGACTTCGTTGTCGGACAGGATGAAGCCAAGGTGGTGCTTTCTGTTGCGGTATATAACCATTACAAGAGAGTTACATCACAGGCTGATCTTGATGTGGAACTTCAAAAGAGTAACATTATTATGCTTGGACCTACAGGTTCAGGTAAGACTTATCTTGCACAGACACTTGCAAAGATCATAAATGTTCCGTTTGCGATAGCAGATGCGACTACCCTGACCGAAGCCGGATATGTGGGAGAAGATGTTGAGAATATACTCCTTAAGCTTATTCAGGCTGCAGATTATGATGTTGAAAGAGCTCAGCTCGGTATCATCTACATAGATGAGATCGATAAGATCACAAAGAAAAGTGAAAATGTATCAATAACAAGGGACGTTTCCGGAGAGGGTGTACAGCAGGCACTTCTTAAGATAGTCGAGGGAACGATAGCTTCCGTACCTCCTCAGGGCGGACGCAAGCATCCACACCAGGAACTTATACAGATAGATACATCCAATATACTGTTTATATGCGGCGGAGCATTTGACGGTTTGGACAAGATCATAGAAGAGAGACTTAACCGTAAGTCCATCGGATTCAATGCAGAGCTTGGCAAGAAGTCGGGAAGCGATATCGGAGAGGTACTCAGCCATGTATCCACCCCGGATCTTATCAAGTTCGGACTGATACCCGAATTTGTGGGACGTGTGCCCATAAGAGTATCCCTTGAAGGTCTTGACAGAGATTCGCTTGTTAAGATCCTTAAGGAACCCAAGAATGCGCTTATCAAGCAGTACAAGAAGCTGTTCGGATTCGACAGCGTTAAGCTTGAGTTTGATGATGACGCCGTAGAAGCCATTGCGGACGAGGCGTTTGAGCAGAAGACCGGAGCCAGAGGACTTCGTACCATCATGGAGAAGATAATGATGAACGTGATGTACGAGATACCATCGGATGACAGCATAACGGGATGCGTCATCACCAAGGCTTCAGTTACGGACGGCGAACAGCCGCGCGTTTACAGAGATTGATCTGCAGCCGCCGAAATGGCGGCTGTATTGTTTTAAGGAGAAAACCAGTGGATATACCTGTTGTAGCACTTAAAGGATTAACCATATTTCCGGGAATGGTCATACATTTTGACTTAAACCGTAAGCCCTCGATCGTGGCCGTAAGGGTTGCGATGAAGAGCGGAGGACGTCTGTTTACAGTGACTCAGCGTGTCATGACAGAGGAGACTCCCGGGATCGAGGGCTTATATGAGGTCGGAACGATCATCCAGGTAAGGCAGATCACCAAGCTTCCCAACAATACCATAAGGGTACTGGCTGAGGGAGTTGGCAGAGCCAGGCTCAATTCCCTGCAGAGTGTTAAGTCCGGCGGTGTCTATGCCCTTGGTGACGTGACGGTCATAGAGGAAGATGACGGACATATAAGCGATGACAGAAATTATGAGGAAGCGGCATTCAGGACCATGGTGGAGATGCTCGGAGGATATCTTGAGTATCATCCCAAGATCAGTCAGACTCTCAACTCACAGATCGATTCTTCAATGAACCTGGGTGAGATAGTGGCCAGGATCGCCATGAACATCCCCTTATCCTATGATAAGAAGCAGCTTCTCCTCGAGGCGCCGACTACGGCTGACAGATATGAGATCCTCTCAACGATCCTCTGTCAGGAGACGGATATCGCCAAGATACATCAGAAGCTCAATCAGGATATCCAGGAGAGGGTCAACAAGAACCAGCGCGAATACA
>JAEEGJ010024354.1_pt1 | contig 12559 bp, 8 predicted proteins | sample 8958761 | NCBI WGS metagenome assembly JAEEGJ01 (sample SAMN16246546, study PRJNA631951) | gut metagenome | biome: gut microbiome; feature: rumen; material: RS-attached | host: Bos | place: Iran: Karaj | collected 2018-10 | reverse complement strand
GCAAAGGTACGAAAAAAAGAAGCACGGATGACGTTGGGCTATGTATATTTTTCACAATAGATGAGTTTTTACAGTAAAAAGGGGCTGTATAAGGGGAAAAAGTCGTACCTTCGCGGCATGAAAGGTGCCATTCCTACCCGAAAAGGGCTTCTTGCACTGAGTCCGCTCGCCGTTTTCCTGCTGCTCTACCTGCTTCTGAGCCTTGCCAAGAACGACTTCTATGCCGTGCCGCTCACGGCCAGTTTCCTTGTGGCTTCGCTCTACGGCCTGCTCATCCTCAGGGGTGAAACCGTGGCGCAGCGCTTTGCTCATCTGGCCGAGGGAGCATCCTCGCCCGGCGTGATGCAGATGCTGTGGATATTCATCCTGGCAGGAGCTTTTGCAGCGACAGCAAAGCAGATGGGCGCCATCGATGCGACGATTCGGCTGGCCTTGACGGCTGTGCCGCCCCACTTCGTCCTGAGCAGTTTGTTCCTCGCTTCGTGCTTCATCTCGCTTGCTACGGGAACCAGCGTCGGCACTATCGCAGCCCTCGTCCCCATTGCAGGAAGAATGGCCGAACAGACGGGAAGCAGTGTGGCCATGATGGTGGCGATAGTGGTTGGCGGAGCTTATTTCGGCGACAACCTCAGCTTCATCTCCGACACAACGATTGTGGCGACTCAGACGCAAGGCTGCAAGATGAAGGACAAGTTCCGCGCCAACATTTGGATTGCCTTGCCCGCAGCCCTCATCTGCCTCGTACTTTATGCATGCATGCCCGCCGTAAGTGTTCGCCCCGACACGCTTGGCGAAGTCTTCTACCCCGCCATCATACCTTACATATATATAATAGTGGCAGCACTTGCCGGTATGAATGTGATGCTCGTCCTCGCTTCGGCAACTGTTCTGGCTGGCGTGATGGGAATCGCATCCGGAGCCTTGACGCCTTTCGGATGGCTCAGAGCCATGAACGACGGCATCATGGGAATGAGCGAACTCATCATCGTGACTTTGTTGGCTGCAGGATTGATGCAAGTCATCCGTCAAGCTGGCGGTATAGACTGGCTGATGCAACTCTTCGACAGCCGCCGCGGAACACGTCGGAAAGCCGAGTTCAGCATGGCCACGCTGGTGGTACTGACGGACTTCTGCACAGCCAACAACACGATAGCCATCCTGAGTGTCGGACCTCTTGCCAAGCAGATTGCCAAGCGTTACCATATCGAGCCCAAACGTGCCGCAAGCATCCTCGACACATTCAGTTGCTTTGCCCAAGGCATCATCCCCTATGGTGCACAAATGCTGATTGCGAGCGGACTGGCCGGTGTGGCCCCCCTCGACATCATTCCCCACCTCTATTACCCCTACATCCTCGGAGCAGTAGCGATTGTGTATATAGCATTAGACCCCCTAACCCCCATAAAGAGCAAGGGAACTATGAACTATGAATTGTGAACTATGAACTATGAACTAATAATTAAGTATTTCCCCACCCTGAACGATGTGCAGAAGGAGCAGTTTGCGGCACTCGACGCACTCTATCGCGACTGGAACAGCAAGATTAACGTCATCTCGCGAAAGGACATCGACAACCTCTACGAACACCACATCCTGCATTCCCTCGCCATAGCCGAACTGATTCGCTTCAAGCCCGGTACACGCATCATGGACCTCGGCACGGGAGGCGGTTTTCCCGGCATTCCCCTCGCCATCATGTTCCCCGAAGTGAAGTTCCACCTCGTCGACTCCATCGGCAAAAAGATTCGCGTCTGCGAAGAGGTGAAGAACGCTTTGGGACTGCAGAACGTCACCACCCAATGGAGCCGGGCCGAAGCCGTCAAAGAGCAGTTCCACTTCGTCGTTTCGCGAGCCGTGATGCCCCTGCCCGACCTCGTCAAAATCGTGCGAAAACACATTTGCAAGGAGCAGATAAACGCGCTACCGAACGGTCTGATTTGCCTGAAAGGCGGCGAGCTGGAACAGGAAGCGCGCCCCTTCGGAAATGCCGCACAAATCACGAACTTGAGCGAATACTTTGAGGAGGAATTCTTCCAGACGAAGAAGCTGGTCTATCTGCCCCTCTAAACACCAACCGATAAACGACAAAAGAAATGAAACATATCTCATTCACTTTCAATCCAATACAAGAGAATACCTACTTGCTTTGGGACGAGACCTCGCTCGAAGCGGCCATCCTGGACTGCGGATGCTGGAACCGGCAGGAAGAGCAACTGCTGGAGGGCAGCATACGGGCTCACGGACTCAAGCTGAAATATGTCCTCCAAACCCACGCACATTTCGACCACACCTTCGGTCTGCCCTTCATTCATCGTACTTGGGGACTCAAGCCCATCTTCCACGTTGACGAGATGCAGACTTACCGCGATATGCCCTCCATGGCGGCAGAGTTCGGGCTGAACATTGGTGGCGGAATGCCTCCCGTCGAGCGATTGCTGCGCGACCGGGAAGAGGTCAAACTGGGAGAGACCGCCATCCGACTCATCCACACCCCCGGTCACACTACGGGCTCATCCTCGTACTACATTCCCGACGCGAAACTCCTGCTCTGCGGTGATACTTTATTTGCAGGGAGCATGGGACGTACGGATCTGCCGGGTGGAAACTTCGAGGCCGAGGTGAACAGCATCAAGAACAAGCTCTTCCACCTGCCCGAGGACGTCACAGTCCTTTGCGGACACGGCCCGAACACCACTATCGGCTACGAAAAGCGGCACAACCCCTGCGTTTACTGATTTCACATACAAAACGAGACCATGAAAACCCGATTCCTCCTCTTGCTGACGCTCGTCTGTGTTACCGTAGCATCGTCGGCCCGAAGCATTTCCGTCACCCATTTCGGAGCCGTTCCGGACGACGGCAAGAATGACGCGAAAGCCCTTCGAAAGGCCGCCAGATATTGCCGTGAGCACAAGAACACGACGCTCGTCTTTCCTGCCGGCACCTATCAGTTGGAAGACCCGGAAGCGCTCGAGATAGAGCGGAAGGCCATCGACGGCACTTTCGGGCGAGGCTTGGAGGTACAATGGCATCTGTTTCAGCCGCAAAAACCCTACGTGAAAGGGCTCGACTTCACCGGTTGCGAGGATTTGAAGATTGAGGCCGAGGGTGCCAAGCTTAGCGTGGGAGGATGGATGCAAGTGCTTTCCTTCATCCGCTGCAAAGGCGTCATTCTCAAGGGGCTCAGCATCTCGAACCGCCGTCCTGCTGCTACCGAGGGGCGCATCACAGCCAGCACGGACTCCACCTTCGACATCACTTTCGACCCCGAACTCTACACGCACATCAACCGTATCGTTCAAGGACGCTACTACTTCTACAGCAGCAGACGAGGGCACTTCTACTACGGAGAGGTCGGTGAGGGGCAACTGCTTAGCCCGGGCCACATCCGATTCCGCTCGCGTTCGCACCCAGACGTCGACGATGTGCTCATCATCCGCTATTGCGGACACTACCGCCCCTGCATCATGGTGCTCGAATCCGAGGATGTGAACCTGACGAACGTCTCGCTTCGGAGCTTTTCGGGGATGGGCATCGTGGGACACCTCAGCCGCAATATCTGCATCGACGGCCTGGACGTCTTGCCCGAAGAAGGGCGCTTCAGTTCCACCAGTACTGACGCCACACACTTCACATCCTGCAGCGGCGACCTCATCATCCGCAACTCCCGTTTCGCAGGCAACGGCGACGACTGCACGAACGTCCACAACTACTATTGGAGCTTCATCCCTCAGAGCGATGACAGGCAGTTCGAGATTCGCGTGGAAGGTGCCGACCTGCATGCGCAATCGCTCGACATTCCCAGCGTGGGCGACACCCTCCGAATCGTCAGCCGAAGGGATATGAGCACCATGGCAGAAGCCGTCGTAAGCGCAGCCGACAGTTCCTGGACCGACTGGCGGGTAACAGTCACGCTGGACCGCACCTTGCCCAGACTGAAACAGGAGGAATGCCTCATGTACAACTACAGCCGGTTCCCACGCGTACTGATTGAGAACAACCGAGTGGCGTACAACAACGGCCGTGCCTTCCTCCTGAAAGCGCGCGACATCACCATTACGGGCAACGACATCAGCCGAAGCACGCTCTCCGCCATCAAGCTGGGAGCCGAACTCAGCTGGCGCGAAGCAGGTCCCGTGGAGCACGTCCTGATCCAAGGCAACCGCATCCAGCATACCGGCACCGCCGACGGGTATCGCGCCACTGCAGTCATGCTCACCACCGAAGCGCCACAAACACCGCCCCGCATCAATCGCGGCATCATCATCCGTGGCAACCGTTTCCAGAGCGAACGGCCCGTCAGCATCCTGCTCCAAGACGCCGAAGACGTCAACATCGAGGGGAATGAGTTCATAGGCGGGAGCGGCGTCGAGCAGCACAATTGCGACAACATCACCATCCGTGGCAACCATTTCCAGCCATCCCTTTAAGCCGTATGCATGCAATCGTATAGTGCCACGATTGCAAACATATAGTGCCACGATTGCGATTAACTAGTGTGACGATTGCATTTGTCACGTTTGAAGTTTGCAAACATCGCGTGTGAAAATCCGAGTTTACCCTGCAGTAGTTCCCTCATCTTTCACACTGCGAATTTACGAAATAATCGCGAATTATGCAAGTAAATTGGCAATTATTTTCACACGAAATGAAAGTTTTTTTCTATGGGGCAGTAAGGCGGAAAAGCGGAAAGGAGGAAAGTAGACATTAAGGTGTTTTCCTCTCCAACAAACAGAAATCCCCGTTACAGGTCTTTCTGCAGCGGGGATTACTTATTCTCTTATTCTCCTAATATCTTATTTACTTATTATTCCACTTCCTTCAGCCCTTCCATCACACCGAAGGGAATGACGACAAGGAACATGACAAGCATGGCGAGCAGGACTGTCAAGCCCCACGCTATGGTGTTCAGGACGGCACTCTTCCACAACTTGATGCCCATAAGCTGGCTGTAGAGGATGATGGAGTAGACGAAGCTGATGTAGGGGAAAGCATCGGACAGCACATCGTCGGCACCCGGTATGAAGCACAGGGGAAGCATCAGGATGGAAAGCGCGAGCGCGACGCACGAGTGGTACAGCTGCGTGTAGAACTGCTCGATGTGGTTCAGGGGAAGCGCCGCCCCGTCCTGGCGCATCACATCGCACTTGCGGAACACCCATCTGTAGGGCACTACAGAAATGAGCGCGAGGGCGATGGTGCCGTAGAGCTTGTTGGACGAGAATTCCGTGATCTGCTCCAGGATAAAGTCGATGGAGGCGTATTTCGAAGGCTCGACATCGGTCTGGAAATCGAGGGTGGTCAGTTCGTCGAAGAAGGAACCCGAGACGCCCAGGACATACGAGAAGACGGCGTAGGCCGTGAGCAGATAGACATACATCTGCAGGGGGTGGTAGTAGCGCATCCGTCTGCCTATCAGATAGTTGCGCGCTATGATGCCGGGGCGGACGAGAAGGTCGCGGCAGGAACGGACAAACCTGCTGTCGCCGCCCATGAAGGGCGCTACTGCGTTCTTCATCATCTCGCGCAGCTTCAACCTTCTGGTCTTGGCACTCTGCCCGCAATGTGGGCAGAAATTGCCCTTGAACCTGTTTCCGCAGTTAAGGCAAATCATCTCCCCTTTTCATTTTTCACTTTTCACTTTTCATTCTTTCCTTCCCCCTCTAATGCACCACTTTCCTGCCGCCAATGATGTAGATGCCCTTCTGCAGGGGTCGGTCGGGCAACTTCCTGCCGCTCAGGTCGTAGATGGCGTCGGGCTCGTTCCTCTCCTCCTCAATCATCTGGATGGCGTCGGGGTCGACGGGCGAGAGGTCGTCGTTGTCCGTCAAGTACATTTGGTCGACGGAGAGCGAGCCGTTGCCGTTACCCCAGAATGCCACGATGTGGATGTTCTTCAGGTCGAGCGGTTGCCCCGCCTTGTCGCCCGAGGTGTACTTGGCCTCGCGAAGCTTGAGCACGACGCGGCGTTGGGAGCCGAAGCTGCCCGAAGAAGGCGTGGCGCAACAGTCGCTCCAGATGCTGTTGGCGGTGAAGATGTTCAGGTGGGCGTCGCAAGTCTGAGCCGCCTTCAGCCTGATAACCAGGTACTTGTACTCGCTCCAGTCGGCGCCGTCCGTGTATTGCCATCCCATCTGTCCGTATTGGCTCGGCTGGAAGCGATGGTAGAGCTCGTTGTATTTGCCCTCTCCGAAGAACGAGGTGTTGATGAACTCCTTTCCGAAGGGGAAGAAGGTGGAGTGCACGGTGAAGGACTTCGTCAGGATGTTCCCCAAGGGGTCCTTGTAGCTCGCCTCGACGCTGACATTGCCCTCGTGCAGGCCCCTCATGCGTCCGTGCTCTATGCGGACTGCATAATCGTTGCTGAGCGTGTATTTCGCCGTTGCCGCCACATCCTCGGTATGTCCGTCCATGAAGACGGCCTTCAGGCTGAGGGGCGTGTTACCGCCTGCCAGGATCTCGATGTTCTCCTTCTCCAGCACGAGCGACTCCGCCGTCAGCATCTCGCGGTTGTAGCCGGCGAAGGTGTCGGGGAAGAAGGCGCCCTCGGAGAACTCCTTTTCGGTGGAGAACCAGTCGAAGTCGGCATAGCCCTCGCTCCCCTCCCTCGTGGCGAAGCAGAAGAGTCCGAAGCGCGCTCCGACGAAGACAGTCAGGCTGAAGCCGAGCGTCGTCTCGCCTCCGATGGGCTGGTAGTTCTCGTTGTCGAGCGAATAGTAGAACTGCGTCTTGCTCGTGGCGTAGGAGACGGTGGCGCGCAAATAGACGACGCTGTCTATGTCGACCGTCTCCACCTGTTCGGCAGGCGTGAAGTCGCTATGCACGCGGAGTGTGTCCTGCCGCCAGACGAGCTGCTTCTGTCCGTCCTGGACGCGAACGGCAAGCATGGCGTAGGGGTCTTGGAAGATGGAGATGCCCGCGTAGTCGCCCTCCTGCAGGTTCGACGCGTCGAGGCGTATGGTGCCTTGCGAAACGGCGTTGTCGAAGGCGAAGATGCGCTGGGTAAGCATGTTGCGGGCTTGCGTCAGACGCGTGACGGGCTCCGAAGCCCTCAGCCTCAACCATCCCTGACGCTCGAAAAGGCTCCACGCCGCATCGTCGGGATTGTGATTCCATTGCCATTGCATTCCGATGGGGAAGCTGCGGAAATTGTCGTTTGTGGGCAAGGGTTCGCGCTTCGTCGCGCCGTTCGTCGAGGGCTTCTTCGTCGTCTCGTAAGGCACGCCGTTGTTACCCACGATGGGCCATCCGTTCGTCCACTTCACGGGTTGCAGGTTGGGGAAGCGCCCCAAGCAGCCCAGGTCTTGCTGCATGATGGTCCACCACTCTCCCGTCGGCGTCTGGACGAGAGCGCCCTGATGAATCGTGTTGGGCTTTCCGCCGATAGTCTTCTCCACAAGCATCCTCTCCTCGTAAGGGCCGAAGATGTTCTGCGAGCGGAACACGACCTGACCGCTCGGCCAACCTCCGTAGGTGGCGTAGATGTAGTAGTAGTCGCCTATCTTGTAGAGGTGGCAGCCCTCCAGGCCCGAGTTCTCGCGCGTCAGGACTGTCCTCTCCTGTCGGAAGTTGAACTGCTCGTCGAGTTCGCAAATCTTTATCTCGTTGATGCCGCAAGCCACATAGACTTTCCCGCCGTCGAAGAGCATGCCGGGGTCGTAGTAGATGCGCGGGAGCTTCTTCATCTCCCAGACATCTTCGGGGTCGCTTGCGGAGAGCACATACCCGCCTGCATCGTTGCCGTTGATGAGGATGTAGAACTTGCCGTCGTGGTACGTCATGGAGCACGCCCACATTCCCGCAGCGTAGGCATTCTCGCCATTCAAGAGGCTATACCGATTGCTGGCGGAAAGCTGCGTCAGGGGTTGGGCGCAATACTGCCAATTCACCAAGTCCTTGGACTTCAATATGGTAGCTCCGGGGAAGTGATGCATGGTGGTGGATACCATATAGAAGGTATCGCCCACGCGTATGACGTCCGGATCGGGGAAGTCGGCCCTGATGACGGGGTTCTTGAACCGGCCGTTCCCCAAGTCGCTCAGGGACACGTTCTTGTAGTCGGGATGCGCCCAGTCCTTCTCGTAATACTCGGCATACCAGTCCATGCAAGCCTTTCCGCAAGCCTCCTCGAGGCCTCCGAAGGCGGGCACAACCCGTCCCGTCTGCAGCAAAGTGTCGCGGTCGATGAGGCAACCCGTTCCGGAAAGCGTCATCGAGATGTTGCCGTAATGGTCCAGACAAGCTTTGTAGGCCTTGCCCCACTTCGAGGTGGAACCTGTAGACCATGTTCCGTAGTTGGGCTCCACCCATTCTCCATGCTCGTTGTAATGGCCTTCGCCGGGCTTCTTCGGACTCCAGTCGACCTCCGTGATGATGATGGGGGCGAAGTCCACGACGGGCACCTGATTGTGGAACTGGTTTATCTTGTCTTGCGGATTGCAATGACTGTCGCTGCATCCGTACCAACCCGTATAGTCGTGCACGGCATAGCCGATGTCGGCGCCTTCGATGGGATAGGAGGCGTAGCTGGTATAGTTGGCCTGCCAACCCGTTCCGGGCGCCCAAATGATGCCGGTAAAGCCGTTCTGGCGAATCTTGTCGACGATGGGTTGGAAGAAGTCGTGCAGGGCTGCAGGGTCGTCCACGCCGTCAGCGTTCTTCAACGAAACGGGCTCGTTCGCGAGCTCTATACTGATTTGTCCGGCATACTTCTTCACCGAGTCGTTGCTCGAGACGATGTCCCACACCGTCATGAGGTACTGATTGTAGTAGTCGCCCACCTTCAGCTCGCCAGGACAAACCCCTGGAGGACGCATCACGACGTACATGCCGTGATTCATGGCGTCCTTGGCGAGGGGGAAGAAGAGGCTCTTCATGAACGACTTCAGACGGGTGGGATTGAACTTCTTGATGTTGGCTTCGCCGCCGGTACCTTCAGGCTGATCGGCTGCGACGGAGTAGGTGTAACTGTCCGAGGGGTCGTTCGTCCAGCAACAATCGAGATGCAGACGGAAGACATCGCACTTCGCCTTCTCCAGTCCCGTGAAAAGCGTCCTGAAATAGGCCTTGCACTTGGTAGCGCCGTTCGAGTCGTAAGCGACGGCAGCCTGTCCGTCTTCGGGCCAAGGCTTGCCCCACCGATAGTCGTTGAAGAACATGTTGGGGGTATCCATCACGCCATGCAGAACCACATGGTTTCCGTGCGTGTCGACCAACCAACGCCCCTCCACATGAAGCGAGGGCAAAGGTTTCTGAAGTTGGGCTTGAGTCGAAACTGCGACGGCCAAACATCCGAGAATAAAAAGTACTGTTTTTTTCATGTTATAAGACTTTTTCTGCACAAAGTTACTAAAAGATTTCCATTGTTCCACCCGTTTGGCGAAAAAACTTCGGAACGGCTCGGCTTTTGTCGCGCACCGCCAGCCTCGTCGCCAATCATCGCGTGCGACGTTCGCAAACGTATAGTGTGACGTTTGCAATTGTATAGTGTTACGTTTGGGATTTACTAGTGTGACGTTCGCAAACGCAGGCCGTCATTCTGTCCAAGCCTCAATCCGATTGTTTTCGATGCGGAACTTGACCTCCCGTCCCGCAAACTCGAAGGCATAGACGCGCTCCGCATCGTCATGATAGTGCGGACGGGGGTCGGAAAGCAGTATCTCGCGCAAGGCTTCGAGATGTTCGGCATCGAAACTCGCGACGAGAGAATCGCTGAAGCGAACCGTATCGCCCTCCAAAGAGGGACGCAGAGTCTCCTCCGTGAATCCCCCCTTCGCTTCAGGATGACTGTCGGTAAAGGCCAGGTAAGGCTTGATGTCGAAGATGGGCGTGCCGCTCATCAAGTCGGCACCCTCCACCTCAATCGTCGGCCCGTCTGACGTATGCAAATCGATGCTGAGAATGCGGACCGAAGAAAGGCCGATGTTGTTGGGACGGAAAGGGCTTCTCGTAGCGAAAACACCCATCCGACGGTTGCCTCCAAGACGGGGAGGACGAACCGTTGGCTGCCATTTCGCCCCATCACGACGCGCTTCGCTGAAGTCCCAAAGCAACCAGATGTGGCTGAACCCCTCCAAACCCCTCAAAGCCTCGGGGTCGCGATACTCGGGCTCGAAAACAATCCTGCCCCGCAACCCCTTGACCAAGCCGCTCTGACGCGGCACTCCGAACTTGGTGGGGAAATCCGTCTCGATATGGGCGATGGGTTTCAGTTCCATTTCCTGAACTCTCTATAGTACAACAAACCTGCAGTCGTAAGTCCGAACGGAAACGCCATCCAAACCCCGACAAGACCCCATCCGCAAACGAAACCGAAGATGTAGCCTAAAGGCAACGAGATGACGATGTAGGCCACAAAAGCAATCCACACCATCGCCTTCACTCGGGCCATACCTCGAAGCGCGTTAGCATACGTGCTCTGCAAGGCATCGCCAAACTGGAAGATGAGGAACGGAATGGTTATCAACGCCACGAGCGCCACAACCTCAGCATTGCTCGTGAAGAGCAGACCGACTTTGTCGCGCAACAGGAACAACGGAAGGCCTTCGCAGAAAGCAATCAGCCAACACAGATGAAGCCCCGAAGCCGCTACTCTCCGCGTCTCCGCCAATTCGCCCGCTCCACGATAATAGCTCACCCTCACAGCAACCGCCGCCGAAAGTCCGTAGTAGAGCATGAAGAAGAATTGGCTGATGGTAATCATCACTTGATGCGCCGCCAAAGCCGTCGCACCAATCCATCCCACATAGAGAGCGCTGAAGCTGAACGAGGCCGCCTCCATCGCCAACTGCAAAGCGACGGGCCAACCCATCCGATGCAACTCCACTTGGTCCGCCCTCGTCAGGCTGCTCTCGGGGAAATCCTTTCGGTAGAAGTCGTAACGACGGGTAAGATGGAATACGCATGCCATCATCACCAACTGCAAGATTCGGCTCAACAGGGTGGCAATACCGGCTCCGTACAATCCCAACTCGGGAAAGCCAAGATGACCGAAAATGAGCACCCAATTTCCGAAGACGTTGAAGAGGTTCGCAATCAGCATTATCCACATCGGCATCGAAGTGTCTTGTATGCCGTCGCTGAACTGCTTGTAAGCGTTGAACACCATCAACGGGAAAAGGCTCAACAGCAGCACAAACAGGTAAGGCCGCATACAGGGCAACAGTTCTGTCGGCAAGCCAAGCCAAGGAAGGCCTATCAGGAGAAGTCCCGCAAGGAACATCATCAGCAAACCCACGGCAGAACAGGCAAAGATGCCATTCTTGAGCTTGCCAGCAATGCTATGCACCCTACCCTCTCCCAGCAATGCGCTCACGACAGGAGTAAGCCCGTAGGAGAACCCCATGCCTCCTATGATGAGCAGGCCGAGAATGTTATTCACGAAACCGGATGCAGCCAGTTCGTTCGTACCATAATGGCCCACCATAAGCGTATCGGCGAATCCCATCACGATGGAGCTCAATTGCCCCAACATGATCGGAACGCCGATGCGCAGAAGGTCGGTATAGTGTGATGCCTTTACGCGAACCACTTTACATAGCAGAAGTCCTGACGATGCGGCAACTTATCGTTCTTCGGGAAGAGACGATAGCAAACCTTGAAGCTGCCAGCATTGTCTATGGCGTGGGAACAAACAAAGGTATATTTGTTGCCGTCGCGACCCTTGAGTTCGAAAGGAGTAACCTGATAGACATGGTCCTCGCCTTCCTTATCGGTAACGAGCATCACGAGCTCTACGCCGATTGCATCGTCCAAGCCAGCCTCGTCCACAACAACCTCGATGTTGTACTTCGTGCCAGCCTCGATGTTGCCGCTGTTAAGGTCGTCGCTTCTGTTGATGCTAACCACATTGACGGCATCCCAACGCTCGGCAACGGCTTCCTTCCAAAGAGCAATCTCCTTGGCAAGCTGACAACCGTTCGCCTGCAACTTCTTCGAGCGTTCGCTCAACTTGTTGTAGAATCTCTCGTAGTAATCGTCGAGCTGTCGTTTCATCGTATAGTGTGGAGCGATCTGTGCAATCGAGTTCTTAATAACCTTGATCCAACCCTTCGAGATGCCATTCTTGCCCTTATCGTAATACAAAGGCAGAATCTCGTTCTCCAAGAGAGAGTAGATGGTTGCAGCATCAAGGCGGTCCTGATACTCCTGGTTTTCGTAGGTACGCTGCTCTGTAAGAGCCCATCCTGCGCCCTCGCGATAGCCTTCGAGCCACCATCCGTCCTTAACGCTGAGATTGGCGACACCATTCATCTCGGCCTTTTCGCCGGAAGTACCGCTCGCTTCCATCGGACGAGTCGGGGTGTTCATCCAGATATCAACACCGCTGACGAGACGACGTGCAAGCAGGAAGTCGTAGTCCTCCACAAAGATAATCTTCGCCTGGAATTCAGGGCGTTGACTTATCTCGTAAATCTTCTTGATGAGACCTTGACCTGCTCCGTCTGCAGGGTGAGCCTTTCCGGCAAACAGGAAGATGACGGGGCGCTCGGGATTGTTCACAATCTTGCTGAGACGCTCCAGGTCGGTAAAGAGCAGATGAGCACGCTTATACGTAGCA
>JAEEGJ010024353.1_pt1 | contig 12559 bp, 7 predicted proteins | sample 8958761 | NCBI WGS metagenome assembly JAEEGJ01 (sample SAMN16246546, study PRJNA631951) | gut metagenome | biome: gut microbiome; feature: rumen; material: RS-attached | host: Bos | place: Iran: Karaj | collected 2018-10 | reverse complement strand
TGGACACTCTTATCGTCTGCGGCCCAAGGCGTTACGGTTCCGTTGTCCAGAATGACGGTGAAGCCGGGCACAGAGATGTAGAGGTCTTCGTTCTTGATGCTCGCTTTGTTTTTGTCCGTCCGGAAATCGACTTTCCCGTTCTTATAGACGATGAACGACGGACGGCCTAAGTCGTTGGTGTCGAGAATATCGCCCTGCGCGACAGTCAGCCCCATGTGGCAGGCGAACTTGTGGTTCCACGGCGCCTTCCACGGTGTCCACGGTGACGCGTTGACGGCGACGAGCATATCGACGCCGTAGCCGCCTTCCTTCTTCGGCTGATGGGCCTGCTTCATGAAGGATTTGGCGCTTTGCCGCCGCGTGACGATTTTCAGATCTTTTGCGTTCTCTTCCGGCATGTTCTGGCCCCATTCGGCTGGCTTCGGTGTCGTGAAGAATTCGTATTTTCCGTCCTTCAAGTCGATTCGGACGATGTGTATTTTCATGAGCCGCGGTTCTGTCTTCTCCAATTTGATCAGTTTGATGCCCGGGAAGAGTTTTTCTGCGTTCTTCCATGGATTTTTCTCTTCCTGTGCACACAGGGAGAGCATGGCGACGCATGCGAAAACGATGAATGACAAGCGTGATTTTTTCATGGTGCTCCTTTTCTATTAGATTGATTTTCAACCTTTAAAGCGTTTTTCCAGTTCGGAATAGGTGATGTGGATCATGGTGGGATTGCCGTTCGGATCGGCGTAAGGCATGGTGGCATGGGCCAAGTCGGAAATCAGCTGGCTGACTTCCTTATCCGTCAGATTGGCCTTCAGCGAAATGGCATGGCGGCAGGCGGCTTGCGCGATGTGGATGGCGCTCTGAACGTTCGTCGTGCGGGACTGCCGCAAGTCGTCGATAATGTCGCGCAACGTCTGGGCGATGTCTTGATTCGGATAGGACGACGGGACGGCCGTGACGATGAACGCATTGCCGCCGAAGTGTTCGATTGTGAATCCAAGTGATTGGAAATGTTTGGTTTGCGAATTGAGAAAACGCGCTTCCTCCTGCCCGAGATTGACGGTGACGGGAATCAGCAACGGCTGTTGCGGAATCTTCTGCGTCTTCAGATTGGCGAGAAGCTTTTCGAAAAGGATCCGTTGGTGGGCGGCGCGTAAGTCAATGATAACAAGGCCATTGGCGGATTCCGCCAGCAGATGACGGTTGCCAAGACGACCGCAGATGCGTAGCGAAGCCAAATCGCTGTTGACAGGCCGTTGCGGCGGCTGGACAGGCGTGTCGTCTGGTTTGGGCGGCGACGCAGGCGGATTGACGGAAGCCGGTCGGTCTGGCAACGGCAGCGAAATCTGTTGCGGTTCAGGCTTGAACGGTTGCGCAGTGGGAAGAGGGAAGGGCGCCGCCGCAACAGGCGGAACAGTTGTCGCGGAAGAGGGCAGGGCGGTTTTCGTTGGAACCGCAGATGGTTTGTTTTCAATAGGTTGTGGTTTGACGACGGGCGGCGGTGGAAGTTCGACGACGGGTTCGGCAGGCGGCAGTTGGACAGGCGGTGGCATCATGGTTGAATCTTCACCGCCTTGCAATTGACGCAATGCCGCACGGATGGCGGCGGCGATGACGCCGCCGACTTGCCGTGGGTCCCGGAAACGCACCTCCCGCTTCGTCGGATGAACGTTGACGTCCACACGATCCGCCGGTAAATCAATGTAAAGAACCGTGCTCGGATAACGGCCTTTGATGACAAGCGTGTCGTATGCGTCACGAATGGCGAAATAAACCGTGTCCGCCGTGGCGGTGCGTCCGTTGACAATGGTCCGTTGGTCTCGTCGCGAAGTCCGTGTGAAGCCTGGCTTGCTGATGAAGCCGCGAACGGAAATATCGTCCTCTTGGTAGTTTACGGGCAGCATCGCCTCATAGACGTCCTTTCCGAGCAGCATGAGAATGCGCGCGCCAAGATCGTTCGTGGCGGAGGCGCGGATGACTTCGCGATTGTTGAGCACGAGAGAGAATGAGATGTCTGGTCGCGCAAGTGCCAGTTGCAGAACCATTTCCTCTATATGGCCATCCTCCGTGTCTGGCCCTTTGAGGAACTTCCGCCGCGCGGGCAGATTGCCGAAAAGATGGGCGACTTTGATGTTCGTGCCTGGAGCGCAGCCACAGTCCTGCACATCTCGAATGGCGCCGTTATCGACGACGATTTCTGTTCCGACGTCGTCCTCTTTCCGCCGTGTCTGCAGAATGAAACGGGAGACGGAGGAGATGGACGGAATCGCTTCACCCCTGAATCCCAATGACTTAATCTGGCCGACATCCGCTTCCGTGGAGATTTTGCTGGTGGCATGGGCCTCGAAGCACATGATGGCGTCGTCACGATCCATGCCGCAACCATTGTCGGTGACTTGGATGAGCCGTTGGCCGCCTTGTTCCGCCGCGATGCGGATACGCGTCGCACCTGCGTCAATGGAATTCTCGACAAGTTCCTTGACGACGGAGGCGGGCCGCTCCACGACTTCGCCGGCGGCGATGCGCCCTGCGACTTCAGCTGACAATACGCGGATGATGCTCATTTGAAATCCATGTCCGTAATAGTTGCGGCGATACGGTCCAACGTTTCGCGGACCATCGTCGGTCTGTCTGTGATGATGCCGTCCGCGCCCATTTTCCAGGCGTTTACGACATCGCGCGGATTATTGATGGTCCAGAAGAAAATCGACAATCCCTGCAGACGGATGTCGGTTAGATTGAGGAGGAAAGGCGACTGGAACTGTGCGAAGAGCGCGTCGAAGCCGTTAGCCTTCAGATTGCGTGCGAAATCGTTTTTGCGTTGCCCGGGAACGCCTGTGATGCAGATGACATTCGCGTCCGGAATGCGGCTGCGGTACTTTTTGGCGATGGCTGGGGAGCCCGTGTCCAGCAGTGCGTTGCGGGTGGCCTTGTGTTTGATGAGAATGTCGCAGATGCCATCGACGGCGGCGGACTCTTTCAGATCGACAAGCACGGTGGCGTCCTTTTCCTTCACAACTTTCACAACATCTTCGAACAGAGCGATTTTCGCGCCCGCGAATTTTGGATTGAATTTGGAGCCCGCGTCCAGTTCGCGCAGTTCGGCGATGGTCTTCTGACGGGCTGGACCCGTGCCGTTGGTGGTACGATTAAGCGTGTCGTCATGAAGGCAATAAATGACGCCATCCTTTGATATTCGCGCGTCGATTTCCACGCCGTCCGCTCCTGCTTCTAACGCTCCTTGGACGGCTTCCAACGTGTTTTCCGGATACTTTTCAGAAAAGCCGCGGTGGGCGATGACAAACGGCATGGAGACATTCATTTTGGAAATGGCGATTTTCTCCTCCATCGACAGCGGTGGAAGTTTCTCCACGACGATGTTGTCGATTTCCATCTCAATGGCGTTGAGGCTGAAGCCTGCGCGGCCGGGATGGACGCTGGAACTGTCCAAAAAGACGACGCATGCGCATTTTCCGTCGATGAACGTACGGGCGATGTTGCCGCGAATTTCAAGACGATGCGTTCGCGTGGCGGTGGCGGGCTTGCCGTCTGGTTTGTAGGTGGGCGAATAAACGCGCCAGTTGAAATTGCCTTTTGCGTCCAAAATGCCGTCGGCGATTTCCGTTGCGCGGTTGAAACGGACGGGCATCTGAGTGAAGATTGCTTTGTCATCAAGATGGCGAAGGAAAAGAGCTCCCCAGCGGGAGTCGTTGGAGGCGCTGCGAAAGGTGATGTCCGCCTGGATGGCCATGTCCTGTCCGAAGGTCTCCTTTGGCAGAAGCAGTTGCGGGACGCTGCCTGTGATGGGATGGACGAGTTTTCCGTTTTCGATTTTCCACTTTCCGCCGTTGAACTGCGTAAAGCCGTCCAGCGTTGTCGTCTTGTCGAAATTCTCCTGATAGACGATCTCGCCGTGCATGGGCGTGGTCATATTGAGCGGCTGTGCAGACAAGGCGATGGCGAAGCCGAAGAAAAGTAACGCAAATGATTTCATGGTTTGTTTGACGGAATGGTGGTTTGACATCACATTATACAAACTGTAGCGACGGCGTCCCGCCGTCGTATATTACCTTATTATACTTTCTTTCTTGCAAAATATGAAGTGATCAGAGGAAAAAAACTCGAAAATGGAAGAGAATGCCGTGATAGCGCAAGTTGTGTTTTCGCTGTCGCTGGACCGTGATTTTGATTATCTGGTTCCAGTGGAGCTGCGCGGTCGCGTGCGTGTCGGAAGCCGTGTTCGGGTGGAATTCAACACAGGAGAACGGAGCGGCTATGTGGTCGCCATGAAATCGCATTCCGACTATTGGCCACTGAAACCAATCGTGGCCTTGGAAAGCGAGAAGGAGCAGATTCCGGAATCGCTTGTATGGCTTGCGGATTGGATGGCGGACTACTATTGCTGCCCGAAGGAACATGCTGTCAGGACGTTACTTCCAGCTGTTGTGCGCAGTGGTGAAATGAAACACAAGCAGGCGTTGTTCGTTTCGTTGACGCTGAAAGCCGCCAACCAAGGGGCGGAATTCGACAAGATGTCGGACAAACGGAAGGAGTTGATCCAATATCTACGGCGGGAGGGCTCCCGTCCGCTGACGGAACTCGTCAATTTGAATTTGGCGAGCACGGCCATCATTTCGAAAATGTGCGAAGAGGGCTGGCTCAGCAAGGAGTTGCGCGTTGTCGAACGCGATCCATTTTTGGACGATGTCGTCCAGCCGGACGAACCGAAGAAACTGACGAAGGACCAACAAAAAGCTTTAGATGTCATCAACGCTTCGCAAGATGCGGAGGACAGTTCCGTCATTCTGCTCCATGGCGTGACGGCTTCCGGTAAGACGGAGGTCTATCTGCAGGCAATTTCCCGCTGTCTGGAACGTGACAAAGAGGCCATCGTTTTGGTTCCAGAAATTTCGTTGACGCCGCAGACATGCGAACGATTCCGCCGCCGCTTCGGTAATATGGTCAGTGTGCTCCACAGCGGTCTTAGTGACGGCGAACGTTTCGATGAATGGACGCGCATCAATGAAGGCCGTTCGCGCATCGCCGTCGGTGCGCGATCCGCCCTGTTCGCGCCATTCCGCAATCTTGGCTTGATCGTTGTGGATGAAGAACATGAGAATAGTTATAAACAGGATGAATCGCCACGCTACAATGCCCGCGACATGGCGGTCGTTCGCGGAAAACATGAAAACGCAACGATCGTATTAGGCTCCGCGACACCGTCGTTGGAATCGTATTACAACTGCGAACAGGGCCGCTATAAATTGGTGGAGATGAATGAACGCGTCGATACGAAGCCGTTGCCGTCTGTCGAATTGATCGACATGGGGCAGGAAGCCGCCATGGCGGGAAAAGCACAGATTTTTTCCAACCGCTTGAAAGAGTTGATCTTCGACCGTCTCCAGAAGGCGGAGCAGGTGATTTTGTTTTTGAACCGCCGTGGCTTCGCAACGCAAATGATGTGCGCAAAATGCGGCTATGTCGCGACTTGCGAAAACTGTAGCGTGTCATACGTCTATCACAAGCATGCGGGCATGCTATCGTGCCATATGTGCGGCGCGGAAACACCCGCGCCAACGGTCTGTCCGCAATGCGGCGATCCGGAAATTCGTTATTCGGGTTTTGGTACGGAAAAGATCGAGACAATCACGCAGGCGTTGTTTCCGAAGGCGAAAATCGCGCGGATGGATTCGGACACGATGCGCACGAAAGACTGCTATAAGAAGGTTTTGGAGGAATTTAGGGCAGGGCGTGTCAATATTCTGATCGGTACGCAGATGATTGCGAAAGGGCTTGATTTTCCGAATGTTACGCTAGTCGGCGTCGTTCAGGCGGACATTGGGTTGCACGTTCCGGATTTCCGTAGCGGCGAACGCGTTTTCCAACTGATCACGCAAGTCGCGGGCAGGGCGGGTCGTGGCGACACGCCTGGAAAAGTCGTTGTGCAAACCTATACGCCCGATCATTTTGCATTGCGGACAGCTGTTCGGCAGGATTTCCATGCGTTCTACGAAGAGGAGGCACCGAGCCGCAAGATGCTCGACTTCCCGCCGTGTTCGCACATGGTGATGATCCATTTCCGCAGTCAGGAGGAGGCATTGGCCGCCGCCGCCGCGGAGGCGTTCACGGAGGAACTGAAGCCACAACTGGAAGAAAAGACGCAAGTCATCGGCCCGATGCCCGCGCCGCTTTCAAAAGTACAGAAATACTTCCGCTATCAGTTGTTGTTGCGCGGCGGAAACATCCGCCGCTTGTCACGGCTGTTGCGGTCGATGATTGTCGTGCGAAAACAGCCGAAAAACGTCGTCATTTATGCGGATGTCGATCCACGTAACCTGCTGTAAAAAAACCACGAATGGACACGAATGGACACGAATTTTTAACCACAAAACACACCAAAATGCCTCGCCGCCGGGCCGACAATTGCCAAAAGGATTCAATGATGAAACAAGATGTTGATTGCAAATGATGGTAACGGCTCCGGCGGCTCGGCGGTTGTCATCGCTTCGCGAGATGCAAAGGATGTCATGCGAAAACTCGTGGCCATGCAGAAAATCCTTTCAAAAAACAAGAAAATGAACTATAGTAGTACAAATCTTCCAAATAGTCATCTTGCCATTGCTCAATAGGATGAGACCAATCATGAAACATATCGTTCTTTTGTTTGCTGGATGCTCAGCCGTAATGGCTTTGACCAATGTAGTCGGAGTAGGAAGGGTTCGCGATGGTTATCCGCTTGTGGTGCCGCAAGTACAGTCTCTAAAGTCTCAGGATGGATGCTTTGTACTTCCGTCAAAGCTTACCGTAAGTGCTCCGTCGGAACTTGAACTCGCATCGCTTGCTACAATTTACGCCCAGACAGTGCCAGGAGGAGCACTTGAAAAGGTCGTAAATGACGCGATATGTCGGTTGGAACTAGTTGATAATAATGTACATTCATCGTCGGAAGGATATACATTGAATATCACTACGCAAGGTTTGGTGATTCAAGCACGTGAAATTCGTGGACTCTATTATGGATTGCAGACACTTGTTTGGTTGCTTCGTAATCGCGAGACACCAAATGAATTGAAATGCTGCACCATTAACGATTGGCCGGATTTGGAAATGCGTGGATTTTACCTGCAGTTGCACTCGATTTCATCTGCACAGGTGGATCGTATCTGTCATGTCATCGATGTCTTGGGAAGCCTAAAATACAATACGCTTCTGCTAAGTTTCGATGATAATTTTCCGTTTACCGGGCTACCGTTCACAGGCCGTAAGACTGCTCCGCTGAATCGTGAAGATATTGCAAAACTTATGGCGGCGGCGCGGCGTAACTACCTTGAAGTCATTCCATCTGTACAACTGATCAGTCATACGCGTTGGATGAAAAACCATCATGACTGGCAGAATCTTCGGGAGGGAAACAACGACAATGGTTACTGCCTTTCCAATCCGGCAGTCCAACCAGTTGTCGAGCAATTGGTTCGCGATGTCATTGACCTGTTGAAACCACGATATTTTCATATTGGATTGGACGAAATTGAACAGGGCGGTCTTCCGGCGTGCCCGAAATGCAAGGCGGGAAATCTAGAGGAACTGATGTTTGCACACCTTCGCCCAATTTTGGCAATGTTTAATGAAAAAGGGATCACTCCGATTATCTATCAAGACCAGTTCTTCGGTTTCGGTGAACCATGTTTACAACGTGGTCTTTCGATAGAAAAACTACCGGAAAAAATAGGCAAAAACACCATCATCAATACCTGGGAATACTGGCATTTTCCATCATCCGCACTTGCCGAAACAATTCGCAGTCATGGTTTCGAAAATCTATTGTACATGTCCTTTGCTATCTCGACTGATAATTGCCAAAACCTGCCCAAAATCGCCGCCCAAGTTGGCGCGAAAGGCAATATTCTCGCCTACTGGAGCATGATACCTGCGACATTTGATGTGCCAGACTGGCCATTGCCGGATTTTTATCCGTCGTTTATTGCGCAGGCGAATTACTGCTGGAATGTTTCAGATGTTGAGTTCAGTCGTATTCCCATCGATAGTGCGCTTCTCATGCGTGAACTCTTCGATGGCCCTCCGGAACGTGCTTTCCGTGGCAAGGCGACCGCTGTTCCATTGGACGGTATATTAAACCGTGCATTCGCTAATGATCCAGTGTTTCCGGTGTTCGACAAAGAAACCGTTTTAGAAATGCAGCGTCTCGCCGCTGCCGATCCCGCGCAATTTGAGCTTAAAGAAAAAGATGGCGCACCACTAGCCGTCGTTCTATCTAGCTGCAAATACGATGGTTTTGCGACAGGGCCGATGACAATTCCAATCAATACACAAGCAACTGGCGCAAGTTTTCTGATGACAGCGGCTTTTTTCAACAAGTTCATATTAAAGACGAGTGTTTACGATCTCAGACGTATTGATATTGGCATGTTGCGCATTGTCTATGCTGATGGGCAGACGAAAGAAATTCCATTGACCTATTTGCGAAATATCAATGATTGGAACACTTATATTGGGGGAAATGCTTGTCGGACGGTTCTGCGTGGCAATGACTGCAACGGAGCTCTCTTCAGTTTATACGCGATAGATTGGCGGAACCCGCGTCCGGAGGCGGAGATAAAGGAGATTGTGATGACAGCTATTAACAACACTTTCATTTCCCCTGTGTTGTTTGCTATATCGCTTTCCGACGCTGCCCGTCCGCCTGTTGGGGCTATTGGCCAAATGGCGATAGCCACGCCTGTGCAACGTCTTGAACCTAAATATGAAGCGGCTGTGAATTTCCATAATGGAATACCACAGGGCTACAAAGCTACTGGTGCGGGAGTCCGCGATTATGAATGCCGGCTAGCCAACGATCTGAATCATGGTGAAGTATTGGAGATTTCCATGCAGGAATGTGAACGATACCTTGCCCGCCCGTTGGTTGATTTGCCAATCAATGCTCCGTGTGATTTTGAGAGCGTGGTTTTTAACTTGAAAACCAGTGATCCGCGCGCCGTCTTCCGTCCAGATTTCTATGTAATGGATCGAGCTTCAGCCCATGCTCTCAGCGCCACTGGATTCTTCCTTGAAACGGATGACCAATGGCATACCGTATGCATTCCGCGGCAACGATTTGGCAATGACGGTGGAGGCATTGATCCAACAAAAGCAGAGATTATGAGCCTTCGTTTCTTCATGCATAAATGGAAAGAACCAGTTAAAGTGCTACTTGATGATATTTATTATTGTGACAAAGTGCTTCCTTGTCGGATCAACATAACTCGACCGGTGAAGTGAATTCAAATAATTGAGGACTGTATAAAAGATGAAAAATAGTTTTTCCAAATGTCTTGGCGTCGCCGCATGCATTTGCATGGCGCAGATGTGTTTCTCCGGTGATTTCAGCCTGCAAGAACTGAATCTCAATCACCCTGATGGGATCTATCAGAAGAATGAGGAAATCGTGGTGACAGGAACGTTGCTCAAGGCGGGGCAGCCATCACCAGATTACAGTCTCCGTGTGATAACGACTTGGGAGTCAGTCAAGCCTGTAACGTCACAGGATTTTCCCTGCGATGGCAAACCTTTCCGTGTAAGTTATAAAAATGACAAGCCTGGCTGGGTATATTTCAAATTCCAAGTAGTCGGTCCAGATGGTCAGTTGGTCAAGGAACCAGCTGCGAAAAATCCGCAGGGCAAAAAGGAGCTCGTCGGCGAGATTGGCGCGATGATTGCTCCAGAAGAAATCCGTGTCGCTGATGAAGAACCTGCCGACTTTGATGAATTCTGGAAAAACGAACGTGCAAAACTTGATAAGGTGCCAATGAATCCTCGCACGGAAAAGATCGACTCCGGCCGAGAAGGCATTGAACTTTTTACCGTCAAATTGGACGCGGGAGTATCTCAACCCGTTACAGGATATCTCGCGTTGCCTGTCGGTGCTCAGGAGAAAAACCTTCCGATTTTTTTGTCGTTTCTGGACGGCGTTGATAGCGACACCTATCGCAATTGGGCGCTCAATACGGCAGCGCGCGGGGCAGTTGCGTTGATTACCACTTGGCATGGCTTCGATGTGAACCGCGAGCAAAAGTACTATGATGAGAACTGTGGCAAAATTCAGTCCTACAAGACGGCGACATCTCGTGAGGAATTCTATTTCCGCGAAGTATTTGTTAGGGCGATGCGGGCGGCTGATTATCTCAAAAGCCGCCCTGAATGGAATGGCCATGATTTTTTGACACGAGGCGGTAGCCTTGCGGGAGCGCAGACGATTGCGATTGCCGCACTTGATCGGCAAGTCACCTTGGCACTGATTCTAGTTCCAAGTCACTCTGGATACAATGCGGATTTGGCGGGACGCAAACGCGGACTGCCCTTCCACTGGATTCCTGATGCATGGATGACGCCCCAGATGCGCAAGGCAGTCCCATATTGCGATACGGCTCATCTTGCAAAACGCATCACATGTGAATGTTATTTCGGAACGGGGTTTGCGGACGAAGTTTGCACACCCTCCAATGTCTTCGCTGCATATAATAATGTCCCAAAAGAAGTCAAAAAGACGATGTACACGAATCCGCGTACTGGGCACTATGGAACCACCCGTGATGCCAATGCGGAAAAACGTTTGGAAGAATTCTTTCAGAACAGTTATAAGGCCCTCCAAAAGTAAGTGATTAGTGAGCATGGAATCTGACTGAATAACCACCAATATAAATGTCAATCAAGGAGAATTACACATGTTAAAAAGAATGATAACCATCGTCGTTACATGCCTGTTGGTTTGCATGCAGATCAACGCACAGACGAATGACCATGACTGGAACAAATTGGCGGATGGCATGACTGGCGCGCTCGTCAAAAACTTCTGGGGCGCAAGCTTCAAGGAACATCCGGATCGATACTTTTTCAACAAAATGAGTCAGCAGGCTGATATGGCAACCAACGATTATTGGCCGCAGGCCCATGCCATGGATGTCATTGTGGACGCTTATCTGCGCACTCATGACGACAAATATCTCGCCATGTTCGACCAGTGGTTCGAAGGCATTCCGCGGTTTTATAACGGACGTAATGGTGATCGGTGGTGGAGAGCCTATGTCGATGACATGGAATGGGTTGTGCTTACGCAGATCCGCATGTATGAGGCTTCCAGCAGAACGGTTTATTTGAACAAGGCCCGTCAGATGTATGCAGATTGGATCTGGACGCAGTGGTGCCCTGAACATGAAGCGCCCTTCCATGGCGGCATCACGTGGAAGACGGGCGGCGAACCATCGAAAAACGCTTGCAGCAATGCCCCCGCCGCTATCATCGCTGCCAAACTGTCCCGTTTCGCAGATGTGGACAAAGAACATGACCGCAAATCGCGTGAAGAATATCTGGCGGAGGCCGTACGAATCGTCAGTTGGATGCAGGCCCATCTCTATGATGCCAGTAACGGAGAAATCTTCGACAACATGAAAAATGACGGCAGCATCCGGAAGGCTGCGTTCACCTACAACCAAGGCACGTTTTTGGGAGCATGCCATGAGCTGTTCCGCCTGACAGGCAACGTCGATTATCTCAAAACCGCCGAAAAGGCCGCTGAATTCATCATCAAACACAAGACGACCAACAACGGAGCATTGAGCAATTCCGAACGTGGCGACGGTGCGTTGTTCCATGGCATTTTCTTCCGTTATCTTGTCAAACTCGCCCTCGAACCCGCCGTCGAAACGGAACTTCGCGAACAGTACAAAGATTATCTGACACGCCTTGCGGCCATTCTCGTTGATGAAGGCCTCAACCGCGAGACGATGCTCTACGGCGGCAAATGGCATGAAGCACCGCCGTCCGACAAACCATCATCTCTTAACGCGCATGTCACAGGCTGCATGTTGTTGGAAGCCGTCTGTTTGTTGAATCAAAAGTAACGTAATTTTCTTTTCCTTAATATATTAAAGCGTTGAATCGCTTGACATTTCAGAAACAACTGTTAGATTTAACGAATATTTAATTATTTAGGGGCAGTTTGTTTGTAAAAACAGCGGCCTTCATTAACGGTAATACTACGATAACACGAGGTCAACATGAAAAAACAGAGACGATTCACACTCATTGAACTTCTGGTCGTCATCGCGATCATCGCGATTTTGGCGGCCATGCTGCTGCCTGCGTTGGCGAAGGCGCGACTGAAGGCGCAGTCCATCAGTTGCACAAACAACCTCAAACAGATCGGTACGCGTTTCACCCTCTACATGAGTGATAATGGCGGCCGTCTCGTCCCGAACTTCTTCCAGGCGTCCCCTGGCTCCGCCACGGACATCACGACGGGCCTCCGCTGGTTCCACATCATCGCCGCGAGCGAAGCCGGTATCTCGCTGGATGTGAACAACCGCGCCTCCATTGAGAAATCCATGGACAAGTCATGGCACTGCCCTCTGCAGCAGAACACCTATGCTTTCAACCGCAACCCCGGCCAGTGCAAAAACAACTACGTGGCGAACTGGTACAACAGCCGCTCGCAGTACAGCATTCCGCCCGCGCCGAACGGCATGAGCATCCCGCGAATCGTTACATGGTTGCAGCACGGCCCCTCCGAGCA
>JAEEGJ010024346.1_pt1 | contig 12564 bp, 10 predicted proteins | sample 8958761 | NCBI WGS metagenome assembly JAEEGJ01 (sample SAMN16246546, study PRJNA631951) | gut metagenome | biome: gut microbiome; feature: rumen; material: RS-attached | host: Bos | place: Iran: Karaj | collected 2018-10 | reverse complement strand
ATCCCTGTGTGGTCGTCATGCTTGTGGGTGATCAGTATGCGTGAGACATCGGACGGGGTGTATCCAACCCTCTTCAGGGCATCCAGGTAGTTCTCGATGCGCGTTCCCATGTAGATCGGTGTCTTGTCGTCGGGAACCGCATCCGGCACTCCGTCAGGCATCCCTGTATCGACCAGGATGACCTCTGAACCGGTATCGATCACGAAGTTCTGAAGGCTGGAGCGGTATCTTACCGAAGGGTCGAACTTGTCGGGGCCCTCCTCGCCTCCGAAGGCGAAGGGCTGATTCATGAATCCGTTCTCGTAAAGTTTCACTGCACTGATCTTCATGGCGGTCACGGGAGATGTTACCCGATTGTCGGTTTTTAGCGTTTCGCGGGATTGATCGCATTTTAATCTGCCGTTATCATCAGAATGTATTATCATCGTCAGCTACGATTTTCCCCTCGTTATGATAGAGATCATCGACGGCAGGAGCGAGCGGGGATTGATGGATTCCATATTCGCCAGATATCGTGAGGAATGCGGTCCCGACGTCAATGTCGCATTCGATTACGACAGTGCCCTCATTGCCGCCGATTGCGGTGAGCCCTTAGGGATGATCTGCTATGACAAGGGGGACGAATACAAGGTCGGCATCCTCTATGCTCTCGACGATGCTCCCGAGGGGACAACCCAGAGGCTCCTGTCGGCAGTCATATCCTATGCCCAGTTCCAAGGTGTGTCAGGAGTTGTGATCCAAGCCTTGGATCCCAAGGATTCCTGCAACAGTGTCTGCCGCGATATGGGATTCTCGGAGATGTCCGCTTGCGCCCAGCGGACAGGTGTGATAAATCTGAGGAAAAGGTTTTGAAGGCCGGAAGGGGGCTGTGCCCCTCATTCCTCCTTGTTCTCTTCCTTAGCGAGCTGTGCCTTCATCGCCTCGTATTCCTCTCCGGACATCTGGAGGACGGTGTTGTCAGTCTGCGGGGGCTTCACGGTGAAGAAGATACCGACGATGACCTGCAGGAGGATGATGAACATTCCGCAGAAGAATGAGAAGTCCACGCTGTTGGCGAAGGAGAGCATGATCTGCTGTGCCTCGCTGACGATGGCGTAATCGATCTCCGTACCGATCCCCTGTGCGATCCTGGCCGCTGCCATGCCCAGGGCATCGAGGACACCGGTGCTGTGGGGGACGTTGTCAAATACCAAGGGGCTGAGGTTGTCCATGAGCTCCTGAGTGATCTTGCTGCTGATGAGAACCGCGAAGACCGCGGTACCGATGGTCGCACCGATGGAACGGATGACGTTCACGGATGATGTCGTCATTCCCATCTCCTTCACCGTAGAACTGTTCTGGACAGCCGTCATGACGGTACCCATCATGCATCCGAGACCTAGTCCGAGGAGGAACAGGCATATCGCGTAGTATGTGAGGGTGGAGTCAAGTGTCAGCTGCGACATCATGTACATGGATGTCGCCGTTACGATGGGCCCGACGATCAGCCAGGGCCTGTATCCGGTCCTGTTGAGGAAACGTCCGCTGATCATGGCGGTGATGGCCATTCCTGCGACCATCGCCAAGGAGTATTCCGCTGCCTTCAGTGTGTTCCCGTCCATGAGTATGGTTACGGCGAACATGGAGGAATAGGTCATGGCTCCCATCATTCCCAATCCGAAGATGAACATGAAAATCGACGCAAGTACGACGACCTTGTTGTGGATCAGCGAGGGGGCGAGGATGGGTTCCTTCGCACGCCTCTCGGCGATGACGAACAATCCGATGAGGATCAGGGCCAGAGCGGTCATGGCTCCGGTCTCGAGGCTGACCCACTCGAAGTCGTTGCCTCCCCACTGGAAGAGCAGGAGGACATCGATGAGGAACGCGGACAGAAGGATCATTCCGATGTAATCGATGACGGGTTTCTCCTCCTGTGTGGGTGTGGGGAACTTCTTGAGCGTGAGAACGAATGCTGCTATGGCGAGGGGGATGTTGATGAAGAACACCCAATGCCATGAGAAGTAATCGGTGATGTATCCGCCGATAAGGGGACCGACACCGCTTCCGACACCGAAAACGGCTCCCAGCAGTCCCTGCATTCTTCCCCTGTCGCGGGGGGCGTAGAGATCTGCGACGGCAGCTGTCGCCACAGGGATGAGGATACCTCCTCCGAGACCCTGGACGGCACGGCAGATGATGAACATCTCCATGCTGGTGGAGAAACCGGCTGCGATGGAACCGAGTGTGAACAGTGTGAGACCTACCAAGAACAGCGGCTTCCTTCCGTACAGGTCGGAGAGCTTTCCGGCGATCGGGATCATCACAGTCTCGCAGAGGAGATAGATGGTGATCATCCAGGAGTATAGGGATGAACCCTGGAGGTCCTGAACGATGACAGGTCCGCAGGTACCGACTATGGTACCGTCGAAACATGCCGTGAGCATGGCCAGGATCAATCCCAGCATGATCATGTTACGCGTCTTCGGGTTTATGTTCTTGTAAGTAATCTGTTCTATGGCCATCGGTCTTCCACTTACCGCCTTAATGAGGACTTGTATTTAGAGTTGATTACTCAACTTGCGGCCGTGTCGACGAAAAGTGAAGAAAAACGATCGCTCCATCATTCCAGAAGCCAGTCAAGGAGATTGACGACCCTTATTCCCTCAATCTCGTCAAGAGGATATCTTTCGTAGATCATCAGAGTCTTAGGATAGTTATCCTTCAGTTCCTTAAAGTGTAAAGTACACTTTACAGAATCATCTGGTAGTGATCTTCTTGTAGAGGAACTCCTCGCTACGGCCGCTGACATTCATGCTCCCTTCGCGGTAGTAGTCCTCCGAACCGTGCTTCTTTTCGACCGATTTGAGCGAAGCCAGCAGCATGCTGTACAGGGTGCCTGCGAATATACCGCAGATTATGGTGGAGAAGGTCATCGCGTCGATGATCTCGTCCATGGGAGCGCCGGGGCTGAAGAGCAGCCAGGCACCCGCCATCAAGATGGCGAAGAACAGCAGGCTGGTGATGAGGATCCTTCCCTTGTTGGGAGGGAGATCCCCTGCGATCTTCCCCGTCTGACCGTTCACGGCGAAGGTGAACTTCTGGTCGTTCCATCTGAGGTTGAAAAGCCAGACCGGATACAGCACGTAGTCCACCTCGGACTTCTCGGCGTTGATGGAGGATTCGCTCATGCTGATCCTGTCGTATCCCTCGATGGTCTTCCTGAACCTGTCGTCGGTCTCCTCGCATACGCGCTGCCTGATCCTGGGGACCACATCCTCTTGGGTTATGTCGTACTTGTCCGCTATGTAACCTGAAAGGTATGCCGTTGTGAAATCAACGGATTCTCCCGAATCGAACGGTTCGAGTGATTCCATGAGGTCGTCGGGCATCTTCGAGGAACCGTCCGCCGGGACCTTATCGAAGGATATCGATCCTTTCCTGGTGACCTTGAAGAACCTCTGTTCGACCACATCGCTGTTCTTTCCCGGGACCAGGACCTTCTCCTTCATGCAAGTGTATTCGAGGTCCGCATCCAGCTCAAGGTCGTACACCCAGAAAGGGACATACAGTCCCTTGGATTCCTCCAGTTCCCTGTCGTCGATGAAACCCTTCTGGACGAAGTGCTTCTTCCTGATGAAGGCGTCCAGATCCCTGAGCGCTTCTTCCTTCGTGATCTTGAATGGGATCACCCTGTCGGGCATGAGGGAGCCCGTGAGGCGGCCCTTGAGGATTACCGTGCTCCCGCAGAAGGGGCAAATGGTGGCGGATGTGGTGGATTCCGTGTAGACCTCCCCGCCGCACGAGTTGCAATGGTATTCGGAGACATCGTCCTGGTCGGACCATTCCTCTCCGCCGTTCATAGGGAGCTCGATGTTCCCGGCATCCAATTTGATATCCTTGTCGGCAGGGATGAAATCGGAGGGATCGTAGCTGCATCCGCAGTATCCGCATACCACCTTCTGCGAACCGGCATCGAACGTTACTGTCGCCCCGCAGCTCGGGCATTTGTGCTCTATGGTATCGGACACGAGAACAACTCTCCGTTAAGACACTGGGTTTTGAGATATATCAAACGGCCCTCTCAATGAAGTCCTCAGGTATGCTGTCGCTGGCCATTTCATCTGCGAATAGGAACAGTTCATAGAACGGTATGGTGAGGATTCTTTGTTCCTCATCGAATCCGTAGTTGTTCCTAGAGACCTTGACCGCGTAGTCAATACTGTTCATCTCTCTGTATGTTTTTAGAGAATTCATCGATCCCTTGCCCTTCTTCACATCGACAGGTATCGCCGTACCTCTTTTGCCGAGTATGAATTCGAACTCCGAGTTCCGTTTTCCCTGCCAGTAGAACAGGTCCAGACCTCTGGATCTCAGCTCTTGGGCGGCGAACGTCTCATAGAATATTCCTGCAAGCATGTTCCTTCCGTTATCGGTTATGAAGGATGTGGGGTCTATCGGGCTCTGATATGAGAACATCCCTACATCGCAAAGGTACAGCCTGAAGGTATTGTCCGTGGATGTGAGCGGAAGAGTAACATGTCCCTCTATCCTTCTGCAGATGTTCACCACATGGGCTTCGTTCAACCAGTCCAGCGGGGATACCATGTCCCGGGTCCTGGCCCCTTTCTCTATCAGGGATGGGCTGAAGTTCTTGGATTCCCTGTTCAGGAGCGTGTAGATATTGGAGAATATAGCTCTGGCCCTGATCACCGACTCGGGGCTGGCTTGGTAGAGTTCCATGTCCCCGAGGTAATTGTCGTAGAGCTCCTTCAGAACAGTCCGGGATTTTTGGAAGCTTTCTGTGTCCAAGAATGTTGATACGGACTCGGGCATACCGCCGATCAGCAGGTATTCGTAGAATATTTTCATGGCCATCTCGTGGAATACGTTGTCTATGGGTTTCTTGCTCCCATAGTGTTCCACTATGGTATCGTACATGATCCTGTTCCTGTTGTACAGGTATTCGTCGAAGGACAGGGGTGTGATGGTGATCTCATTGATCTTGCCAACGGGGAACAGGAATCCCTTATCACTCGCCCCTCTCTTCTTCCTTTTGATTCTGATTCTTACCATGGAACCTGTGGCGATGATGGGGATCTCGCGATGATCCTGACAGAAGTATTTCATCATCATAATGATCACAGGGCACTCTTGGACCTCATCGAAGATCAGCAGTGTGGAATTATCGATACTCTTGCCCGATCTCAGTGAGATGTAATTCAGGACATCGTCGGATGAGTGTGTTTCGCAGTAATTGCAGAATTCAGGGTCGTTGTTGCAGTCGATATAGATGTACTTATCACCGTAGTAGCGTTCTGCGAAGATATCTTTGATGAGGTATGTTTTTCCGACCTGTCTCGCACCCCATACAATCAGAGGTTTGCGATAAGGATCATCCTTCCATTTTTTTAGGTCCTTGAGGTATCTTCTTTCCATATCTGCACCCAGTAATAATTAATTACACATTTTGTATATATTTATTACATAATTAATTACACATTTTGCAGGGTTTGCAAGGGTAATTAATTACACATTTTGCAACCTTTCTCATTATCGAACAAGGGGCACATGTGCCTGTAGACGCACCAGTCGCAGAGCCTCGAGGGATGCGGCGGCCAATTCTTGCAATGCTCGATCTCCTCTATCTCCCTGACCACCTTGTCGACCGTCCTAAGCAGTTCCATGTTGGTCCTCTCGGACACGACCTCCTTATCGAATTTCAGCATGTGCCAGACAAGCTTGACCTTCTTGTTCATTCCGTACCTGTCCCTAACCCATGCGGCGTACATGGCGAGCTGCCTGTCGGTGTCCGCGTCGTATTGGGATTTCATCCTGTTCCCGGTCTTGTAATCGATGACGTAGAAGGTGTCGCCCCTGAAGGCGAACCTGTCCATCCTCACCGACCATGTGTTACCGTCGGGGAGCGTGAGCTTCTCGTCGGTCTCGATCCCGGCGGTGGCGTACTGGTCGAAGGGATGGTACCTGTTGTAGTAGTCTGTGATGCACATGATGCCGTCGTCATGGTGGGTCCAGTCGTCCTTGTCGGAGGAGTTGAATATCCCTTCATGCCATTTCTCGTCCCAGTTCCTGTCGTAGAAGTCCAGCAGCTCATCCAAGGTGTCGATCCTGTCGTCCTCCAGGTCCCTGTAGAGCTTCTCCAGCGTCTCATGCACCCTGGAGCCCAGGAAGGCCTCTATGGACTCGTACGGGGAGTCGTATCCCTTGTTGTAATGCAGGTCGTAGGCGAACCTGCAGTTCTCGAACTGGGAGAGCTTGGAGTTGGAGTAGTTGGTCATGTGCACGGGAAGGATGCATCGATTGTATAATAACGGCTGGCTGTTATGTTTGTTATTGGACTTCCTGATCGCATTTTCGACACGTCTGGGTATTTAAAGAAAGTATTTAAAGAGTAAAAACGAAAATCAAGAGCAAATCTTCGACTTTCGTAGTATTCTGATTGTATTGAGAAAGCCTAAGCTGAAGGTGCTGGTGGATCGTCTCCGGTTTGGATAAGCAAGGTTATATAGGGATATATATTAACCAGCTTTGCTGGTTAATTATAATCCCTATATAAAAATACGAGGATTGGCTGAAGGTTCGGAAAAACAGATTAGGATCGCAGGAAAGTGTGGGAGTCGCAATGGATCAGCCTGACAAGATGAGGATAGCGCACAGAACGGTGCAGTATGAGGGAATACCCGCCCCCAGCGCCATCGGGATGGCCCTGTTCGAGTCCTCGGGCATGAGGAAACTCATCGATGAACGCTGCGACTTCGACCCGGCCAGGAGGATCCTGAGCCCGGGCATGGTGGTCAAGGCCTTGATCGGACCTGCTTTCAACATTCGCAACAAATACCCTCTGTATCTGGTCAACAAGTTCTACTCATCCGCACCGGCGGACCGTCTCTTCGGACCTTCGGTCCAAAGGGACGACCTCTACGACAACGCCCTAGGGAGAGGGCTGGACTCATTGTTCGACGCGGATCTGGAAGGTCTGTTCAAGGATTGCTCCGACCTCATCCGTACGAAGTACGGGTTCAGCTCGAACGTTTTCCACATGGACAGTACGGACATCTCGTTCTACGGTGTGGAACCGGAGGATACAGGGGACGGCGCGGCCGTCCCCAGGCGCAACGGGCATCCGAAGGACCTGAGGACGGAGCTCCTTCAATACGAGCTTCAGATCATGACGGATTCCAACCGCATCATCAGGTACATGAAACCGTACTCCGGTGCCACCACCGACCCGGTGATGGACAGGGAGACCCTGGATTTCATCGGCACGCATTTCTCGGAGGAGGAGCGCGGCCGGATCACCGTCGTGGCCGATTGCAAGCTCGTCACATCCGTCAATCTGAAGAGGATGGAGGGCCTAAGGCTGGGATTCGTATCGAAATGTCCGGAGATCTTCGTGGACCATGGGCACCGGCAGGCCGTGGAGGCCGCGAACAGCGGCCATATGCATACCTGTTCCAAGGACCCGGGCCTGAGGATGGCGGACTTCGATCTCGACATAAGCTACGGCGGAGAGGCCCATAGGCTGCGGTTCGTGGCCTTCAGGCGCGAGGAAGAGGTCAGACGGAGAGTGGAAGAGATACGCGCGGATACCAAGCCCATCAGGAGGATGGGCTACGGCTTCCTAGAGAAGAGGAAGTACCGTACGGAATACGATGCCGTGCAGGATTTCAAGCGGATCAAGGAGGATCCGGACAATCCCTACAGGGCGAAGTACAGGATCGTCCGCAAAAAGGAGGAGATCAAGCTTGTGGGCGGGGATAGCCACAAGAAGGACTGGAATCCTCCCAAGCAGTATCGCGAATGGTGGGAGATGGAGATCGATTACGTCTTCTCGGAGGAGAAGGCGAGGGCCATAGCAGAGAGGGAATCCACGATGGTGCTTGTCACGAACCTGCCGCGGTCTTGTTCTGACCGCGGATCGTACCGTGAAGGGGTGACGGACGAAAAGGTTCTGGACATCTACAACCAGGAGTACAAGGTGGAGCAGTCGTTCCGCCTGATGAAGTCCGGTATCGGGATGAACTCGATCTACCTCCAGACACCTTCCAGGGAGAATGCGATGATGTTCGTCATCTGCATAGCCGTCCTGCTGTCGAATGTCGCAGATGCGGTATTCAGACGCGCGGAGGCGCGTCTGGACGGAAGGCAGCTGACGATGTATCACCTGGCCCACGAGACGCAGACGTGGATCGTGGCCTACTCCCGCAGCGAGAACGTCCTGAACGTCATGGGGCAGGACGATGCCGCGGACCGGCTGTTCGAGTACACAGACATGTTAGGCATCAATCCCCAGTTCCTTCTGGGTTACATGGGCGACTGAGGCCCTGCCGAGGCAGAGCTTCGGTCATAGCCGAGGCTATGCAAATCTCGTTTTTTAGGGGTCAAGTGTAGAAGTCAAGATTTAGAAAACATGTGATCACACTTCTAAAATCTTAGAAGCCGCATTCTCACGTCGATGGTAGAAGTATCGGCCGGAATCATAGTACGTGATTCCAAGATCCTATGTTTCCAAAAGGGTGTCGCGAAGTACCCTTACCTCACTCATAAATGGGAATTCCCTGGAGGAAAGGTAGAGAAGGGAGAGGATCCGAAGGATACCATCATAAGAGAGTTATCTGAAGAATTGAAAATGGACATCTCTCATCAGAAGATAGAGCATCTTTGCAATACGGAGTATGATTATCCCGATTTCCATCTGCTGATGCATTCCTTTTTGATCTTCGTAGATGATCTGCAATTCACATTGACCGAGCACGTATCTTCGAGATGGTGCACAATCGAAGAATTGAAAGAAATCGATTGGGCTGAAGCTGATAAGGCTGTTGCAAAAGCGATTGAGGAATACTATGCCTGAGGAATATTCTCTGAACCTTAGTACTGGTGAGGTAACAACCGATGGGGATCCTTCGCTTCCAGCCTTGGTCTACAACGACAGTCCTACAAAGTCCGTTTTCTCCGCGATCAACAGAGAACTGAGGAAATGCAAATCGTTCGAATTCTCGGTAGCGTTCATCACAGATAGCGGAATCACACCATTCTGCCATTTCCTCAAGAATCATCCTGATGTGGTCGGAAGGATCATCACTACCGATTATCTTCAATTCAGCGAACCCAAGGCACTTAAGAAACTTTTGGAATTGAAGAATGTGGAATGCCGCGTTTACACGAAGGCCGCTTTCCACACAAAGGGATATCTCTTTCATAACGACGAAGGATCCTCACTGATAATCGGCAGCTCTAACATAACGAACACTGCACTTTTCTACAACAAAGAATGGAATGTCAACATCACCTCCGGAGATGAGGATAATCAGATAATAGAACAGACCGAGAAAGAATTCAACAAGATGTGGTCAGAATCTGAAATCATGGATCTGGAATGGGTGAAGGAATACGAATCCAGATATGATTTCGATATTCCGAGAAGGATAGAATCCATCGATCTTCCGATCATCAAACAGATAGACCCCAATGCTATGCAAAAGGAAGCCTTGAAACAATTGAGCAACGTAAGACAGGCGGGCTCCAAGAAGGCTCTGATAGTTTCTGCTACCGGTACAGGAAAAACGTATCTCTCTGCTTTCGACATCAAGAACTTCGGTGCGAAGAAGGTGTTGTTCCTCGTCCACAGGGAGCAGATATTGGATTCCGCAATAACTACATTTAAGAGACTGTTCAAAAACGAATTTAGCATGGGCAAGATATCGGGAACTAAGAAAGATTTCGATGCCGATTTCATCTTCTCGACAACACAGTCGATGACAAAAGAAACTACACTCAATCATTTTTCTTCGGACCATTTTGATTACATAGTTTGTGACGAGGCACATCATTCGATTTCTCCTCATTACAAGAAGATCATAGACCACTTCAAACCTAAGTTCATGCTAGGCATGACCGCGACTCCGGAGAGGATGGACAAGATGGACATCTTCGAACTTTTCGATCATGTTATCGCATACGAAATACGCCTACAAGATGCCCTTAGCGCGGACCTACTTTGCCCGTTCCACTACTACGGAATTTCAGACATCGTTGTCGACGACAAACCACTTGACGAAAACTCGGATTTCAACCTTCTGACCTCTGATGAAAGGGTCAAGCACATTATGACTCAAGCAGAGTACTATGGATATGCTGGCCAAAGGGTCAAAGGGCTGATCTTCTGCAGAGATAAGAAGGAAGGACAGGCCCTTTCCGACGAATTCAACAAGAGAGGATGGAGAACACTATTCGTATGCGACAGGACTACTGAAAAGGAACGCGAGATTGCGATTCACAGATTGGAAATGGATGAGGGTGAAAATGCACTAGACTACCTAATAACCATCGACATTTTCAACGAAGGAATAGACATCAAATCCATCAATCAGATAATCATGCTTAGGCCTACACAATCAATTACGATTTTCATTCAACAGCTAGGTCGCGGTCTGAGAAAAACTGCATTGGACGATACTGTGAAACCCTATCTTACGGTTCTAGATTTCATCGGCAATTACGATAACAATTACATGATCATGATGGCCTTGTCCGGAGACAACTCGATGAACAAGGATCATCTCCGTAAACGCCTGATGACCGACCCGATCACAGGTTCATCAATCATACAATTCGACAGGATATCGGAAGAGAAAATATATGATTCCATAAACAAAGCGAAGAATATTTCATATCTGATAAAATCGCAATATGTTACGCTTTCGAATATGCTCGGATTCCCTCCGAATCTATGCTATTTAGAATCTCACGATAAGATCGATCCTGCAGTGATAATCAAAAATTATGATAATCTATACAAATTCAGAAAGACTCTGAAATTGATTGATTATGAATTCTCAAACGAGCAGAATGAACTCCTGAAAAATCTTTCAAAAATCCTGATTCCGGGAAAACGCGCCCACGAGAACATCATGTTAAGATCGCTCCTAGAGAAAGGAACCACGACGAAAGAAGAATTTGTAAAACAGTTGAAAGAATGCTATCCAGTCATATCTGATTCGGATTATGAATCATGCATCTCGGTGATCTCCGGGAACTTCTACGGAAAAGAAAACGGGATTATTGAAATCAGTGATGATTCTATATGTTTGAAAGATTCATTCAAAACAAATCTTGAGGACAAACATTTCAAAGAATATGTTGAAGACATAGTCTCATGCAGCAGACAGATCTATCTGAGGAAATATTCTGCAAACAATTCCGACAGATTTGTTCTATACGAAAAATATTCGAGAGAAGATGTTTGCAAATTGCTCAATTGGCCCAAGAGCATCACACCTTTGAACATAGGCGGATACATTATTCAGGGGCAGACCTGTCCTATTTTCGTCACCTATCACAAAAGTGAGAACATCAGTTCTACGATTAATTACGAAGATCGTTTCATCAACAGAGGGAAAATCAGTTGGATGACGAAGAATGGACGCAGACTCGAAAGCAAAGAAGTCAAGAAACTGATAGATCAGGATCTTCAGAGATACCTGTTCGTGATGAAAAGTGATAATGAAGATGCCACTTTCTACTACCTTGGAAAAATCGATCCTGTAATCAAAGAAATGAAAGAGATGATCATGCGCGATGCCGATAAGAGCGTGGTCAACATCCCGATGACTCTCAGAGTACCTGTCGAAGAAAGATTGTATCAATATCTTATTGAAGGAAAAATTACCAAACAAAAGAATTCCGAATAAGATCAATTCATGTTTTTACAAAACCTTTCAATTCTCTCATTCCTCTTATCAACGAAATCTAAATTCGAATCTATCCACTTCATGTATTCATCGACATCCTTCGGGAACGGATCCGTCTCGAACAATTCGGTATCCAACCACATCCTCACTTTCGAATAATCATTCGATACGCAATCCTGCAGGAAGAAGAAATCGACATAGCCCTTGAAATCGACAAATAGATCAAAGAATTCCCTGTCTTTCTCTAGATATCTAGTCATAGGTGATTCCTTACCATCATAAAATCTGCGTATACACTCAAGCGTGAGATCCCACCTGTCTGAGATTATCCTCCTACTCCCGCGTATCTGGTTGATACTATTCCAATGCTTAGGAAAGATCGTCATCCCACCTATGGTGTACAATCTCCGTATAATGGACTCCATCCATTCCCTGTAATCGTCCATCGAGCCGCTGACCTCATCGATCAACGCTCTGCACCTTTTGTATCTAAAGCAGGTAGTGATTGAATCGCTTGCAAATCTCATCCCGTCCCAATTCAGATAATCGTTGCCGTATCCTTCGACAAGCTCCATCATCTGCCCATTGGGAAGTTCTCTGCTCCAAAGGACACGATGGTAATTACGAAGCGTAGCACTACATGAATCAGGATCTCTCCCGAAAAATCCTAGACCATCCTTCCTCTCCCAGAACCCATCCCAGAAACCAGGAGTATCGGTGGTGAAATCGAAGGTCGTATCGATGTGCATAGCAAACTGTAATCCATCTCAGCCAATTTAGATTATCAGGAAGTCCAATAACAAACATAACAGCCAGCCGTTATTATACAATCGATGCATCCTTCCCGTGCACATGACCAACTACTCCAACT
>JAEEGJ010024345.1_pt1 | contig 12564 bp, 8 predicted proteins | sample 8958761 | NCBI WGS metagenome assembly JAEEGJ01 (sample SAMN16246546, study PRJNA631951) | gut metagenome | biome: gut microbiome; feature: rumen; material: RS-attached | host: Bos | place: Iran: Karaj | collected 2018-10 | reverse complement strand
CCTAATATTGACTGGAAACGGGAAAATGCTTACCTTTGCAGTCCATAAAAAGGATAAGGTTTTTATGGAAACAAAGTACATTTTCGTAACAGGTGGTGTGGTTTCCTCATTAGGCAAGGGAATTATATCGGCCAGCATTGGAAAGTTGCTGCAGGCACGCGGCTACAAAGTAACTATACAGAAATTCGACCCATACATTAACATCGACCCGGGTACGCTGAACCCCTACGAGCACGGCGAGTGCTACGTAACAGCCGACGGCTTTGAGACCGACCTGGACCTGGGACACTACGAGCGATTTACAGGCATACACACAACACGAAACAACAGCATAACAACAGGACGCATTTACAAAACGGTAATCGACCGTGAGCGTCGCGGCGACTACCTGGGTAAAACGATCCAGGTAGTGCCACATATCACAGATGAGATTAAGCACCGCATGCTTAGAGAAGACCTGAACGAGGGCTTCGACTTTATCATTACCGAGGTGGGCGGCACCATCGGCGACATTGAGAGTGCCCCATTTATGGAGGCTATCCGACAGCTGCGTTACCAGCTGGGCCGCAATGCCGTATGCGTACACCTTACGTACGTACCTTACTTAAAAGCCGCCGACGAGTTGAAGACCAAGCCCACACAGCACAGCGTGAAGGAACTGCAGGGTATGGGTATTCAGCCCGATATCCTGGTACTGCGCACCGAGCGCCATCTTGACGACGGCATGCGCATGAAGGTGGCATCGTTCTGCAACGTGGATCTGGAGTGCGTGGTGCAGAGCGAGGACCTGCCCAGCATTTACGAGGTGCCCGTGAACATGCAGCACCAGGGACTTGACGCAGCCATTATGCGTAAGATTGGTATCCCCGTAGGCGAGACACCTGCCATGAAGTCCTGGCGCGATTTCCTTGACAAGCAGCGCCATGCCACCAACGAGGTACACATCGGACTGGTAGGAAAATACGACCTGCAGGATGCTTACAAGAGTATTCGCGAGAGCCTGAACCTGGCTGGTATCTACAACGATGTGAAGGTAAAAATGCACTTTGTGAACAGCGAGGAGATTACCAAAGCCAATGTGGCCGAGAAGCTGAAGGGTTTGGCTGGCATCGTGGTTTGTCCGGGATTCGGTCAGCGTGGTATCGAGGGTAAGATTATCGCCGCCGAATACACCCGCACCAACGATATCCCCACATTCGGTATCTGTCTGGGTATGCAGATGATGGTGATTGAGTTTGCCCGCAACGTGCTGGGCTACAAGGATGCCAACAGCATGGAGATGGACGAGAAGACGCCACACAACGTGATAGACATTATGGAGGAGCAGAAGAATATTACCGAGATGGGCGGCACCATGCGCCTGGGCGCTTACGAGTGCGAGCTGGTAAAGGGCAGCCGCGTGTACGAGGCTTACGGCGAGGAGACACTCATCAAGGAGCGCCACCGCCACCGCTACGAGTTTAACAACAAGTACCAGGAGGAGTACGAGGCCAAGGGCATGAAGTGCGTAGGTATCAACCCCGATGCCAACCTGGTAGAAATCGTTGAGATTCCCGAGAAGCGCTGGTACATCGGTACCCAGTTCCACCCCGAATACTCATCTACGGTACTGAACCCACACCCACTGTTTATGAGCTTCATTAAATCATTGAACATTGAACATTGAACATTGAACATTAAAGATTGAACATTAAAGATTAAACATTAATGGAGCAACTGAAGCATGAGTGCGGAGTGGCGATGATTCGCCTGCTGAAGCCGCTGGATTACTACGAGAAGAAATACGGTACCTGGGCCTACGGTTTTAACAAGCTGTACCTGATGATGGAGAAACAGCACAACCGCGGACAGGAGGGCGCCGGTATAGCCAGCGTAAACCTGAGCAACAAGCCCGGCACCGAGTACATGTTCCGCGAAAAGGCGGAGGGCAAGAATGCCATTACCGAGATATTCAGTCGTGTGACCGAGGAGATGAAGGGCGAACTGCTGATGGGCCACCTGCGCTACTCGACTACCGGCAAGAGCGGGCTGACGTTTGTTCACCCCTTCCTTCGCCGAAACAACTGGCGCGCCAAGAACCTGTGCCTTTGCGGTAACTTTAACATGACCAACATCGACGAGGTGTTCGACTTCCTGACCGCCCAGGGACAGAGTCCACGTATCTACGGCGACTCGTATATCACCCTGGAACTGATGGGACACCGACTGGACCGCGAGGTGGAACGCCTGTATCAGGAGGCCACCGCACAGGGTCTGACAGGCATCGACATTACCAACTATATCGACGACCACATTGAGATGGCCAACGTACTGCGCACCACCATGCAGCACTACGACGGCGGTTTTGTGATGTGCGGACTGACGGGTAGTGGCGAGATGTTCAGCGTACGCGACCCCTGGGGCATACGACCCGCATTCTACTACCGCGACGACGAGATTATAGCACTGGCCAGCGAGCGCCCCGTGCTGCAAACCACTTTTGATATTGATAGTAACGACGTGCATGAACTGCTGCCAGGTCAGGCACTGATAGTACATAAAAACGGCGAAAGCCGACTGGAGCAGATTATGCCTGCCCAGAAACTGAGCGCCTGCTCGTTCGAGCGCATCTACTTTAGTCGCGGTTCCGACTGCGACATCTACCAGGAGCGCAAACGACTGGGCGAACAGCTGACTCAACCCATCTTAAAGGCCATCGACGGCGATGTAACCCATTCAGTTTTTTCCTATATCCCTAACACCGCCGAGGTGGCCTTTTATGGGATGACAGACGGATTCCGTAAGCTGCACGGCGACGTGCGTACCGAGAAGGTGGTGTGGAAGGATATTAAACTGCGCACCTTTATTACCGACAACAGCGAGCGCAACGATCTGGCTGCCCACGTTTACGACATCAGCTACGGCAGCTTGCAGGCCGGTGTGGATAACCTGGTGATTATCGACGACTCGATTGTGCGCGGCACCACCCTGAAGGAGAGTATCTTTAAGATTCTGGACCGCCTGCACCCCAAGAAGATTGTGATGGTATCGAGCTCGCCACAGATCCGTTACCCCGACTACTATGGTATCGACATGGCCCGACTGGAGGAGTTCTGCGCCTTCCGTGCCACCATGGCCCTGATTGAGGAGCGCGGCATGTGGCAGCTGGTAAACGACACTTACCTGGCCTGCAAACGCGAGCTAACAAAGCCCAAGGAGGAGATGCAAAATTGCGTGCGCGCCGTGTACGAGCCGTTTACAGTAGATGAGATTAATAAGAAAATTGTTGAGATGTTGCGACCAGCCGACATGCAGGCACCCATCGAACTGGTTTTCCAGAGTATCGAGGGCCTGCACAAGGCTTGCCCCAACCACCCAGGCGACTGGTACTTTACAGGCCACTACCCCACTCCGGGTGGCGTAAGACTGGTAAACCAGGCGTTTATAAATTACGTTGACAAGGTAACAAAAAAATAGGTTCCGATTGGAACCTATTTTTTTAACCAATTCTCGATGCGGTGCAGCGCCTCGTCGGTTTGTTCGTGACTGCCGAAGGCCGTGAATCGTACGTAACCTTCGCCCGATGGACCGAAGCCCACACCTGGCGTACAAACCACATGGGCACCGTACAGCATCTCTTCGAAGAACTTCCACGACCCCGAAATGCCTGGCGTCTTGGCCCAGATGTAAGGGGCATTCTCGCCACCGTAACACTCAAAGCCTAAGCCACGCAGGGTGGTAAGCATCTTCTTGGCATTTTGCATGTAGTAGTTGATAGTTTCCTTAACCTGCTGCTTACCCTCGGGGGTATAGATGGCCTCGGCAGCACGCTGCGAAATGTAGCTGGTACCATTAAACTTGGTACACTGGCGACGGTTCCACAGGGGGTTAAGAGGGATGCGCTCGCCATCGAGCGTGGCAGCCGTAACCTCCTTAGGCACGATGGTGTAGCCGCAGCGCACACCGGTAAAGCCTGCCGTCTTGGAGTACGAATGGAACTCGATAGCGCACTTGCGGGCACCACGAATCTCGTAGATGCTATGGGGAATCTCATCGTCCTGGATGTAAGCCTGATAAGCAGCATCGTAGAAGATGAGTGTATCGTTCTTAAGCGCGTAGTTTACCCACTTGCGCAGCTCGGCCTTAGAGATAACGGTACCTGTGGGGTTGTTAGGATAGCACAGGTAGATCACATCAACGCGGCGGTCGGGCAGCTGGGGTACAAAACCGTTCTCGGCATTACAAGGCATATACAGCACATTAGACCAACGACCATTCTCCTGAACTCCCGCACGACCAATCATCACGTTCGAATCGATGTAAACAGGATAGATAGGATCGGTAACGCCGATAGAGTTATCCCAGCGCACCAGTTCCTGAATGTTACCCGTATCGCTCTTGGCGCCATCGTTGATAAACACCTCGTCGCGATCCAGATGGATACCACGTGGCAGGAAATCGTTCTTCAAGATAGCATCGCGCAAGAAATCGTAGCCCTGCTCAGGTCCGTAGCCACGGAACCCTTGACGGGTGGCCATTTCGTCGGCAGCCTTGTGGATAGCCTCGATAACGGCTGGTGCCAGTGGTTGCGTTACATCGCCTATGCCCAGTGAGATGACATCCACCTTGGGATGCATGGCCTTAAAGGCGTTTACCTTTTTTGCAATGTCGGCGAACAGATAATTGTTCGGCAGCTTCAAGAAGTGGTCGTTTACTAATGCCATATAATATAAACCTATTTAATTTCGGGTGCAAAGGTAGCACTTTTTGGAAGAAAATTCAAAAAATACTTAGCATAATCACCTTCGATTTAATGAAAAGTAACAATTCGTAAGCATTAATAGTTGTTTTGCTTACAATTTAAAAGTAAAACACTGTTAACGCTAACAAAAAGATAACGACTTAAAATCTTTTATAACAAAATGAAACAAAAAGCACTTGTTTTACTTACAAAATGCATTAACTTTGCACCCAAGAAATGACAAAGTGTCATCAATTTAACAATTTATTATAATAATTAGGTAAAAGTTTAAGAGGTATGAAAAAGATTGAAGCGATTATCCGAAAGACTAAGTTCGAGGAGGTGAAAGCTGCTTTGCTATCATCCGACATCGACTGGTTTGAGTACCACGACGTTCACGGCATTGGTCAGAGCCGTCAGGAGCGCATCTATCGTGGTGTACAGTACAGTACCGACGTGATCGAGCGTGTGGCCATCACCATTGTGTGCCGCGACATATTCCTCGATCCAACCGTAAAGGTTATTCTGCAGGTAGCTCACACAGGTGAAATCGGCGACGGTCGTATCTTTGTAAGCGATGTGATTGACACTTGGAGCATTCGCACAGGCGAGAACGGCGACACCGTATTGAGAGATAAGAAATAGTTCATTGAACATTGAACATTGAACATTGAACATTAAGAATTAAATTAAAATTTTCAGGATTATGAACGAAATTGGAATTTCACTCGATACCGTATGGATGCTATTGGCAGCTATGTTGGTTTTCTGGATGCAGCCAGGTTTTGCGCTGTGTGAAGCAGGATTTACACGCAGTAAGAACACCGCTAACATCCTGATGAAGAACTTTGTAGATTTTATGTTCGGCTCGCTGCTGTTCTTCTTCCTTGGCTTCGGCTTTATGTTTGGTGGCGACGTGCTGGGCGGTTTTATCGGTATGCCTAACTGGGGCGACCTGAGCTTTTACGAGAGCGACCTGCCTGTAGAGGGTTTCCTGATTTTCGAAACCGTATTCTGTGCCACTGCCGCAACCATCGTTAGTGGTGCTATGGCCGAGCGCACAAAGTTCTCGATGTATCTGGTTTACAGTGCAGTTATCTCACTGATTATCTACCCTGTAGAGGGTCACTGGACATGGGGTGGCGGCTGGCTTTGCAACGATGCTGCCGATAGCTTTATGATGACTACCTTTGGTGATGTGTTCCACGACTTTGCCGGTTCGGCTATCGTACACAGCGTAGGTGGTGTGCTGGCCCTGGTAGGTGCTATCGCCCTTGGTCCCCGTGTAGGCAAGTATGGTGAGGACGGCAAGAGCCGCGCTATTCCTGGTCACAACCTGGCCATGGCTGCTCTGGGCGTATTCATCCTGTGGTTGGGATGGTTCGGATTCAACCCCGGTTCACAGCTGGCTGCCAGCGGCGAGGTTAACCGCATTGCCATCAGCCACGTATTCCTTACCACTAACCTGGCTGCTGTAGCTGGTGGAACTGCTACCATGTTCCTTACCTATATCAAGTATGGCAAACCATCACTCTCACTCACCCTTAACGGTGTGCTGGCAGGATTGGTAGGTATCACCGCCGGTTGCGACCTGGTATCACCCTTCGGCGCAGTTATCATCGGTCTTGTTTGCGGTATCGTACTGGTTTACGCCATCGAGTTTATCGATCACAAGCTGCACATCGACGACCCTGTAGGTGCTTCGTCAGTACACGGTGTTTGCGGTATCCTGGGTACCCTGATGACCGGTCTGCTGTCAACCTCAAACGGTGCTTTCTACGGTCACGGTTTCGGTTTCTTCGGTGCTGAGCTGTTCGGTGTTCTGGTTATCGACCTCTGGGCTGCTGCCTGTGGTGTAGTATTGTTCTACAGCATTAAGAAGATTCACGGTCTGCGTGTTAGCAAGCGTGTCGAGGAAGAGGGCTTGGATATCTACGAGCACGGAGAAATGTGCTATAACTAAGTGAAGAGTGAATAGTGAAAATTAAAGAGAGAGATTTTACCATTAGTTAAAAATTAAAAGTGAACGAATTATGAAAAAGATTGTTTTAATGGCGCTTATGTTCGCCGCAGGAATGGGTGCTTCGGCACAGGATGAAGGAGTAGAAACCACAGTTGCTGCAGATGTAGTAAGTTCGTATATCTGGCGTGGCCAGGATTGCGGAAGTGCAGCCATCCAGCCTACACTGGGCATTGGCTACAAAGGCCTCTCGCTCACAGCATGGGGCAGCTACGGACTGGTTGACACCAACGATGCCAAGGAGTTCGACCTGACACTGGCCTACACTGCAGGTGGTTTCAACATCGGCTTGACCGACTACTGGTTCAACGCCGGACTGGATCCTGAGGGTCGCTACTTTAAGTACGATGCCCATGGCACCAACCATATCTTCGAGGCAAACATCGGTTACGACTTTGGTGCCGCCAGCATCCAGTGGTTTACCAACCTCTCGGGTAACGACGGTGTGAACAAGGATGGTAAGCGTGCCTACAGCTCGTACGTAGAGCTGGGCGTGCCCTTCAAAGTAGCCGCAGTAGATTGGAGCGCAACCGTAGGTGCTGTGCCTTACGCCACCAGTTTCTATGGTACCGATGGCTTTGCCATCACCAACCTGGCACTCAAAGCTACAAAGGATATTAAAGTAACCGATTCGTTTAGCATCCCAGTGTTCGCCCAGGTGGCTGCTAACCCCTGTGCCCAGAAGGCATACTTCGTCTTTGGATTCACGCTTCAGCCGTGAGTCCAAGGACTCTTTTAAAAAGCAAACATTCAAACAACTATAAAAAAACAATAATATTATGTGTGGAATAGTAGGTATTTTCAACGTAAAAGAGCAGTCGCAGCAAATGCGACAGAAGGCTTTGAAGATGAGTCAGAAAATTCGCCATCGTGGTCCTGATTGGAGTGGTATCTACTGTGGCGGCTCGGCTATCTTAGCCCACGAGCGATTAAGTATTGTTGATCCAGAGTCGGGTGGTCAGCCCCTGTTCTCGCCCGACCACAAACAGGTGCTTGCCGTTAACGGCGAGATTTACAACCATCAGGAGATACGTCGCCGCTATGCCGGTAAGTACGATTTCCAGACGGGTAGCGACTGCGAGGTAATCCTGGCCCTGTACCGCGAAAAAGGTATCGACTTCCTGGAAGACCTGAGCGGTATCTTTGCCTTTGCCCTTTACGACCAAGAAACCGACGAATTCCTGATTGCTCGCGACCCTATTGGCGTTATCCCACTGTACATTGGTTGCGATGCCGACGGAAAGGTGTACGTAGCCTCGGAGCTGAAAGCCCTCGAGGGCCAGTGCGAGCACTACGAGCCTTTCTTGCCCGGCCATTACTACTGGAGTGCCGACCCAGGACAGAAGCGTTACTACAAGCGCGACTGGATGGAGTACGATGCCGTGAAGGACAACCCCGCATCGGTAGAGGCTATCCACGACGCACTCGAAGGTGCCGTTAAGCGCCAGCTGATGAGCGACGTGCCTTACGGTGTACTGCTGTCGGGCGGACTCGACTCGAGTGTAATCTCGGCCATCGCCGAGAAATACAGCGAGATGCGTATCGAGGACGACTCGAAAACCAAAGCCTACTGGCCCCGCCTGCACTCGTTTGCCGTAGGACTGAAGGGTGCACCCGATCTGGCCAAGGCCAAGCTGGTGGCCGACCACATCGGTACCGTTCACCACGAAATCAACTACACCATACAGGAAGGTCTGGATGCCATCCGCGACGTAATCTACTTTATCGAGACCTACGACGTGACCACCGTACGTGCCTCAACACCTATGTATCTGCTGGCGCGTGTCATCAAGTCGATGGGTATCAAGATGGTACTCAGCGGCGAAGGTGCCGACGAGATTTTCGGTGGCTACCTGTACTTCCACAAAGCCCCAACGGCCAAGGACTTCCACGAGGAAACCGTCCGTAAACTCTCTAAGCTGCACCTCTACGACTGCCTGCGTGCCAACAAGAGTCTTTCGGCATGGGGTGTTGAGGGTCGTGTGCCATTCCTCGACAAGGAGTTCCTGGATGTGGCCATGCGCACCAACCCCGAAGCCAAGATGTGCCCAGGCAAAACCGTTGAGAAGAAGATTGTACGCGAGGCCTTTGCCGACATGCTGCCCGAAGCCGTAGCCTGGCGCCAGAAGGAGCAGTTCAGCGATGGTGTAGGCTACTCGTGGATCGACACCCTGAAGCAGATTACTTCAGATGCCGTAAGCGATGAGCAGATGGCTCACGCCGCCGAGCGATTCCCAATCAACCCACCCAAAAATAAAGAGGAGTATTACTACCGCTCTATCTTTGCCGAGCACTTCCCCAGCGATTCAGCTGCCCTGAGTGTGCCCAGCGAGGCCAGCGTAGCATGCTCTACCGCCATCGCCCTGGAATGGGACGAGGCCTTCAAGAACTTAAACGACCCCAGCGGTCGTGCAGTGAAAGGTGTGCACGAACAAGCATACTAAGAATAACAAACCTTTTATACTTACCCAATATGGGAAGGGCAACACGCGTAGCACAAGCGCTGTTGCCCTTAAATAAGAATAACAAAAACGGCCCGTCCCTACAAAAGGATAGGCCGTTTTGCTATATGCGGGGTAGCGCTTACAGTGTTACCTCGGGTACTACCTGACCGTCGAGCAGGTTGATGGTGCGCTGGGCATAACCGGCATCGCGCTCCGAGTGGGTTACCATTACCACGGTGGTACCCTCCTGATTCAGCTGGGTAAGAAGCTGCATCACCTCAAGACCGTTCTTTGAGTCGAGGTTACCAGTGGGCTCGTCGGCGAGGATAATCTTAGGATTCATCACTACGGCACGGGCGATGGCCACACGCTGTTGCTGACCTCCTGACAACTGCTGGGGGAAGTGGTGGGCACGATGACTGATGGCCATGCGGCGCAGTACCTCCTCTACCCTTGCCTTGCGTTCCTTCTTGGGCACACCCAGATAAGTAAGAGGCAACTCTACATTCTCTTCAACATTCAATTCATCAATCAGGTTAAAGCTCTGGAACACGAAACCAATCTGGCCCTTGCGAACCTTGGTACGCTGACTCTCCTTGAGCGAGCCCACATCCTGACCATCCAGCAGATACTGACCACTGGTAGGATTATCGAGCAAACCCAGAATGTTAAGTAAGGTTGATTTACCACAGCCCGATGGACCCATGATGGCCACGAACTCGCCTTTCTTTACTTCGAGCGATACACCGCCCAATGCAACGGTCTCCACCTCTTCGGTACGGAACACCTTCTGAATGTTTTCTAACTTAATCATAAGCTTATTGTACTATTTGACTATTTACTATTTCACTATTTATTCGTTCTTAAGATAATCTACCGGGTTGCTGCTGGCCACACGATAACAGCCGATGCAAACCACCGAGAGGATAACCACCACTACTGCCAGGGCACAAAGGCCGAAGAGTACTGGCGACAGAACAGCCTTCTCGCTGAACTGCTCTAACCACAAGCGCGACACATACCAGCCACCGATGGCACCGATAACCACTGCAGGCAAGGCCAGGCGCAGAATATCGCGGATAAAGAGCTGCAGCACGTCGATGATATGGGCACCGTTCACCTTGCGCACGGCAATCTCCTTCTGTCGGCGAGCCAACTCACCAGCCAGATAACCAATCAGTCCGATCAGGGCAATAATCAAAGCTACCATTCCACCAATCATCACAGTACTGCGGAAACGCTGCGCGTCGGTATAAAGCTGGGTCATCAGCATGGTATAGGGGCGCATGGCTACATCGGGATTCTCGGGAATCAGCTCGTGCAAACGCTTGTTGGCGGCATCGAGCGCACCCATATCGTGGAAACGCACGGTAATATGGTGGGTGTATCTCATATTCTGGTCGTAGAAACAGATGCTGGGACGCGTGTCGGGATGGGTGATACTACCGATACGGGGATCGTCGAACACACCCACGATGGTGTAAGGACCTTCGTAAGAGGTACAGATTACCTGCTTGCCAACAGCCTGATCCCAACCAGCCAACTGCTTCATCTTCTCCTCGAACTTACGACTTACCATCGCCTCGCGCATGGTGTCGGTCTGCTGCGTAAAGGTACGACCAGCAATCACGGGTATGCCCATCACCTCGAAGTAGTCGTCGCCCACATCAAACAGGTCGGCCACATTCATGTATTCCTTGTCATCGCCTGGCAGGAAGATGTTATCGCCACTCTGCATCTCAGGCAGGTAGGCATAAGATGTGGTAACACCTTTCACACCCGACAGCTTTTTGAGCTCACTAACCACCAGTCGTTTCTGTGTCAACGAGAGCTCGTCGGTATTGAGATCGGCCAGGGTTGAATAGTCGTAACCTGGATTATCGTTCACCATCAGCTGATACTGGCGACCTACCACCAGCAACAGCACAAAGAGGAAGGTGGCCGAAGCAAACTGCAAACCCAACAACAGCATTTTCCACGCACGGTGCGAATGGTTGTAATGCTTAAAGGCGGCAGTCATGGGGATATGGGTGTAGGCCCAACCGGGCACCAGACCTGTGATAACCAGCACCACCAGACAAGTAAGGGCGATGAACCAGATGTTATGACCTGTAGTAAGGATGACCGGTAGTGGCGTGCCCGTAAGTTCCTGGATGGTATCCTGGAAGATGAACAGCAAGCCTGCGGCCAGTGCCAGCGACAACAGCAGGTGCAGCACACTCTCGATCATTACGCGACCGTAGATGTTACGTGCCTCGGCACCATAGCAACGGTGTACAGCCATCTCGCGGGCTCGGCGACCGATGCCACCAACCACCAGCAACAGATAGTTCATCACCGCACAGCCAATCAGCACCATGGCCAGCAACGATACAATCCAAATCATGCGACGTGTAGCATCGTCCTGTGTATGATAGTCGGCCAATGGGCGCAGCGAGTAGTCGAGATCCACACCAGCCTTCTTCAGTTCGTCGGCAGGCAGGTTATCATGGCGCATCTTCTTTATCTGCGGTTTCAGGTCGTCGGGGGTGATACCCTTGGCCAGGCGCACATAGCCGAAGTAGCGGTCGTTACCCACCCAGTTGTCGCGACCGTCCCAGGTTATCTGGGGCAGTGTGGACATCGATACCAGCACCTCCAAGTCGTTCAGTCGGGTGTTCAGGGGGATATCCTCGTAGATACCGCCAATAGTGAGTGCCAGATTGCCACGCTTATTATAATACACCTTCTTACCAATCACGTCGCCACCCAGTTTCTCGGCTATCGACTGCGGAATCATGCAGTAGTTAGGCTGACTGAGCGTCTTCTTAGGATTACCTGCCAGAATACGGTAGGGAAACACATCGAAGAAACAGCTATCGGTAAAGAAGAAATTGGTACGTATGCGCTTATCGTCTTCGGTAACCAGTGGCAGGTCCCAACCAAAGCCTGTATAGCGGGTAGCGGCCTCAACCTGCGGGCAGTAGCGCTTCAAGCCGTGAGCGATAGCACCCGATGTTTGTGAGTAATGCTGGTATTCGCCATCGCGAATCACATCCTCGTAAAGCACATAGATGCGGTCGCTCGTATCGAAGTCTTTATCCCACGACTGTTCGAAACCAGCCTTACCTATCAATACTACACCTGTAGCCAGACCAACAGCCAGACAGAGGATCTTAATCCAGTTGTGCTGACCACGCTGATTGAGAGATTTGATTACGTTCATATGCATTATTTGTTGATGTTTACGCTGCAAAGATACGGCTATTAACCAATATCTGCAAGCTTTTTGCACGGCCCGTAGGCGGTATGTCTAAACATTATACGGTTCACTGTATGATTTTTATACACTTGCCACCAGTTACTCGGTTTTAATGCTCTCAACCGGGTTGGTACGCACG
>JAEEGJ010024344.1_pt1 | contig 12564 bp, 10 predicted proteins | sample 8958761 | NCBI WGS metagenome assembly JAEEGJ01 (sample SAMN16246546, study PRJNA631951) | gut metagenome | biome: gut microbiome; feature: rumen; material: RS-attached | host: Bos | place: Iran: Karaj | collected 2018-10 | reverse complement strand
CAAGCCCTTTAAGAGAAAATCTTGCTACCATTAATGCGCGCAATTTCTAGATTTAATGGTCACAATTTTTATCTTTAATGGCCGTCTCTCCGATCTTTCCTTTCGACAATGCAAAGGTACGAAAAAATCATGTGTCTTGCAAATTAAATCGCAAAAAAGACACGAAAAAAGACACGTTCAGAAAATACTGCCTTTTCAGCCCACATTTTTCACGTTTTTCGTCCAGTCCACGTTGCGCGTTGCGTCGTTGCAGTTAAAATTTCCACCCTCCCCAATATGGAAAATATACCCTATATATTTATATATATTTATATATATATAATATATAGACATATTTTTACTCTGGGGATAGGCATAAAAATAAACTGCAACACTGCAACTTTGCAACGTCAAGTGTCAACTATATCAGTACAAGACAGGTTCACATTTTGTGATAAACATTTGGTGATTTGTATTATTTACACTATCTTTGCACCACTAATAGGGTGTTTATTGACGATGAGTAAGAAATCTATCAGATTCTTTAATGACCATGAGGTTCGCGCCGTGTGGGACGAGGAAAACTGCAAGTGGTGGTTCTCGGCAGTTGATATTGTTGGGGCTGTGAATGATGAAGCAGACTACAAAAAATGCCGTAACTATTGGAAATACCTGAAGGGTAAGATGGCAAAGGATGGCATTCAACAGGTTAGTGTCACTAACCACTTCAAATTCCAGGCTCCTGATGGTAAGCAGCGTTTTGCAGATGCATTGGATGCCGAGTGCGTGCAGACGCTGGCCCAGAACTATCCCAACAACCGTGCGAATGCTTTCCTGAATTGGTTTACCTACAGCGACAATAGTATCGACGGGCAGAGCAAGAAAAAAGCCTATACCCTCGTAGAGAGTGGGCTGTTGGATAGTATGAAGCCTGGCACCATCGAATGCCTGCAACAGATACATGCCTACATCTTTGGCGGACTTTACGACTTTGCAGGCAAGATACGCACCAAGACGATCTGGAAAGACGGCACACTCTTTTGTCGGGCCGAGTATCTGATGAAAAACCTGAGTATCATCGAGAAAATGCCTGAAAAGACGTTCGACGAGATCGTGAAAAAATATGTGGAGATGAACGTGGCTCATCCCTTTATGGAGGGCAATGGTCGCTCAACCCGCATCTGGCTTGACTTGATATTCAAAAAGCAACTGAAACTTTGCGTTGACTGGAGTAAAATAGACAAGAAAGACTATCTGAAGGCCATGCGAATAAGTACAACGGATGATCGTGCCATCAAGTCGCTGCTTCAACAAGCAATGACAGACAAGATTGATGATCGCGAGATGTTTATGAAGGGAATAGACTATTCATATTATTACGAGCAGGAGGACTAAGCCCACCATCATAAGCCTGACACAAAGGGGTCAGGCACTGTTGTGTCGTGTACCATCAAAACGCAAAAAATGCGTGTTAATACTCATTATTTGACATCGGCTGAGGGGCAAAACCTAACAGCGAAATGGCTTTTGTCGGAGGGGAAATCTGAAACAATTTTACTATGAGAAAATGAGGTCTTGAACCTTTAGATTCTTTAACGAAAGTTCTTCTGAAAGGTGCTGGATTTTTATTAATTTTGCAACCGTTTTGCCACTAATGGCAGGACACAACACGAATAATGGAACCTTTCGAATATAATAACATAATAACTGGACTGATAATCACTCTTTCCGATTTCAAAAAGAGGCGCCCCTCGGCTGGTCGTCGGCTGTTGATGCACAGTATCATAGCCGACATAGAAGAGTTGTGTGCTATGCTGAAGACAGAGGTACTTGAGCGGGTGAGCCGTGAGATCTGGCTCGAAGCCGATGAGGGTATCGACTACGCTCCTTTGGCTGAGCAGTTGCAGACCCTTCTGCCAGTTGCACTAAAAAAGACTGTCGCAGACGAAGAGGAAACTGTCGAGAATCTCAACCAGGCGGTAGAAGCGCTGGCTGACCTCTTGTTTAGTATTGCCGATGCGCTTGACCGTCATCATAGTAACGAGGACTACCTGAAACTCTATGAGGACCAGATGAAGCTGTTCGGCAAGTTTCGCCACAGGAACAAGGCGATACAGTCCTATAATCGTTGGTGCGAGAAAGATTGCCTGGGTTCGCCAACGATAGAGGATCTGGAAGAGTACCGTTCTGTGAGGCTGATGAAACTGTTCAGGACTGGCATATATAAAGAACGCGTATCGACGATGACTCGCGGCAAGCATTACGATAACGAGGTGGTTTTCCAGGTACCCGAGGACGATAAGGTGTTGTCGCAAAAGGATATTCATAAGCACTACTACTGTCTGCGCAAGATGTGTGAGTATGAGGATCATCAGTTAAAGGTGGTTCCTCTGCAGGTGGGCATTTATTTTTACACCCATCGCAAGGACGAGAATGCAAAGGAGCACCGCAAAGCCTTCCTGAAATATATGACTAAGGTCGAAATGGCTCAGCAGCAGATGATGGAGATGCGCAAGCGTCGTGGGCTTCGTCTGGCCGAGTTGACTGACTCACGGCACTCGATCCTTGAGACGCTGGCCGAGCTGGTGGGATATGGCGAGTGGGTAGCGCCTGCCACCGATGTGAAGATTCTCGAGATGTTACAGAATGCCCTTGGTGTGGGTATGTATGAGCTGACGGGCGAAGAGAAGGAAATGTCGGAGGTGTTCTGGTCGATGCTGGAGCAGACGGGTAACCTGCGTGTAGTGTGGCAAAACCTTATCGGTTATTTCGCAGAGCACCGATTCTTTGTGTCGACATTAGGCTCACCGGCACTCAACGAGATGTTCTTCGGCAACCGAGAATTGTATCAGAACATCGATAAGGGTCGTCCGAGCTATAAGCGCAAGTCGAAGAAGTGGGCACAGATTCAGCCGTTGCTCGACCGCTTCGTACCCCGAAAGGAATAGCGTTTTCATAAACCGAACATAAACCGACGTAAACCGAGCGTCAAATGAAGGTCGATATCCGAAAATTTTTCGGGTGTCGGCCATTTTCTATTTTGTTGTTTTTCAGCCAATTATGTCCATAGACCGAAAAAAGTGAAAAATAATTTTCGGTTTATGCTCTCAGTTTTGCACAGTTTCTTGGTTTATCTACATTTGCATCGTGATTCAGGAAGAAACACGTCGGGCAACCGAATGATTTCATAATGAGTCTGCGGTCATTGAAATGCTTACATATCTTCATATTAGTTCTTTTTTCATATACTTTGGTTTTTTCATTGGATTTCTGATTTTAAACATTCAAGCGGTAAAGCGTTATTGCACACCATCTCGGTTCGTGAGAATAGAGATGTTTTCAACTGAGATTAATTCACATTATTAATAATTTAAATTGTATTTATATGAGAAATAGATTAAACACATTTGTAATAAATGCGTATCACATCCCCATTAGGAAATGCTGTATGAGCTGTGCTCATAAACAGTTCACGCGGGCTTTGTCGAAACGTTATTGTACGGAACATGAGGCTGAGGTCAAGCCTACCCGGGTTTGCTCACTCTGGAAGATGAGCGACCAGATGAAAATGGCTGGCAGCGGTCTTGGAACAGTAAGAGACATCGTGACCAAAGAGGTCATTATACATTAAACATTAAAAATTTAAACATTAAACATTAAAAATTTAAACATTAAACATTAAAAATTTAAACATTAAACATTAAAAATTTAAACATTAAACATTAAAAAATTATGCAGACAATGTTATTAAAAGTAGTTAGTAGCGGAGAGATGATCTCCGTGAAGAGTGAGAAAAGTGAGAACGGTGTGCTGAACAAGCGAATCCTGGTGCTTCAGGAATTGGGAGGCAAGTACGAGAACTGTTACGTGGTGACGGTGCTGGGCAATCTGGCAACGCTGACCTTCGAGAAAAATGAACTGGTGTTCGCCACCATGAGGTTCCAGACTCGCGAGTATAACGGACAACTGTACATGGACATCGTTGCAACGGAAATCGTTAGGAAGTGAGAAATGAGGAGTGTGGAATGAGGAATGAGAAATTGCAAATAATTTAACAAATTTTGGGTTGAGGTGAGGAGGATGTTCTCGAGTAAATGGCCAAAGAATCCGACCTTCTTCTCGCAAATTCAACTCAATTATGACAAAGAAAACTATCAAAACAACAACGCTGAGTGCCCAGGTGGCCATCAGCAAAAGTGAGACTGGAATGGATTATGTTCAGGTGTTGCCTGACAATCCGCGTGTAGGACTTGTAAAGCCGTTTCGCGGCCTTGGCTACGGTCAGCTGCTGAGCAATGGGTTCTTTGACTTTATCCGCAAGAAGCGGGAGAAGCGCAAGCCTGAGTTTAAAGGCGGATATGTGAGTCTGTCGTTCGGTCAGGACGGATTCGACCGCGTAACGTTTGTGGTACCATCAGAAATGCGCACCAATTTGGCCTCCATCCTGAGGAAGGACGTCCTGAAGGTCATTAATTATCTGATTAAGAAAGGGTTTTGCCGATGATTTACAGAATAACGTATACGGGGACGGGCGATAAACGGAAGTCTGCCCACCCAGTCAAGAACCGTGAAGAGCTTTTGGCTCTGAGGAACTCTCAGGAGAACCTCGACCGCCTGGCAAAGGCCCGTCAGGGCGACGAGACAGCCAAGGCTGATCTGCTTCAGTTGGCTTATAACATCGGGCATGTAGAGGGCTTGTTGGCTGGCTGCAAGAGTCAGGGCAGTTTCTTCTTCCACGATGTAGACTGCTATGGAAGCGAGTACAAGGACTTGATCCTTTCGAAGAAGGAGGAGATAGGCCTCGTGATGCTGGAGAAGAGTGCCAAAGGCGGTTGGCATCTGGTTTGTCGCCGTGTGCCTGGCACGACTATTCTAGAGAATCAGGTCCGTGTGGCAACCATCCTTCATGTCGAGATGGATACGAACACGAAGGATCTTCAAAGGGTGTCGTTCTCTACCAGTGGGTCGGAAGATGATCTGCCTTATCTGGACGATGCCATCTTCGAGGAACCAATGAGCGCAGAGGAGTGCGAGCAGGAATATCAGTGTCTGAAGGAGCGTGAACGGAAGGGCTTGGAACAAGTTCCCAAAGGGGCGAAGAAAGCGAATAAACATTACAGACCTTGGGAAGAGGAGAACGTTGGGAATATGGAGCGTAGCATTAAAAGGGACGAAGCTGCTCCTTCTGATTCTGACTCTCAGAGTGAGGTGATTCCTGCGAATGACCGTACAAGGTTTATCTTCCGCGAGTGTATGAAGGAGGAGGACGTGACGGAGGCTGACCTGAACGAAGAGGGCGGCAGGCATAACTCGGTGAAGGTTGTACTGAGTCATTGCAACCTGCTGCTGACAGAGGGCGAGACGCTCGGCGTGCTGAAGGAACTGATGCCGGACAACTGGAATGACCAGAATATTCGTCAGCTAGTGAAAGCCTATTACACCGATTATTATAATGGTTATCAGCGACTTACGCTGTTCCAAAAGAAGGTGTTCCGTGAAAGCAGACGGATGGGTAATGCACAGGTGATGGTACCTCAGGAGAGTACAGAGGGTCAACCTTCGTTTACACAGGATTCGCTGTCGAAGTTGTTTGCCAGTGCGACCCCGCCGGAGATTCCTGCCTCGTTGCCCAGACTGGTGAAGACCGTGCTGCAGAACACACCTCAGGAGTTCAAGGCAACCGTCGCTCAGGCGATGTTCCCACCGCTGGCCACCTATCCGAGGAAACTGAGTTTCGTATATATCGACAATCAACCTCGTGAGTTGCGTATCAACTGTCTGATCATCGCTCCGACGGGTAGCGGAAAGGATTCGTGTACGAAGCAGCCGCTTATCCATATCATTTCTGAGATGAAAAAGCGTGACAAGGAGAATCGCAGACGCCTGAAGGAATTCAATGACGAGTTTAACGGTAAGGCAGGTAATAAGGAGAAACCTAAGCGTCCGGAAGGCCTGATCATTCAGACCATCAAGTCAGACATTACGAAGGCCGCCCTTGTGCAGCGTATGGACGAAGCCGACAGCGCTCCACTCTATGTCAGACTGAACGAGCTGGAGCAGTGGGACCAGATCGAGGCCAAGTCGGGTAGAGCGAACCAGTTCACGACGATGAAACTGTGCGACGATGAGGACAATGACTACGGCTCTGACCGTGCTGGTACGCAGAGCGTGATGGCTGACGGTTGTCTGCATCTGAACTGGAATGCCAACACCACTTTAGGCAAGGCGATGAGGTACTTCAAGTTCGTCTTGACCGATGGTCCTATCTCTCGTCTCTGTCTGGCTACGATCCCAGTCGATGAAGACGAATATGGTAACGACATATCGGTCTTTGGCAAGTACGGTCAGGAGTACGACGACGCCCTGAAGCCCTATATCGATAACCTGAAGGCTGCAACGGGTGAGATTGACTGTCATGAGGCCAAGAAGCTGGCCAGGAAGTTGAAGAAGGAGTGTGCCGAGTTTGCGCGTCTGTCTCAAGATCGAGTCTTCGATAATCTGTCGCATCGTGCCCTTGTGCATGCGTTCCGCAAGGCCTGTCTGCTCTATGCCGCCAACGGTATGAAATGGGAAAGGTCGATCGAAGGTTTCTGTCGCTGGAGTCTGTTCTACGACCTCTATCTGAAGATGAAGATCTGGGGTGACAAGATCCGCCATGCAGATGATGATATTCAGATTTCGAAGCGCGGCCCTCAGAGTCTGTTGACATTCCTGCCCGAAAGGTTCACGGAAGATGATGCCAAGCACGTAAGGACGAAACTGGGCATGAATATCGAAAAGACCGGAAATATGATCAGTACATGGAAGAAACGCCATTATGTGGTACAGATGGCAGATGGCAGTTTCGAAAAAGTATCATTAAAACCTCAAAACAATGAATGAAGTAATAGTAAATAGCAAGATGAAACTCTCCGAGCACTTCAAGCTCGGGGAGCTCTGCAAGACCAGTCATAAGACTGCTGATGGGAATATCCCGAGTCATGTAGTGATTGAGAATCTGAAAAGGCTCTGTCCTTGGTTGGAAGAATTGCGTTATAGTTACAATACGCTGTATTGTCTGAAACCAGGTGAGGATTATGACGAGTCGAAGAATGTAGAGCCGATTATTATCAACAGCGGGTATCGTTCGCCTGCTGTGAATAAGTTGGCAGGAGGTTCGAATACTTCCAATCATCTGACAGGCTGTGCAGTGGATATCAGGACTTATGGGATGGAGCAAGCCATGAGGTACGCCGTGATCTTGATGGACTATGCAGATGATTCGAATCTGGACTTTGATGAGATCCTAATAGAGAAAAACTCAAAGGGTTCTATCTGGCTGCATTTCGCGGTGAGGCCTAAGGATAATCGAAGGAAGATCGAGTTCCTGAAAGCTTAACAAATAGTAACAAAAAATCCCGATGGTTTGTGAGGTCATCGGGATTTTTCTATTGAGGGGGAAAGCTGTGATTACATTCCTGCGGCGGCAATCCACTCGTAGATGCAGCTGACAACTCCGAAGAGGGCGATGCCTGCCGTACAGACAGCGAGGGCTGCCTTCGTGTTCACGTCGCTCTTGAAGGTGGGCAGAGGCTTGTCAGTCTTGGTGATGTACATAGCCTTCACGATGAGCAGGTAGTAGTAAAGTGACACTACCGTATTCACCAAGGCCACGAACACCACGAAGTATGCCATAGGCTCACCATTCTGAACGCCAGCCATGAAGACGAAGAACTTCGAGAACATACCCGCGAACGGAGGAATACCTGCCAAAGAGAACAGAGCCAGCGTCATGAGGAACGACAGCTTGGGGTTCGTCTGGTAGAATCCATTGTAGGCTGCCATATCCGTGCGTCCACCGTTATTCTGCTCAACAACGTTGATGACAGTGAAGACTGCCATGTTGGCTACGATGTAGACAAGCACATAATAAGTCAGTGAAGCGATGCCGAGCTGGCCATTGCCAACAACAGCGAGCATGATGTATCCAGCTTGTGAGATACTCGAGAACGCCATGAATCGCTTGAGCTCACTCTGACGGATGGCAAAGAGATTGGCCACCGTGATAGAGAGAACAATCACGATGTAGAGCATGTAGTTCCAGTACTCTACCATTGGCTGGAACACCTTCATCAGGATGATGCACAGCGTAATGGCAGCAGCGCCTTTGGAGATCACACTCAGATAGCCCGTCACTGGCGTAGGCGCACCCTGATAGGTATCAGCTGTCCAGAAGTGGAAGGGCACGAGAGAGATCTTAAAGCCCAAGCCACTGAAGAAGAAGGCCAGACCCATGATGGTGAGGGGCTTCGCAGTGATCACAGCTGCCACATCGTCGAAATAAAGACTACCCGTAGCGGCATAGATGAACGAGATACCGAAGAGCATCACACCACTGGAGAAGGTCGCTACCAAGATGTATTTCGCAGCACCCTCGGCACTATTCTTACGGTCGCGATCGAAGGCCACCATACAGGCCAGAGGCACTGAAGCCATCTCGAGACCGAGGAAGAACAGCAGGAAGTTGCCTGATGACATCATGACAAACATACCCAGCAAGGTGCTGATGATCAGCATATAGAACTCGCCAGCGAGGCGCTTCTGGGTTGCTACCCAAGGTTGGGCCATGATGATGACGATCAGCGTACCGAATGCCAGGATGACCTTCATGACGTTGACGGCTGAAGAGGCCACATAGAGACCGCCAAAGGCCTCAGTGGGTTCCGACATCAGGGCTATACGCACAGGCAGCACAATCATCAGGGCAGCAGTCACGGCAAAGAGAACGTCGAGTTTCTTCTCACTACGGTGCATGATGAAGTCAACCACAAAAACTGCTAACAATATGAGAACCAGGTAAAACTCAGGAATCATATTTAAGAATTGTCCGTAATTCATATCATTTACGATTTACCAATTTTACGATTTATTACATGACACCAATTGACTGAAGAATCGATCCAGCTGCAGGCGAGATCATATCGCTTACCCAGAACGGGAAGGTTCCAAGACCAGCCACACAGAAAATCAAGCAGATCACAGCGACGCGCTCATCCCATGTAGCATCGGTGAGCTCCAGGAAGTGCTTGTTCTCCACCTCACCATACAGGATCTTACCAACAACACGCAGAATGTAGACTGCTGTCACAACGATTGACGTACAAGCGATGATGGTTGCCACCATACGGAATGACGTGTTGGGATCGCCAGAAACAGGATTAGCGCCAAAGGCTCCAACGAAGATGGTCATCTCAGCAATGAAGCCTGAGAAGCCAGGAAGTCCGAGGTTGGCCAAACCAGCAATCACATAACCCACAGCCAGGAATGGCATAATCTTCATCAATCCTGCCAGCTCACGGATATCACGGGTATGGGTACGTCCATAGATCATACCGATCAAGGCAAAGAAGAGAGCCGTCATCAGACCGTGAGAGAGCATCTGCAGCACAGCACCTGTTACAGCCGTCTGACTCATCATCAGCAGGGCGAAGAGCACCAATCCGCAGTGTGACACTGAAGAATAAGCATTGATATACTTCAGGTCAGTCTGAACACAAGCAGAGAGGGCACCATAGACTACAGAAATTGTCGTAAGGATGAGGAAGATCCAAGAGAGATCCTGAGCAGCCTCGGGCAACAGATACATAGCCACACGGAAGCAGCCATAACCTCCCAGCTTCATCAGCACACCAGCGTGGAGCATAGAGACTGCCGTAGGCGCTGAAGCGTGACCATCGGGAGACCATGTGTGGAATGGGAACAGAGCTCCCAGCACACCGAAACCGATGAAGATGAAGGGGAAGAAGATGTTCTGAATGTCTGAAGGAATACAGTGATTGGCGGCAATCGTCGTCAGTTCAAACGTATAGCTACCACTATACTGACCATTGAAATAATAGATACCAAGCAGACCAAGGATCAGCAGAGCCGAGCCTCCCATCAGCATCAATGTCAGCTTCATGGCTGAGTACTCCTTATGTCCGGAACCCCAGACACCAATCAACAGGTACATCGGGATCAGAGCCACCTCGTAGAACATGAACATCGTGAAGAGGTCGGTAGAGATGAAGAAGCCAAACACACCTGTAGAAAGCAGGGTGAACCAAAGGAAGTACTCCTTTGTGAGAGGCTTCAGCTGCCAAGAGGCAAAAGTGCCAGTGAACACGATGATGCTCGAAAGCAGCAACATCACGACAGAGATACCATCAACACCCACGCTGTAAGCGATATTCAAGGGTTTGAACCAGGGCACACTATAGGTGAGCAGCATCTCAGCCGTATTACCAGCTGCGCGCTCCTGAATGAAATAAATCGTCAGCCAAATGGAGAGAGCCAGCAAGCAAGACGCTCCTGCTACCATCACACCACGCACCTGATTGAGATTCTTGGCAAGCCACAATCCCAAAAGCATCAGGGCAGGGATTACTACGAATAATGTTAATATTGTCATAATTGTAATTTACTGATTTACGATTTACAATTTAAATGCATAGCAATATCAACGTCAGTGCCACAGAACCGGTGAGGAACCATACGGCATACTGGCGGACGTCGCCACTCTGCCAGCTACGGATGCTCTCACCAGCCTCGTTAGCACCCCACGCCATGAAGTTGAACGTACCATCAACGATATGACGGTCGAACCAGGCGATAGGTGTCGAGACACAACGGAAGATAATTCTGTGCGTAACATACTGCCAGATCTCGTCCTGATAGAAACGCTTGTAAGCTGCACGATGCAACTTGGGGAACGTCTTGTACAGACGATCAGCGATGGGCTGGCTCTCACCTTTATATATATAGGTGGCGAGACAGATGCTGAGAATGGCAATAATCGTAGAGGTAGCAGCAATCTGCGTGTCGAAATGAATGGTGTAGTCGGTACCGGCGGCAGATACGTAGCTGCCAAAAGAACCTCCCCATCCAAGGAAACCACCCAGTGTAGAATAGATACCCACACCAACGGTGATCACACAGAGTACAATCAGAGGAATCGTCATCGAAGCAGGCGCCTCGTGAGGTGTATGATGCTCGTGAGCCTCCTTGTTCTCAGTACCCCAGAAGATGCCGTAGTACAGACGGAACATATAGAAGGCAGTCATCGCAGCGATACCTGTCATGATCCAACCACAAACAGGACTATACTGCATGCAGGCTGTGATAATCTCATCCTTCGAGCTGAAGCCTGAGAAGAATGGAATACCGGCGATAGCCAGACAGCTGATGAGGAACGTGATATGCGTAATCGGCATATACTTACGCAGACCTCCCATGAGGGCCATCTCATTACTGTGAACAGCGTGGATGATACATCCTGCACCCAGGAACAAACAAGCCTTGAACATGGCGTGGGTGAACAGGTGGAACATACCAGCCATGTAACCCAGCTGAGCATGATTATCCATCAAGGTCTCATGTCCAGGCAGAGATACACCCAGGGCTACCATCATAAAGGCAATCTGAGAAATCGTGGAGAAGGCGAGCACACGCTTGATATCGCTCTGGGCACAAGCCACAGCAGCAGCATAGAAGGCGGTGAACACACCAACCCAGACAACAATCGACATAGCCTGAGGTGCATACTCAATCCACAATGGGAACATACGGGCGATCTGGAACACACCAGCTACCACCATCGTAGCAGCGTGGATCAGTGCAGATACAGGTGTAGGACCCTCCATGGCATCGGGCAACCAGATGTGCAGCGGGAACATCGCAGACTTACCAGCACCTCCAATGAACATCAGAGTCAATGCGGTAGGAATGATGAAACCACCAGCGGCAACTGCCTTGGCCAGATTACCCTCGATGAACGGTGTCGTGCCCTGCCCCATCACGATATCGCCAGCAAACGAGAAGCTGAACGAATCGACGAAGTAGCCAAAGGTCAGGATACCCACGAGGAAGAACATATCAGCAAAACGGGTCACGATAAATGCTTTCTTAGAGGCAGCAATGGCGGGCTTCAAAGGATAGTAGAAGCCGATGAGCAGATAAGAGCTTACACCCACGAGCTCCCAGAACATATACATCTGGAAGATGTTGGTGGCCAGAACCAAACCCAGCATGGACATCGTGAAGAGAGAGAGGAAAGCGTAGTAACGCTGGAATCCCTTCTCACCGTGCATATAGCCGAATGAGTAGATATGAACCATCAGTGATACCGTAGAGATCACGATCAGCATCATCACACTGATAGGATCCAACAGGATGCCGAGGTCGAAATGCAGATTGCCCAAAGGCAACCATGTGAAATTATAGGGAACAAAAGTCTGGTATACTCCGTCCACACGATCCATACCGAAGTACTGGAATGCGCAGAGATAAGAGAGTATCGTGACAATTCCCAACGAACAGGTGCCGATGAGTCCGGCCACCTTGTGCTGCATCTTCATGCCTGCCAGTCCAAGAACAATGAACGACAGCAGCGGCAGAAGCATAATGAATAATGTGTAACTAAACATAATCTTAACCGTTTTTATCGTTTCATATTCTGGATGGCATCAACGCTGTCGCTCTTGAACTTGCGATAGACATTGATGATAATAGCGATGGCAACTGCACTTTCAGCAGCGGCAACACCAATCACGAAGAGGGTCATGAACA
>JAEEGJ010024342.1_pt1 | contig 12565 bp, 18 predicted proteins | sample 8958761 | NCBI WGS metagenome assembly JAEEGJ01 (sample SAMN16246546, study PRJNA631951) | gut metagenome | biome: gut microbiome; feature: rumen; material: RS-attached | host: Bos | place: Iran: Karaj | collected 2018-10 | reverse complement strand
TTTTCTGCAACAAAAAAGCTCGGTGCCGGATCCGCTGCACATTCTCTCCAGGCGCATACACAAAGCATTGCAGCACTCGCACCGTCTCCGTGTCTCTTTCCCTTCTGGTCACGATCGGACGTGCGCACTGCAGGAATAGTCGGGATTCCGTTTTTCAGAACTACAAGTGCAAAATCTGCCTTGATAGTTTCATCATCAGGAACAGTAAAATCTCCGCTTTCCATAAGTCCGTGCAAATCGGTTCCGTACTTTGCATACCAGGCGTTTGTTTCCATAACCTGAATCGAGGCTCCCGGATGACGTAGCATTGCATGTTCTCCAAGCTGCTGACCGTTACCGCGAGAGTCTATTGCAAGTCCACCGAACTTTTTACGCTCAGATAACCAGTCTGTTACATAGTCATTGAATAACTGCTGCTGCTCAAAAGGAGCATTTTTGATTTCCACAATAAGCCGTACCGCAAGCTGAGTCTTTGAAACTTCTTCCGCAAACCAGTAAGTCGTAAGGTCGCCGGAACGTCCAAAGTCGTTACCGCCGAAAACCTGACCTTCAAGCGCACCAAGCACCGGACGTACTTCCTGATTAAAAAACTTTTCAATCTCGCGGTTCTTAAAGCTTTCGTTCTTGTGAAGGAAGCTGTCTGAACATTCAAGCCGGCGGATGTCGTAACTGTCTGAATCAGCTGTGGCATGATCCAGCAAACCTCGTCCAAAGTATCTGTCACCGCTGGCACGTGGAATTACATCAAGCTCTTCATCAGGATTGTCACCGTAGATGCGGTACATCTTGTCCATGAACTCCTTGTCAGCTTCCGGCGTCCATTTGCGCCCCTGTTTTAGACAGATTCTCTGATACAAGCCCTGAGCCATTGCTTCACGGAAAGTAATTCGGTGCAGACTCCATTCCTTTTCTTTTCCTGAACGGATATTTTTAATCAGGATATTGAACGGATTGTCGTCTCCATTGTGAGTCGAAATAACACGGATTCTACCGCCCCACATAACAAGAGCTTTCGCCGCCTGCAGAACGCTGTCCAGATCATCAAAGAACGCAGCTTCATCAATGACAACATTTCCCTGCTTGGAACGAAGCGAACGTGAAACACCAGGAAGACCCATAATTTCCGCACCGCTGGAAAAAGTGATTCTGTATGTAGTGATTGATTTTTCCTCATCATCAAGGAGAGGTTCTTCTTCTTCGATAATTTCACTTACTGCATAACCAAGCTTCTTTGCCCATTCGCCGGCATCCTCGATGTACTGGCGACAGTTGTCTTTGTTGAAGCTCATATAATAAGTGTTGGTCCAGCCATTGGCAGGAGCAGCATCAAGAACAGAGTCGGCGGAGTCTGTCCAGGAGATTCCGCACCGTCTGTTCTTTTCGATGATTTTGAGGTCACTTCTGTCTTCCAGCCATTCTTTCTGATAGGGAAGAAAGATATCGTATGTGTTAGTCTTTTTCCGGCTTTTCGTCATAGGTCACCTTCAAGCCCATAATCTTAGACTTAACAAACTCAACGCGCTCGTCGCTCCAGCCGGCTTTCTTTCCTTCTGCCTCGACAGTCTTTGCAGCTTCAAACAAGCCTTTCTTGTAACCGCGTTCATATTCAAGTTTTACACGGGCAATCTTTACCTGTGCATCAGTATTTCTTGCAATTGCCTTCAAAAGCTCTTCCGGGGAGATGGTTGCAAAGTTTTCAAACTTGTTGAGTTCTTCAAGAAGCTTTGCCTGAACCAGCTGAACACTTGCCTCAGAGATATTCAAACCCGGAGTTTTTTCAAGTTCAGAAACAATGGCAACTGCCTTCTTTGCAGAATCCTTGTAAGCTTTCATCTGCGCAGCCTGGCTCACAAGAGTGCGACCGACACCGCTTTTGCTGATGTCGAATCCTTCTTCCTTGAGAACTTCTGCTATCTGTTTGTGGCTCATTTTGTCGTTGAAGTACATCTTGCAGATGCGCTCAACCAAGCCCTGCATTTCTATCTTGTTTCTCTTAGGCATCTTTTGCACCCCTGTCTATTTTTGACTTAATATCCTCAAGGGTGGACTTAATCCACCCCATATCACTCGAAAGCGTTCTAAGCTGTACTGCAGTTTCCAGCTGAATGTTGTTTACCTTTGTTCCAAGAGCGTCTATATCCTTGGCGTTACGGTCAACGTCTTTACGGAGCTCACGCATTTCTGCCGTAGATTCTCCCTTATCGCGTCCGATTTTAACTACAAGTCCAACGACACCCGCAACAGTACCAATTCCGCTTGCAACAGAAACTATTAAAGCAAACACTTCCATCTTTCCACCTCACTTGTTCTGCAGCCAGATAACAACACCCTCAGTCAGAGACATCACCCCCAGAACTCCCGCCGTAGTCCGCCAGAACACAACTGCTTTCTTCTGCTTCTGATAGGATTTGTTCAATTCGCTGAATTCCTTTTTCAATTCGTCCAGCAGAGTCTTCAATATCTGAACTTGCTCCTGCAATTCTAGCACTGACTTCTCGGAGCTCTCCGACATCTGTAATGCCCGATTCAATTTTTCTTCCAGCTGTGTGCATTTGTTCTGCCACATCGTTGAGTCCGTTTTCCAGCTCTGTGACTGCATTCTGAGCAGACTCACTTCCGTTTTCATAACGTTCAACTCGCTGCGAATCTGTGATACCTGTTCCTTCGTCAGTACGACTGCGCCAGGCTCCGATGGCAAGGCATACGCAGGCAAAAACAAGATAGAGACCAACAAAGACAGCAATGCAAATCGTGATATTCTTAGTTTTTTCATTCATTTTTCCGCCTCTAATTCAGAATTGATTTCCTTGGATTCCTCAGTTTTTACTTCATCTTTTTCAGATGATAAACCGAGTTTTTTGTCCAGCCAGATAGAACGGTAAACCGGTGAACACGCAACGACAAAGAAAACACCACTTATGATGATTTCCTTTGCATCCAGTCCAAAATCTTTACCAGCCCAGATTACAGGTACAAATCCTTTGACCAGAAACAGAACGGCAACCCAGACAATTGCCAATACAATAGCTTTCAAGCTTACGTCTTTTGCTTTCATCTTGTGCCTGCCTTGCGTACGATATGCGCCATCTTACAATCCTGATTGCAAGAACGAATCATCGCCTTAAAATCTGCAACCGACATTTCAACATCGTTTCCGTTGCGTTCTGCATATTCGGTACGATAGTCACCCCACGAATCATCAAGAATAAAATGTGTGATATTTCCTTTATCATCAGCTTTATAACCGACACAGGCAACAACGTGACCGATAGTCTTTTTCCCTTCAGCTGTAAAAACACCGGAAAGAACCGCAGCACCGCCAGCTTCAAGAGTCTTCTGGATTTCGGCAAACGTTCTTCTTTCTCCCCACTGAACCGCACTTTCACCAAACTCAATAAGGCCGCATTCACGCAAATAAAGATTTGTCCCGTATGCAAGGACAGGATGCCATTCGTTTGGCGGATAATTCCCAGCGACATCTATTTTTCTCCAGTACGAATCCACGCGCTTGTCTGCCAGGATAAAGTGCATGAGTGCATCTTCCGGCTGCGGATATTCCTTAGTTGCAAGCTTTGAAACATTCCATCCGGCTGCAGAAAGAGCAGCAACCATAGAAGTGACATTACAAGCACCGTTAGGTTTGAGCTTATTGTTTCTCTGAGTGTAATAGGGTTTATTTTCAGAATTGTTCTTTTTCATTCTGCCATCCTCCGAGTTTTAGGATAGCAGATAAAAAAAATCCCCAGCGACTGCTGGGGATGAAGTTATAAAGCTTTAATTAAAATCTTGCTTACTTTTTGAATATTTTGTCGATATTCAATTTTCTTTGTTTTGTTTGTTAATCTTTGGTCTTTAGGAATATCATCTAAAAAAGATTGTCCTTGTTTCAATACACGAACCTCTGTATGACTATAGTTTTCTATACATGAGTTACCTGACAATCCAATTGGATCATGTACGGGTGTTGCTATGTTATCATAACGTGATTCTTTAACTGAAAAAGCATAACATCCATTTTTTACAGAACCATTCTCTCTATACCAGATGTCTTCTGGTTTCGAAAAACGAGCCCAATTACACGATAAATCTGGAAATCGTATTGTTTCCAACTTTAAATACCCATTTTCATCCAAATCAGACTTAACAAAACTTCTGTATAATAAGTCTGAATCAACAAATTCTGAATTAGGCAAAGCCTGTCTTTTGTTTATTTTTAAATGCTCTGGGATTTTAAGATTTGAAAAGCTCTGTAATATAATCAAGAACAATCTTGGTGTTTTCAAGCGATACCTCATTGACTTTTTGCAAGTTATAATTTTTCATAAAAGTAATTGCTGCAGTGTTATCATTATAGCATTCAATGAATACTTCTTGATACTTTTTTCTTAGAAATCTATTTCTTCGAGAATAAACTACAGCAACTCCGCCTTCAATCGAGTTTGCAGTTCGTGACGGATTTATTTTTCTAGAATCATATATAACTTTACACAACTCATTTGCAAAACATTTAGCCTTATCTGATACTATGGGATAATCAGCATGAAACTCCATATTTTGCAAGAAATTTCTTGAGTCAGCATACTGTTGAATTCTTGATTCTGCAGAGTATAACTGAGAGGAAAATATAGTATACTTTATCTCATTCATCAATGTTTTTGTCATTTCAGTTAAACAAGAAATATTCTCTTCTCGATTATAAGAAAATCCCGTATTTTGTGTTGAAATAACTTGTGCTAAAGCCATATTAATCCACCGTAATGATTGGACTTGCCTCAATCTGGTATATCGGTTTTCCAGAAGGATCTTTTTCATCAAGCATTATAACTTTTGTAATAACTTGCTTGACTTTTAAGGTTGAACCATTTTCCAACTTATATGTAGACCATTTTTCTTCTTCATCTTTGATGTCAATAATCTGTCCATGTTTTTGTACAAATTGTCCATTAGGCATTGGCACATTAACTTCAATTTCTTTTCCCATAAAAGCTCCTTAATTAGTATAACATCAAATAATAAAAAAAGGTACTAAAATATATCATTTTTTATTATAATCCGTCTATAGTCGCGCCCGCAGCCCAGTCTTTTGCCAGCCGGACACTACGGGCAGCAAACTACATCCCCAATCTCGACACCACGCCCCGAACCAGGTACAACGCGCGCAAATCCTCTTTTTTTACGTTGGTGTCGCCAGCGTAAGCAGGATTAATAGACCGCAGGATGATGTATTCTTCCGTTTTGCCGGGATGGACGGTTTTTACAACGCGCCAGGCGTTGGTGATTACGAGGTAGATTTCGCCCCAGAGAATCTGGTCGCAGGTTACGGCCTGGCTCACGGCAATAACGTCGCCGTTGGAGATTTTGGGCTCCATGCTCGAACCGTACACAGGGAAACACGCAATGCAGTCTTTGAAGCCCGGAATAGAAAGCACTCCCGCAGGCGTTTCTTCCTTAAGGTCCAGCGATTCTGCAATGTGCGCCATAACGTCTATGTCGTAGAAGGGAATACCCGTTATTTCTTCTCCCTCTTGAGGGATGATTTGCAGAGGAGCTGATTCTGCAACATCTGTGATGAACATTTCGCCCTCACCAGTTAGAAGCCAGTCAATGTTGATTCCAATTTTTTTGTAGTTGGAATAGTTTAGATTATTGATTGATAAATTGACTTTGTTGCTTATATATTTTGATAAACTACCATAATCAATTCCCAAAACATCACTAAAATCTTTTTTATTTGCGACAACACCTTTTTCAATAAGTTTGTCATAAAGAGTCTGTAATCGTTCTCCAATCATAGTAAAATTCCTATTTTTCTTGATTTTTTCTCGGAATATTACTTGACATATCGTAAATATCCGATATAATTCTAGTAAATTTACTAGAAAAACTGATAAATCAGTTTTCAAAGTTACCACGGAAACAATGAAAACTGATTTATCAACTATTCAGTATATCGACAAAAAAGGAGGAAAAGAAGAGTGAAAAGCCAAAAGACAATGACAGATGAAGAACTTAAAGAATTCATCGCTCAAAAAATAGCTGAAAAGAAAGCTGCTGCAATTGCTCGTGCCTCTAAGAAAATCACACCTGAACAGGGCTTGTACATTAAGTACAGATTGAAGTGCATGGGAACAACAGGTGCAGAAATTGCACTTGAGGCAGGATGTACTCCGCAATCAGTGAGTGATGTTCTTTCCGGCAAATCACACAGCCAGCGCATAGAACGTGCGGTTGCATCACGTCTGGGCTACAAAAGCTGGAACGACATGGTAACCGAACTAAGGGAGAAAGCCGCATGATAAACGAACGTGCTTACCTGGCAGAAAAACACCTGCAGCAGGACGATAAAGAGCCGGACATAGAAAAGCTTGTCAAAGCTGCAAGGAAATACAAAAAGAAGCTGCGACCATCTGTAACGGTCACAGAAGATGCCATGCGCAAGGCAAGAGTCTGCCAGGAAATGGAAGCTCTTGTTTCGGGCAATTTTGAAGGGTGGGACCTTAGGTACAATGAGCCGGGCTACGGATCAAACGGGTGTTCTGTTGAACACGGGCTTTTTAGCGTGAGTGTTTACCACGGTAAAAAGTTTATGGGACACAGGCTTATTGCACCACAAGCGAGCGCAGAAAAAGCCCTCGCAGAAATTGCAAATACTTTTCTGCTTGTAATGCAGAGAGTAAAGGAGGTGGAGCAAAAATCATAACACTTTGGAAAAACGGTAGAAAACCACCGTACATGGAAAGTGAAGACAGGGACTTGAACCCGGAAAAAATCCTTTATGCGGTCAAGAACATGTCTTATGTTGGCTTGCAGTATGTGGCGGTCTACGGACTTCTACTTCTTGCAAAGTATAAAAGCCCGGCTGAAATATGCCAGGACATAGAAAACCTTGGAGGGGAAAATGGAAATCTATGTAGAAGGTCAGCTTGTGGAGAATCTTCCAAGCCTCACACGCGAGAAGAAGCTCCGCTGGTTGAATGAAATGTGTCAGCGGTTCTGGAACAGTCCTTTGTACAGATTCTGGCGAAACGCTTACATCAGTTACCGTGACAAAAACAAAAAAGCCGGAAAGCATGCTGCAACACGCAATCCGGCTGACAATGGGAATCACGATGACGGCAAGCCCGCCGCGTGATTCATCAACTAAGTAAATAAATTATAGCACAGATTAAAAATCTGTGAAAGGAGAAAACTATGGCAAACAGGTATAAGCCAGAAGGTTCAAAAGTTGAGAGTCTTGAAGATGTAGAACAGGCTCTCACCGAAATCAGGAATGCAGAAAACGAAATCTATAAGATTGATTCTGCCGCAGATGTTCAGATTGCCAAAATCCGTGAAAAGGCTGCAAAGGACGGAGAGAAATATCGCAACTCCATTCAGGCGGCTGTTGCAAAGGTTCAGGCATACGCAGACTACAACAAGGACGAGCTTTTCAAAAAAGCAAAATCTATTGAGCTTGAAAACGGTACATTCGGTTACCGCCAGAGCACAAAAGTAAGCGTTAAGAAAGTTACAGGCGAACTTTTACACAAGCTTATTGAGCGCAAGACTGAGGAAATGAAAGCAGAAGCAGACCGCGCTGTTAAGGCTCAGCTCAAAGAAGAGATTGCAAAACTTGAAGTCTGCATCAAGGTTGAAGAAAAGCTTCAGAAAAAGGCAATCGGCGAACTTTCGGACGAAGCTCGTCTTGCAATTCAGGCACAGAAAATTACAGAAGACCAGTTCTTCTGCGAAACAAAAAAAGAAGAAGTCAATCAGGAGCTTCTCAAAGCTGCAGTCTGAAATAATCGGGCTGGAGCTATCTGGATGTCAGCTCCAGCTGACAAAGGAGTTTTTGAATGAACAGTCTAGTACAAAAAAATAGCACACTTACACCAGAACAGGCTTTTCCTTTCCGCCGCGAAATTGATTCGTGGGATATGAACAGTGCGGTACAGGCCCTCAGACCAAAAGTTGAACAGCTCAAAAGTGTAAGCCTGGATGTTGCCCGCGATCTTTGGATTGCACACGAAGCTCTTGCCCAGAGAGGAGGAGACCGCCGCAGTGAAGATGCTCAAACCTTCGGCTTTTGCGATTTTCTTGAACTTGTTGGTCTTTCAAAAAAGACAGCTTACCTCTGGCTCAAGCTTTATGATGCAGCAAACGACAGAGTTCTTACACCGGAAGAATATGCGCTTGAAAATGCAAAGAGTGCGAATCCCGAACTGCCACAGATAGACTCAGAGTTTGAACATCTTATTGCACACGCAATGGCAACAGGAGAACGTCTTGCCGGCTGGACTAATGAGCACGAACGTGTTTACAAAATCCGCAAGGCAAATGAACGTGCTGCAGAACTTGCCCGCACCTGGGGAAAAAAGAAAATCAAGCTCAACTGGGGAGACGATGATTACTTTGCAAAAACTCTTCTTCACAACGGCAGACAGTACACAAAAATCAATCTTGAAAACCGCGACCAGTACGAAGCTCAGCTGAATATCTTTGGTGCTTTGTCAGATTTTCTTACAAGCATTGAAAATCCGGCAACCCGCCTTGCAGCTGTGTGTAATATCGGCTTACGTGTGCGCGAATTGGTAAACGAGATTGCAGAAACAGACAGAGAGCTTAATGCTTTTACGGGAGTTGATGAATGAGCGGAACTGTCAGAACCTTTGCACCTGTGACAGATAAAAAGTATCCTCTGCGCGCCGCTGTGTATGATGCATTCCGCAAACGCAGTCCGCTTATCTCAAAGGCAAGAGCCTATGAGCAGATTGCAACGCAGTTCAACATTTCTGTTCCTACTGTTCAGCGTTATATCCGCAAAATGGAAAACGGTTCTATGTTTGCCCTTCCGGAAGGAAGACAGGGACGCCACGTTTATGCCTGGGATGACGAAGCACTGAGTTTCTTTACAAACTTTATGCTTGCCGCTATTCAGCAGGTAGGCGGATGTACTGTGCGTAATGCTTACAACAACACAAAGGCAGAAGCTCAACGACAGGGCTGGCAGATTGGAAGCGAAGCAAGTGCATACGTTCACGCCCGAAACATCAGCCCCGCAATGAAGCTTCTTGCAAAAGGCGGTCAGCGTGCTTTGGATAATATGTTCTACATCAGCCGTGACCTTTCAAAACTGTTACCTTTCCAGCTGATAGTTGGAGACCAGCATATCTTTGACTTCTGGTGTCTTAATCCAAATGCTACAGGCAAAAAGGATATGTACATCAGAGCAGAATGTTATCTCTGGCTTGATATGGCAACACGTCTTGTTTACGGAATCAGCTTTGATATTGCATACAACACTTACACCGTAACACGAGCCTTGCGAATGGGAATCAAAAGATTCGGTAAGTTTGAAAGCACCTACAACGATAACGGTTCAAGCGAAAAATCAAAGCTTGCAGACCAGATTGTAGAACGCCTGCAGAACTACGGAGTACGTTTCCTGGATGAAGCAGATTTGTACCATGCCGACAATGGACGTTACATCGTAGAAGATACAGAAGGTCTTGTTGTAGACGTAGTTCCAACAAAAGCTGAATGGGAAAAGCAGCACCGCCGAATCTTTGCCCGAGTAAAGAACGCAAAGACAAAACCAATCGAGCGTTTCTTCAACACACTTGAACAGATTCTGCGTGACCAGTGTCTGCCGGGTCTTGTAAAAGGATTGGCAATTTCTGCACCAGAAGAAGAACAGGCAACAAAACGTCTGGAATGGCAAAAGCAGAACGGCTACATCCTTTCTTACGACGAGTTCATTCATCAGGTTGTTAAGGCAATCGACATCTACGAAAACCGCGTTCATTCTTCACTCGGCTGTTCTCCAAAAGAAAAGCTCGAAGAGTACAAGCGCGACGGCTGGATGCCTACCTTCATAGATCCGCGTGATGAAGCTTATCTTTTCATGGAAAGTGCATTGCGCCAGGTAAAAGGCGACAGAATTGAACTGAACGGAACTGAGTACATCGGCCCAGATTTGACACAGGAAATGATTCTGCAGAACCGCGGAACCCTTATTGCATACAACCGCCAGAAGATAGAAATCCGCTACGATCCGGAAAATCTTGACCTTGGTGTATTTGCAATTGAACCAGGAACAAATCACGCTATTGCGCTCCGTCCTGTAAAGAAGATTGACATGCTTGATGACCAGGAAATGATTGAGCAGCTTGAATGGAAAAAACGCAATATGCGCACCGTTCAGGAAGCGTTTAAAACTGCTACACAGAACAAGAACGTGCGTGTTCTTTCTGAGCCGCAGAAGTTTACAGAACTTCACACTGCAGAAGAACTTGCAGAAAAAGCAATGCAGAATCAGCTTGAATATACAAAGCCGGAAACAGTAATTCCGACAACTGTTATAAAAAAAGCTGATATGGAAAAAGAAGAAGTACGCGACATTCCACTTGCAGTAAGCAGACGGAAAGAAGATTTTGGAACAATGCCACAATCTTACAACCGCCGCGAAGAGAACCTTTCACAGGAAGATTTCCTGGAAACTCTTGCTGCACGAATCGGAAACGAAAACGTACTTCGTGCCCACGGTAAACCGGTATTCTACACCGACCGCGAGCGTTACGAATACATCTTGAACCAGTTCTATTCAGGCGAACATTTAAGCCATGAAGAAATGGACTTCAAGTTTGAATACGAAAGCAAAATGACCACAAGCGAAGAAAACTACTTTTCGTCTTATGTCAGAGACAAGTTTAACAGATAGGAGAAAGAATTATGGAATTAAGAACTTGGATTGAAAACAACAGACTTTCCATGCAGGAAGCAGCCCGCATCATCGGTGTTGATAAATCACAGATTGTCAAAATCTGCCAGCATACATACCCCAACTGGCAGGACAAGGAAAATGAATACATCGAACGCCTCAAGAATGCGGGCTACACAAACAGTATACCACAAGGTATTGCAATTGATACAGACGTGCTGGTGCTTACTCCAAGCGTTTCACGCTTCAAAGCACTTGCAGATGATTTGTCTGATCCAAACGGAACAATGTCTTCTTCAATCGGAATGGCAATTGGTACTGCTGAACGCGGAAAAACACACTCAGCAAAATGGTACGTCCAGGAAAATCAGAATGCAGCTTACGTTCTTTTTGTAGACGGGTCAACAAAGACACAGCTTATGCGTGACATCTGCGAATCAGTGGCACACACAAGACCACACAGCTTTGGCGAGTGTCTGACTATCCTGGAAGAATACTGCAAGTACACAAGAAGACTTGTAATCATTGATGAAGCAGACAAGCTTCCTGTCCGCTATCTCGAAATTATCCGCGCCGTAAATGAACGCTGCCAGCTTCCGTTCCTTCTCGTAGGAGAGGAAGGTCTTAAAACAAAAACAGACAGAATCCCACGTCTTAGAAGCAGAATCAGAAATCCTATTGTTCTGTTTGAACGTGCACACGCTGTAGATGTTGCAGCCTACTACCACGAAGCTGCAGGAATCGACATTACACCGGATACTGCAGACAGACTTGTACGCCATGCCCAGGGAGGGTTCCGCTCAATCGTCAACGATTCAATCGCAATCAGCAAGATGGCAAAAGCCAGCGGCCTTGTTTCCATCACAGATAACATGCTCGACAAGCTTTGCGCTGCGTAGGAGGACAAGATGGATAAACGTTCAAACCGAAGCCGCTTAATCAGCTTGATACACGCACAAAAGAATTCCGCCGGCTTAGACGAAGAAACCTATCGTCTCATCGTTTCCGGAGCAACAGGAAAACACAGCTGCTCAGAGTGCTCAATGAAAGAACTGAAAGAAATCTTTTCAGACCTCAATAGCGTACTCTCAAAACAGGGCAAGGAATGCTACAGCTTTTATCCACGCTGGGAAAATCCTTCAATGTGCGATGCAGTAACCGCACGTGCAAAGAAACTTCTCGGCAAAGACTGGAAGAAACGCCTCGACCTCTTTGCAAAATCAAGATTCAAGAAAGATTCTTATACAAAGTGTGACAACAACGAACTCAAAAGCGTAATGGCATTTCTTTCTAAAATTGACCGCAAGGAGCGTGATGCAAAATGACACAAGGCTGGCTGTTTCCGGAAGATGAAATCAACGATCCTCACGCAATCCAGGCAGAAGTAAAAGAGCCGGAGTTTTGCACCGCCGTTCCTGAACGAAAGGTCCCACGCCCAAAACGAAAGCAGGAAAGTCTTTTCACAAAAGAAGAACTGGTGCAGCCTCCGCTCACTGCAGAAGAAAAAGATAATCTGATTCGTCGTCTGATTACAAACGCAAGACTCGGTGCCCGCTACATGTACCGCGCCAAAGAAGTCTGCTCAATGCTCCGCATAACATACGACGAAATCCAGACACTTCTTAACTACTACAAACTCGACTGCGTAGTTATTCGAGACACCATAATCCGCATCCCCTGGTGGAGCCTTGCAGAGTACCTCATAGACCCCGCCGAGGATGTCGAAGCAGCCTTTTACGCATACTTAAAAACACTTCCGCACAGAGAACCGGAAGAAAAGAAAACTGCATAGCCCAGAAGGAGACCAAATGAAAAATAATCTTGCAGATTTGAATAATCATCTTTTTGCAATGCTTGAAGAATTAG
>JAEEGJ010024341.1_pt1 | contig 12565 bp, 10 predicted proteins | sample 8958761 | NCBI WGS metagenome assembly JAEEGJ01 (sample SAMN16246546, study PRJNA631951) | gut metagenome | biome: gut microbiome; feature: rumen; material: RS-attached | host: Bos | place: Iran: Karaj | collected 2018-10 | reverse complement strand
ATATCCTGATAGAGCTTACCGCTTCTATATTTGGGCTTAAGGATTGCGTCCGCTTCTTCGTTGTTCATTATAAAAGCCTGTCCGATGTAGGACTCTTCAAGAGTGGAGCCTGCACGGATAAGGAAATGTCTGCCTTTGATGTTGGGCATCTTCTCGGCAACGCCCTTCATGAAACGTCTGAAGCCGAAAGGAAGCTTGTTGTAACGAGCGTACTCCGGAGGAGTCTCGTATTCGTAGTAACCGCCGAAGAGTTCGTCAGCGCCTTCGCCGGAGAGCACAACCTTAACTTCCTTGGAAGCCATGTTAGCCAGGTAGTAAAGCGGCACAGCCGAAAGATTGGCATGAGGCTCGTCGGAGTGATACTGAACGGTGGGAAGAATGTCAAAGAACATATCCGCCGTAATATGCTTTCTGGAGTGCTTCATGCCGAGAATCTCGCAAAGTGCGTGAGCATCTTCGGTCTCGTCAAAGTGGTCGCTCTTAAAGCCAACCGTAAATGCCTTGTCAACATTGGCGTTGGCCACAATATAGCTTGAATCAACTCCGCTCGAAAGAAATGCTCCGACTTCCACATCGCTTATCTTGTGATACTCGATGCTCTCCTTCATGATGCTGTTAATCTTGTCAACTGCCGTATCAAGGTCGTCATTGTTGTTTCTGTATTCAATCTTAAAGTACTGACGGATGCTCATCTTTCCTTCTTTGTACATAAAGCAATGTCCGGGATTGAGCTTGTGAACATTTACAAAGAAAGAATCCGTGGGAACCGAGTACTGATACATAAGGTAGGTCTTTAAAGCATCGTTGTTTAACTCTTTCTTGAAAAGAGGGTGTTTTAAAAACGCTTTAATCTCGGAGCCGTACTCAAAAAGTTCGGGAGTATCGTAGTAGTAAAAAGGCTTGATACCGAAGGGATCTCTTGCGCCGAACAATTCTTTTGTCTTGCTGTTCCAAATGACAAAAGCAAACATTCCGCGGAGCTTGTCCACAATGTTCTCGCCGTATTCTTCAAAACCGTGGATAATAACTTCCGTATCGGCATGAGTGGCAAAAGTGTGTCCCTTGGCTATGAGTTCCTCACGAAGCTCCTTGTAATTGTAAATCTCGCCGTTAAAGTTAATAACCAGAGAACGGTCCTCGTTGTAAAGAGGCTGATTGCCCATGCTCAAGTCGATGATGCTTAAACGTCTGAAGCCCATGGCGATGGTGTCGTCTGTGTAAAAGCCTTCTCCGTCGGGTCCTCTGTGGGCGATGGTGTCGCTCATTCTTTTGATTATTATGTTTTTTCTGTCAATACTGAGGTTGTCGATAAAACCTGCGAATCCGCACATATTTTAGTCTCTTTTCTAAATGGTGTTGGTGTATTGTCTGTATTTTTTCTTGTAATTGATTGCTCTTAAAATCAGGTAGAACTTATGCTTGAATGAATGCTCGCCTTTGTATTTGAGAGGGTCGACTTTCTTGCCTCTGCGCCAGAGTTTAAGGGCTTCATCCTTGTAGTCTTCGTTGTAAATGTGTTCCTTGATGACACTCTTGGGTACCATGGAAAGAAGGTACTCTCTGTCCACAAGTGCAAAAGAATTCTGCTTGTGTTCAAACACATCTTCCGTAAGGATTTCTATGAGATTATAACCGAGAGCCGCAAGATAATAGCTTGAGCGGGCCTGTCTGGGGTTAATCTCCATTACCTTGAACTTGCCGTCGCGGCTGTCATATTTTAAGTCAAACTCGCAAAAGCCGGTATAGCCGATGGTCTCAAGGAAATTTTTAAGTCTGGCCACTACTTCCTGTGTGCCGCCGTATTGATTGTAGCCGTTTATGAGAACGGTACAGTTGCCGATGGCTGTGGGCGAGTGCTCCTGAAGGCCTATCTGAGCGAAGGTAGCCAGCTCAGCCTTTCCTTTGGAGTTACAGTAAAATACGCTGTCAAAAAGATTCGAGTCATCTCCGAGGATAAACTCCTGCACCAGAAGCGTACCCTTGTAGCCCGATGCCTTAACCTTGTCGATAAATGCCACGGCATTGTCGGGAGTGGTGGCTTTAAATACTTTTGGCTGTCCTTCGAAATGGTGCCTGTTGTACTCTATACCGTCTCCGGGCTTAATGATAAGCGGATAAACCATATCTACGGGTATAGGCTCCGTCTTGGTCACCGAGCAGTCGTAATATATGGTCTTGGCAAAATCAAGTCCCGAATCGGCGTAGGTCTTATAAAAGATTTCTTTGTCCAGAAAGCTGTCGGCAATTTCTAACTTAGGGCAGTTAAATACGTAGTAGGATGTAAGCGCCTCGGCATTCTCCAAAAGAAGACGCACATAAATATCGTGGCAGGGAATCACCAGACTTCTGCCGAGGTCGAGGTGTGTCTTGCCGTAATCAATAAGGGCTTCTTTGAAGCCTTCCGAAGTCCTGAGTTCGGGATAGTAGTGTATGTTAACGATGGATGAAAACTCTGTGAAACGGATTTTCTCGGCTGCTATAAGGTCTGTCTTAACTCCGTACAGTTCATGAACGCAGCGGGCCATGTAATATGCATTTATATCCGATCCCAGTAAAACAATGTTGTGTTCCATAACTCTTAGTCCAATCTATATATATCGTCTGTCTATGTTCGTATTGATGCGTGTGAGTGTCTCGTAAGTGGTAGTACCGAGTGCCGAAGCTATACCGCGTATGGAAATGCCACCGCCCAGTACCGTAACCTTGTCGTGTTTGCTTACGGTATCATCAACGAGTACCTGACACATGCCCATGCCGACCTCGCCGATTATGGGGTATTTGCGACCGTTAATCATGACGTTGGTGTTGCTTCTTCCCCTGCCTATGCCGTCGCTGTAGCCAATATCGATTACCGCTATATACTCGGTTCCTGCAGCCCTGTGCAAAAGACCGTAGCCCACGTAGTCGCCGGCTCCGATTTTATTGACCTGGATGACCTCTGAATAAAGGGTAAAGGCTGTCTTCAAATCGTAGTGCTTAAGTTCTTTGGACGGCTCCACGTGATTAAGCTTGTTGCGCAGGTCTCTTCTCTTCCGGAGCAGGCGTCCCTTGAGGGAATTGTCGTAAGGATATACCGAAGTAAATCCGTACAAAGAAATTCCGAAGCGGGCTCCGTTGCAGTAGGAAGGAGTGTCGTGCAAAAGAATGGTCTGTGTCTTGTCTATATGTACCATGGGAATCTTGGTTAAGTCGATTCCTGCTGTAATGGTCTCAAAACGCTTTCTGTTGTCGGCATATTCCGTATCGGTAAGACCTGAGGTGTGGAAGTGGGAAAAAATGCCTTCCACCGTGAGATTCTCTGCCGCTTCGGCCTTCGCTATGTCTTCTTTTAACAAGCTTCCGTCGGTGTATCCGAGACGGTTCATCCCACAGTTAACTTTAAACTGAAGTTTAAGCTTCAAACCGCTTTTAAATATCTCTTCAAAAGTATCATGGTCGTTGACACATACCGAAATATTGTGTGCAGAACAATTCTCAAGAAAAGAAGGCGGAACCGGCTGAAGCAGGATTACCGGGTGTTCGGTGTCGAACCTGCGAACCTCCAACCCTTCGGAAAGGCAGGATACCGCAAAAGCATTCATACCGCCCTTAACCAAAGCGGGAACGATTCCGTATCCGTGACCGTAGGCATTTCCCTTAATAACCGCAATGTTATATTTGTGGGGAAAGGTCTCGCTTAAGAGACGGGCATTATGTTCAACTGCTCCGTTATCAATTTCAACGTATGTGTTTCGATACATGGTTACCTCTTTATATTCTCACATGTTACCATTTATGCCCGCAATCATAAAGCATATCGATTGCTTAATATATGACAAAAAATGCTTTCGTGTGAAAGCATTTTTTATCGTTCTATTTCAGTTTCTCTCTCAGATAGTCCATGGCGTATTCCAACTGGTTGTCTATCTTCTCGGTGGAGTAAAGCTCCGAATCGTATTCAAGCTCGATGTCGGGTGCGATACCTTCTCCGTGGATGCAGACACCGTTGGGAGTGTAGTAGCGGCTGGTGGTAATCTTGATACCGCTGCCGTCGCTTAAGGGATAGATGGTCTGAACTATGCCCTTGCCGTAAGTGTTGGTGCCGATAACGGTTGCAAGACCGTAATCATGAAGCGCACCGGTCAGAAGTTCGGAAGCGCTGGCGGTGTAGCCGTTGGTAAGTACCACAAGAGGAATTTCAATTACACTCTTGCCCTTGCACTTGAACTCTTCGCGCTTGCCCGCTTTGTCTTCTGTGTATGTAATAATGCCCTTGGGAAGCATTCTTTCGCCGATTTTTAATACGGTGTCGAGGTTGCCGCCGCCGTTGCTGCGAAGGTCAAGAATCATGGCCTTCATGCCCTGAGCGTTAAGATTGTCATAGGCTTTATAGAACTGTTCGGTAGTAACATCGTCAAACTCGGTAATCTGCAGATAACCGATTCCGTCTTCTTTCATCTCGCTTTCTACAGTGGGAGACTCAACCTTACCGCGGGTGACCGTCACATCAACGTAATCCGGTTCGTTCTCTCTGTAAATGGTAAGTTTGACGTTGGTATTCTCGGGACCCTTAATAAGAGCAACCGCTTCGTCAAGCTTGTAGCCGAAAAGGTTCTCATCGTCAACTGCGTAAACAATGTCCCCGTCCATAAGACCTGCCCTGGATGCGGGAGAGTCCTTGAATATCTTGGTAAGAAGAGGGTATCCCGTCTCTTCGTCCATCATTACGTAAGCGCCTATTCCGTAATATACGCCTTCGCTTGACATAAACATTTCTTCAAGTTCTTCGGCGGTGTAGTACTCGGCATATTTGTCGCCCAAAGAATCAATAATGGCTTTGTACATGTTTTCTTTCATGTCATCCGTATTGATGTCTTCTTCAAAATAAAACCTTTTGACTACGCTGTTATAAATCAGGTCCGCCTTCTCGGTAAATTCGCTGTCTATCAGGCTTCCGTCCTTTTTCTTGGAGGAATCGGAACTTGTGGTGCTGCCGGTGACTTTGACGGAGGAGGTTACCTCACTCATCCGCTGTTCCACCAGTCTGGTTTCTTTTTCCAAAAGTATGATAAATAAAATGGTAAGCAGTGTTCCCGCTACGAAAACACCCGCCAAAATGCCGCCCCAAAAGGAGCGCTTTTTTTCTCTGGTTATTTCTTCCATGTCTTTAAGTCCTAACTGATTTAATATCCTAAATAAGGCCAGGGGCTTACGTACGAACCGTTAAGTCTTACACCAAAGTGTAAGTGGGGTCCGGTGGAGCGTCCCGTGGTGCCTACGTATGCGATTACGTCGCCTCTTGCAACAATGTCGTCTTTCTTGCAGTTGAGTTTGGACGAATGCATGTAAATGGTGTAAAGGCCGTCGCCGTGGCTTATCATGACGTAGTTGCCCATGGACCAGTTGTATTCCGCCGCAACCACAACACCGTCGTAGGCTGCAAGAATCTTGGAGCCCGAAGGCGCCGCCATATCGATACCTGAATGATATGATGTGGAGCCGTTGATAGGGTCGGTTCTGTAGCCGAAGTCGTCACTTATTCGTGTATAAGCCGGTGCGGGCCAGGTGAACTTACCGCCGTCATAGCTGAGAACTATGCCGTTGGCTGCCGCTATGGCCTTTTGCTCCGCAAGGATGGCCGCTTCCAGGGCTTCGATAACGCGGGTCTGCTCTTCGTATTCCGCTTCGTAATCGGATATCTGGTTCTCTGTGGCCTTTATATTGCTGGTGTATTTGGCCAGCTGGGTTTCTTTTTCCTGAAGAAGTTCCTGCTGGGCCTGACGTTCCGCTTCTTCATTGAGCTTACACTGGTCGAGGTAGGCTTTCTCGGCTTCGAGAGCCTGCTTGCAGAGTTCGGTCCACTCTCTGGCCGCTGTGTACTCGTCCATCATTTTGCGGTCGTATGCTTCAAGCTTCTCTATGTAGTCTGCCTTGGTAAGGAAGTCGGAAAAGCTCTTGGCGCTTAACATTATCTCAAGGTAAAAAGAATCACCTTTTTTGTACATGAAACGAATACGCTGTTTCATGGCTTCGTACTGGGTATTTTCCTTCTCGATTGCCTCGTCGAGTTCAGCGCTTATTACGGTAATCTCTTCTTCTTTTTCGGCAATGAGTCCCTTGTATTCTTCAATCTTGGCGTCGATGGCCACTATTTCGGCATCGATTTTCTTAATGTAAGCGGCTACGTCGTTCTTAAGCCCCTCAAGTTCTTGCTTGAGAGCTTTGGCGTTTGCTATATTTTGTTTAAGCTGTTTTTTGGCTTCCTCGGACTGGGAAATCTGATTCTTCTTTTCCTTAATGCTTTCATTGGTAATGGAAGAAATGGAGGTTCCCGCATAGGCAGCCGGCGCGGCGGTATGGGCCAGAATGACGCATGCCAGAGCCACGCATAAAATGCGCCTTATTCTTTTCACTAAGTGCCTCCCATGATGACCGTACTAAACTCTTAAGTGCTTTCTGACAGTAATGAAACTGCCAAAGAAACCTATGCCCACGCCGATAATGAGTGACACGGGTACAAGAGTCTTAAATATATCATCGATAGTAAGGAAATTTAACAACGACGAAAGAACGGAGAACTGTTCTTTAATAAAGTTCAGCGCTCTGTTGTATACAAAGTAAATGATTCCAAGAGGTATTGCAGCACCCACCAGACCGATTATGATACCCTCGATAACGAAGGGAGCACGTACAAAATAGTCTGTGGCGCCGATGTATTTCATGATGGAGATTTCTTCTTTTCTCACAGCGATACCAATGGTGACGGTGTTGCTGATAAGGAAAACGGAAACCGCAAGAAGAATCACGATAATACCTATGGAAATGTAGCCGATAAGTTTATTGGCATTGCTTAAGGTAAGGGCGGTAAGCTCGGAACGCTTGACTTCGCTTACACCGGGAACGGACTCAAGGTAGGTTACGAGAGCGCTCTGCATGGATACGTCGTTTAAATAAACTTCGTAATTGGCCATGTCGGCGAGAGGGTTCTCAAGGAAGCCGTCGCTGTATTCGCCCAGGTATTCGGTCTTGAAGGTTTCCCATGCATCGTCGGCGGATACAAAGTTAACCTTGGAAACTTCCGCTCTTCTTTTGATCATGTTGCCGATTTCTTCGATTCTTGAATCCGTAATGTCTTCATCGAAATAAACTACGATACACACATCTTCTTCGGCGGTCTTAACGATATGCTGGAAATTGGCCAGCACGGAATAGAACAGGCCGAAGAGGAAGAGGCAGGCGCCGATGGTGGCTACGGATGCCAAAGAAAACAGCTTGTTACGGAAAATGTTCTTAATGCCCTGCCAAAGGGTGTAGAAAAACGTACTAATCTTCATCGTCGTATCCTCCCCTTTCGTGATCGCTTACCACTACGCCTTTTCTCAAGGTGATGACACGCTTCTGCATGGCATTGACTATATCTTTGTTGTGGGTAACCATAATGACGGTGGTACCCGCATTGTTAATCTCTTCAAGGAGCTTCATAATCTCCATGGAGTTGTTGGGGTCTAAGTTACCTGTGGGCTCGTCCGCAAGAAGAATGGTAGGACGGTTAACCAAAGCTCTGGCAATGGCCACTCTCTGCTGTTCACCGCCGGAGAGTTTGCCGGGCTTGGCTTTGTATTTGCCCGCAAGGCCTACGGTTGCAAGAACCTTGGGCACGTTTTTACGAATCTGGCTGCCGGGTACCTCAACAATACGCTGGGCAAAAGCAACGTTCTCGTAAACATTTCTGTCTTTTAAAAGTCTGAAGTCCTGGAATACCACTCCCAGGTTTCTTCTGAATTTGGGAATCTTTCTGTGTTTAATCTTATTGAGATTGTAATTAAGAACGTAAAGATTACCTTCCGTGGGGATAAGCTCTCTTAACAAAAGCTTGATAAAGGTGGACTTACCGGAACCGCTGTCGCCTACCACGAATACGAACTCACCCTTTTTAATTCTGAGATTGACATTGCTGAGGGCGGGCACTCCTGCCTGGTAGGACTTGGAGACATTCTCCATGACAATGACTTCGTCGTCCTCCATAAGTTTCTTTTTCTTCCTAGGGGATAAAGCCATAACCTATGCTCCTTGATATCAGTATTCTATGCTTTCCATATACTTCATGTACTTGACTACCATAAGGGCAATCTTAAATGTAATCGCATCCTCAAAGACTCTCAGATCGAGGCCCGTAAGCTTCTGGAGCTTATCGAGACGATATACGAGAGTATTTCTGTGAATAAACAGCTGTCTGGATGTCTCGGATACGTTTAAGCTGTTCTCAAAGAACTTCATAATGGTGGTAAGGGTTTCTTCATCGAACTCATCGGGACTCTTGCCGCCGAAAATTTCCTTGATGAACATCTTGCAAAGAGGGATGGGAAGCTGATAAATCAGACGTCCGATTCCAAGCTCCGAGTATGCCACAACGTCTCTGTCGCCAAAGAAAATCTTTCCTACATCAAGAGCCATCTTGGCTTCTTTGTAGGAACGGCTGACTTCCTTGATCTCTCCTACAGCAGTACCGTAGGATACATGTACGCCTTCGATTCCTTCTTTTTCAAGAACCGCGATAATGGCTCTTGCGGCTCTGTCAACTTCCTTGCTGAAGTCGGTATCTTCAAGCTCTTTGACCACGATAACGTTATTCTCGTCAACAGCGGTGATGAAGTCCTGATTGTTGGAGCCAAAGTGGGTGCGGATGCATTCAAGGACGTTATTGTCCTTTCTTTCGCCCGCTTCAATAATCATTGCTACGCGCTTAACGTCGGTGGCAATGTGAAGCTTTTTGGCTCTGCTGTAGATATCAACCAAAAGAAGATTGTCAAGAAGAAGGTTCTTGATGAAGTTGTCCTTGTCAAAGCGCTCTTTGTAGGCAACTATAAGACTCTGAATCTGGAAGGCTACCATTTTGCCTATCATGTAAACATCTTCGCCGGTACCGCAGGCAATAAGGATGTACTCCACCTGCTGCTCGTCGTAAATCTTAAAATACTGATATCCCTGAATCTCCTGGGAATCCGCAGGTCCCAGCGCAAACTCTCTTGCCGCTTTGGAAACCGTTCCGGCATGACCGGTGGTGGAAACCACGTCCTTTCCTTCAGTATCCACGACGCTCAGTTCAACTCTGGAAATGCCTTTAAGCCCGTCAATAGTAGTCTGTAATATCTGATTAGATATCATGATTCCCTCCAAAAGAATGTTTCTGATTAGACATTTTTCACAACGTAAATTTTGGTAATAGTTCGTGAAAAAACATATTTACGGTACCATTTTATTATATTTTACTTAAAAAGCCAACCCCGAAATGTGTATTTTTTATGCATTTTTTTGTTTTTCCGTGTTTTAAAGCGCAAAAAAATCCCTAAAAAATAACCAAAGAAGGAGTATTAAAAAACTTTTTAAAAAAATACTTGATTTTTGAAAAACTATCCCCTATAATAACGTAGTGCAATCGCGAAAGCGGTTTGTCAATAACCTTTGGGGTATCGCCAAACGGTAAGGCAACGGACTCTGACTCCGTCATTTCAAGGTTCGAATCCTTGTACCCCAGCTTACGACCCTCGGTATGATTACCGGGGGTTTTATTTTCGTCAAAGCTCACGTTGTGTTTTAACATGTCTTTGGTATAATTTAACTTGGAACGGAATTACCGGAAAGGCCCAATTATGTTTAATCTTGCAAAAAAACAAACCTTATATGTTGAGAAACTCGTAGAATTCGGTGCTTACCTTGTGCCCGCAGAATTAAAGGACAAAAAAGTGCCCGCAGCCAATGAGCACGTACTTCTCCCCAAGAAGCAGGTGCCTGCAGGCGCCAAACGCGGAGACGAAATCGAAGTATTTCTTTATCTTGACTCTGCCGACAGACTCATAGCCACCACCACCCTTCCCAAGTTAAGCCTTGGCGAAGTAGGCAGACTTACCGTCAAGGACGTGACCAAAATCGGCGCGTTTTTGGACTGGGGGCTTGAGAAAGATCTTCTTTTGCCCTTCAAGGAGCAGACCAAAAAGGCCGAAGTCGGCGACGAATTGCTGGTAGCGATATACCTTGATAAATCGGGACGCATCTGCTCCACCATGAACGTATATCCCTATCTTTCCACCACCGATATGTACAAAAAGAACGATCGCGTCACCGGTACCGTATATCAGACCAGCGACAATTTCGGCGTGTTTGTGGCCATTGACGACAAATATCAGGGACTTATTCCCAAGCGTGAAGTCTATGGCAAATGTGAAATCGGAAGCAGAATAGAGGCCCGCGTGATTAACGTTCGTGAAGACGGCAAGATTGATTTAAGCATCCGCGAAAAATCCCACGTCCAGGCAGAAGCCGATTCGCAGAAGATTTTAGAGCTCATAAAGTCTTACGACGGAGTTCTTCCCTTTACCGAGAAAGCCTCTCCCGAGGTTATTACCCGCGAGACCGGCATGAGCAAGAACGAATTCAAAAAGGCCGTCGGACACCTTTACAAGAACAGGCTTATTGAAATTTCGTCAGACGGAAAAATAAAACTTATATAACAGTCCATAGAATGAAATTAAGCAGGGTAGGGTGCCCTGCTTAACTTTTGGCTCTCAAAGGGTGTTTCAAGCCAAATTTGTATAGTAATAATAATGAAAAAAGGGATATCTTGGTGAAAGCGTCGCTCATATCCGATAAGCGGATATGTGGTATGGGAAAAATACTATATACGTTTTTTATCTCGCCCTCACACTAATATCTTATCCCCCAAAATCCCGTTTGAGAACTAAGTAAATGGAAACATTTCTTAAGATTTTCAAAAATATAGACCCGGACGAATTATTCCGTCCGGGTCTTTTTTACTGATTTATGCGTAAAAATCAATGTTTGAACCGATATTTGGGTTAACGCTTCTTTCCATGGCCGACTTGTCAATCATCTTAACAATTCCCTCTCCCATGGTTTCATTGGCATCCATTGCCTTGCTGAGCAAAGCGGTTCCTACTTCGGTTTGTGTATTTATCTGTGAAATTGCCATCGACAATCCTGAAATGTTCATAGTATGACCTCCTGTCTGAGTGAGTATGAACATTATACGAAAGGATTATTATTGAGCAATTAACAGTTTAAAGTCCGAGCTTTTTGGAGATTACTTCAACGGTCTTGTCAAGGCATCCCTTCTCGAAAGGAACTCTCAAGCCTGCCTGAGGAAGCATCTTTGAATAAAAATCGCTAGCGGAAAGCTTGCAAAGCTTTAAGTAGCTCTCCCATGCTGCCTTGTAATCCTCATCCATCCATGCTTTGTACTCAAGAGCAACGGTCTGGGCAAGGCAGTAATCAATGTAGTAGAAAGGCGATGCATAGATATGGGGCTGTCTCTGCCACCAGCCGCCGTTTCCGTAGAATTCGTTGTCCGCAAAGTCCAAAGAAGGTCTGTATTCTTTTTCAAGCTTCAGCCATTCGGCACGTCTCTCTTCGGGCGTAAGGTCGGGATTCTCATAAACGATGTGCTGGAATTCGTCAACCATACAGCCGTAAGGAATAAAGGTGATGGCGCCTTCAAGGTGAGAAAGAAGGTAGTCGTCACATCTGTCGCCAAAGAAATCCTTCATCCAGGGCTCTGTAAAGAACTCCATGGACATGGAATGAATCTCTGCCGTCTCCATGCCGATTTCGTTAAGTTCGGGATAGTTCTTGCGGGTAACGTATCCCTGGAAAGCGTGTCCGGCCTCGTGGGTGATAACCTCTACGTCATGCTGGGTACCATTGAAATTGGCAAAGATAAAAGGAGCGTAATCGTACTCGGGAAGGCTGGTCATGTAACCGCCTGCGCGTTTGGTCTTTCTGCCGAGCACGTCAAAAAGTTCATTCTCCGTCATAAAGTCAAAGAATTCCTTGGTCTCGGGAGAAAGTTCCGCGTACATCTTCTGACCCGCGGCAAGAATCTCTTCGGGAGTGCCTGTAGGTCTGGGATCGCCGTCCTTAAAGTTAATGGGGTCGTAGTAGTAAAGATGGTCAAGACCCAGTCTTTCGCGACGTCTTTCATTAATCTTGGTGGCAAGGGGAACGATTTTCTTTTTAACTTCTTCTCTGAAAATCTTAACCTCTTCGGGGCCGTAATCGTTACGTCCCATGCGGTCGTAGCCGAGAGCCGTATAGGTGTCGTGGCCCAAAAGTCTGGCCTGAGCGGTACGGTTCTTAACGAGCTTGTCGTAAATATCGTCAAGCTTGTCCTGGATGGAAAGAAGGAAGCCCGTGGTCTTGGCATAGGCTTTCTTACGAACCTCACGATCCTTGTCGGTGGTGTATTTGGTCATAAGGGAGAGGTTTAATTCCTCACCTTCCCAGTCAATCTTGGCAGAAGCAATAAGCTTGCTGTACTCGGTTCTCAGCGCATTCTCTTCCTGCATAAGAGGAACCATCTCGGGGGTAAAAGAACGCATCTCGAGTTCCATATTCTTAAAGGTTACGGGGCCGTACTTTTCAACAAGGAAGTCCCTGTAGGGGCATTCAAAGAATGCTTTTTTGTAAGCAACGTTAACCTCAGCAAGAGTGGGACCCATCTCATCGTAATAAGCCTGTTCCTCTTCATAGAACTTATCGGATGTGTCTATATCATGTCTGATGTGACAAATGG
>JAEEGJ010024340.1_pt1 | contig 12565 bp, 10 predicted proteins | sample 8958761 | NCBI WGS metagenome assembly JAEEGJ01 (sample SAMN16246546, study PRJNA631951) | gut metagenome | biome: gut microbiome; feature: rumen; material: RS-attached | host: Bos | place: Iran: Karaj | collected 2018-10 | reverse complement strand
TGCCTTCAAAGAACTCCTTGCTCAGTTTGTTAAGACGCTCCGGCATGTAAAGGCCGCGGTCAGGGGCCAGTCCGCGAACCACCGCATCACGCAGGGTCACGTCATCGGACTTATGGTTTGTGCTGTAGTATTTCATCGTAGTGATAGGAAAATCTTAGTGAATTCTGTACCCTCAATATTGCCGTAGCCGCCCTGCTTGCAACTCTCCTCGTCAAAAGCAGTCACGCCGTCAGCCTCCAGTCCCGGGGCATAGATAAGGAACGGAATGGGGTCCGATGTGTGCGTGCGGTGTGCACAGGGCGTAGGATGGTCGGGCAGAACTGCAATAGCCACCGGCTCGTCCCACTTGGAGACCTCCTCATAGATAGGGCCTATCAGGCGGCTGTCCAAATCCTCGACGGTGCGGTTCTTGAGGGTAAAGTTGCCCTCATGACCGGCCTCATCGGGGGCCTCAACATGCACGTACACAAAATCATCGGTCTTAAGGGCATCGATGGCAGCCTGTGCCTTGCCCTCATAATTGGTATCGAACAGGCCGGTGGCGCCCTCCACGTCAATCACCTTCATGCCGGCGTAATGGCCAATTCCCTTGATAAGATCTACGGCCGATATCACCGAACTCCTGCGAACGTTTGGATAGAGCTCACTGATGGGCTGCATTGACGGGCGGTAACCGGGTGACCAGGGCCAGATGCTGTTGGCGGGGTCCTTACCCTCGGCTACTCGCTTAAGGTTGACGGGATGCTTGGCCAGTATCTCCTGTGAACGCAGTATGAGGTCGTTCAAAAGGTCAGCTGTAGGCTGAGCCTCAGGAGTGGCTGCTTTGACCATGAGGTCGCGGAACGGCTGTCCTGGGACATCGTGAGGCGGAGTGCATATAAGCTCCTTGCGGCCTCCGTCAATCACCAGCAGGTGACGGTACTGGATGCCGGTATAGAAATGGACCTTGTCATTGCCAAGTTCCTGCTCCAGGGTCTTGATTATCTCATCGGCCTCAGGGGTTGAGATATGACCTGCCGAGTGGTTCTTGATAAGTCCGTTCTCAATGCAGATTATGTTGCAGCGCATGCCCATCTGTCCGGGCTTGATGTCTACGCCTATGTTGGCAGCCTCAAGTACGCCGCGGCCCTCAAATGACTTGGTCACGTCATAACCCATAACGGTCATGTTGGCCACCTCACTGCCGGGGTGGAATCCGTCGGGTACGGTCTTGAGCATACCGGTACGGCCTTTGCGGGCCAGCATGTCCATGTATGGTTTGCGGGCGTGCTGGAGTATGGTCTTGTCACCGAACTCCTTGACAGGCCAATCGGCCATTCCGTCGCCTAAAATGATTATGTATTTCATTCTTGGAAAAGACTGTTTATATCAGATATTAGCAATACTCATTATGTCTGCGAATACGCCTGCTGCGGTAACTGCAGCACCTGCGCCGTAGCCCTGAATCATCATGGGATACTCCTTGTAACGCTCGGTTGTGAGCAGGATTATGTTGTTGCTGCCCTGCAGGTTGTAGAACGGGTGGTACTTGTTGACCTCGGCCAGTGAAATGCTTGCCTTGCCGTTGTCCAGACGGGCGACAAAACGCATGCGCTTGCCCTCCTTCTCAACACGTGCACGACGCTCCTCGAATGCGGCGTCCAGTTTGGGAAGTTTCTTCCAGAACTGGTCGATAGTACCGTCAAACAACTCCTGCGGTATGAACAGGTCGCAATCCACATCCTTCTGCTCAATGGCGTAACCGCTCTCACGGGCCAGGATGACCAACTTGCGCAGCACATCCTTTCCGCTAAGGTCGATACGGGGATCGGGCTCGCTGTAACCCTTCTCCTTGGCCAGGCGGATGGTCTGGCTCAGAGGAATATCGGCACTAAGGGTGCTGAATATGAAGTTAAGCGTACCGCTTACCACAGCCTCGATCTTGAGGATATGGTCACCGCTGTTAATCAGATCGTTGATGGTGTTGATGACCGGCAGGCCTGCGCCCACGTTGGTCTCAAACAGGAACTTGACACCGCGGCGGCGTGCAATATGCTTGAGTTCGGCATACTTGTCATACTCCGATGATGCGGCAATCTTGTTTGCTGCCACCACCGATATGTTGTGATCCAGGAAATCCTTGTAAAGTGCTGCGACATCGGCACTGGCGGTGCAATCCACGAATACCGAGTTGAATATGTTCATACCGATGACCTCGTCATGCAGTATCTTGGGGCTGCTTGCGGGTGCCTTCTCCAACTCCTCGCGGTAGTTGTCCAGGTTGATGCCCTCGCGGCAGAACATTGCCTTGCTGCCACGTGCAATACCTACCACGTTCAGCTTGAGGCCGCGCTCCTGCATGAGTTTCTCACGCTGGCCGCGTATCTGTTCCAGCAGGCTGCTGCCCACGGTGCCCACACCGCAGATAAAGAGGTTGAGCACCTGATACTCGGACAGGAAGAACGAGTCATGGATTACGTTGAGCGATTTGCGCAGCGAACTCTTCTGCACAACGAATGATATATTGGTCTCAGATGCACCCTGAGCGCAGGCAATCACGTTGATACCGTTGCGGCCAAGCACGCTAAACAGCTTACCGGCAATACCCGGGCTGCGTTTCATGTTCTCACCCACAATGGCCACGGTTGCCAGGTCCATCTCGGCCGATATGGGGAAAATGGCACCCAGCGCAATTTCCTTGCTGAACTCACGGTTCAGGAGCTCGCATGCCAGTGCCGCATCCTCATTCTGTACACCGATTGATGTACTGTTCTCGGATGATGCCTGTGACACCAGGAAAACGCTGATGCCGTTCTCGGCCAGCGTCTTGAATATGCGGTAGTTAACACCAATCACACCCACCATACCCAGACCACGCATGGTGATAAGGGCGGTGTTGCCTATGCTTGATATACCCTTGATGGCCTTGGTTCCGGCGGGGAGTTCGTTCACAATCTCCGTGCCGCGGGCCGTCGGGTTGAATGTATTCTTTATCAGAATGGGGATGTTCTTCTGGCAGACCGGATAGATGGTAGGCGGATAAACCACCTTGGCGCCAAAGTTGCACAGCTCCATTGCCTCCACGTAACTCAGCTCGTCAATGGTGTATGCGGTTGATATCACGCGCGGATCGGCCGTCATGAATCCGTCCACATCGGTCCATATCTCCAGCACACTGGCATCCAGAGCGGCTGCAAGAAGTGATGCGGTGTAGTCCGATCCTCCTCGGCCCAGGTTGGTTATCTCGCCCGTCTGGGCATCGGCCGATATGAATCCGGGCGCCAGGGCCTTGTGGGGCATATCCTTGAATGTCTCGCGGATAAGGCGGTAGGTAAGGTCGCTGTCAATGGAATGGTTGTGGCCGTTGTGCTCGGTCTTTATGAATTCACGTGAATCATACAGACGGATGTCGTCAATAAGCTGTGCCACAATCTGTGACGAGAGGCGCTCGCCGTAACTTACTATGGTGTCCATGGTCTTGTCAGACAGGTCGTGCAGCAGGTACAGGCCCTGCATGATCTCCTTGAGCTCGCCAAAAAGCTTGCGAACCTGATTGAATGCCTTGCGGCGACGCTCGGGCGCCACCACATCATGTATCATCTGCTCATGACGTGCCAGCATAGCCTCGGTCTCAGCCTCATACTGACGCTCACCACGGGCCGCCATTTTGGCCGTAGCAATAAGCTTGTCAGTAATTCCGCCCAGAGCCGAAACCACTACTATCACATCATCCTGTTGTGACTCTACAATCTGTTTAAGGTTGGTGATGCTCTCCTTGGACCCCACGGATGAGCCACCGAATTTAAGTACTTTCACAGTAGCAACGTTTTTTTCAAACTGCAAAAATACTCCTTTTCCCGCAAAACTCCCAACGCACGTACCTCTTATTGCACATTTTTACTCAATACTGATTACTCCACCCTTCCCCCTCGCCAAAGTGTCCCACACTCAGCTTGCCAAAGTGTCCCACAACGACCCCCGCGAGAGCCCTCTCTCGGCCCGATGAGCGTGGGACATCCCCCTCAGAAGAGCCCATGTCCCACACCAACCCACGCCACAAGCCCCACAGCGCCTATCGTTGTGGGACACTTTGGCAAAAAAAATCAACCGAAAAGGTGCTTGAAAGCCTCCTCGACTTTGGTAACGGGAATGAGGCCGATGCCCAGCTGGCGGTTCTCCAGGCCGTGCATATTGCTCTTGGGGATGATGATGCGCTCAAATCCCAGCTTAGCAGCCTCCGATATGCGCTGCTCTATGCGGCTCACGGGGCGGATTTCGCCCGACAGGCCCACCTCACCCGTCATGCAGACGGTGCGGTCAACGGCAATGTCCAGACTGCTGGACAGGATGGCGCTGATTACAGCAAGGTCAATTGCGGGATCACTAACCTTAAGACCTCCAGCTATGTTCAGGAAGACATCCTTCTGACCAAGTTTAAAACCTACACGTTTTTCAAGCACAGCAAGAAGCATGTTCATGCGGCGGACATCAAATCCAATTGCACTGCGCTGAGGCGTTCCGTAAACTGCGGTACTGGCCAGCGCCTGAACCTCAATCAGGAACGGACGCACGCCCTCGATGGTGCAGGCAATCGATACGCCGCTCATGCCCTGATGGCTGTCTGTAAGCAGCAGCTCGCTAGGGTTGCTCACCTGTCTCAGGCCGGTCTCCAGCATCTCATAAATGCCCAATTCGGCAGTGCTGCCAAACCTATTCTTAATAGGCCTAAGTATGCGGTACAGATAGTGCTGGTCACCCTCAAACTGCAGCACTGCATCCACGATATGCTCCAGAATCTTGGGGCCTGCAATAGATCCGTCCTTGGTGATATGGCCTATCAGAAGTACGGGAGTTCCGCTCTCCTTTGCAAACTTGAGCAGCGACGCGGCGCACTCACGCACCTGCGTGATGCTTCCGGCCGATGAATCCACATATTCGCTGCTTATGGTCTGGATGGAGTCTATCACCAGCAATTGGGGCTGGACGGCTTTTATCTGTTCGTAAATCTTTTCAAGTGATGTTTCGCAAAGAATAAGCAGATTGTCGCTCAACTGATTGCTGCCGTTCGCGGTAGCCAGACGCTGGGCGCGCATCTTGATCTGGCGGGCACTCTCCTCACCCGATACGTACAGCACCTTAAGGTCCTGCAGGCGCATCACGGTCTGCAGCGTCAAGGTGGACTTGCCTATTCCAGGCTCACCGCCCAGCAGTACGATTGATCCCTGTACCAGTCCGCCTCCCAGCACGCGGTTGAGCTCCTCATCATGCATATCAATGCGGGCCTCAATGGCGCTGTCAATCTCGCTCAGGGTATGCGGGCGGCTCTCATCGGCCTTACCTGTTGCACTCTTGCGTGCGGCGGCGGTCACGGTCTGAGCGGTGGGAGCCTTAACGGTCATCTCCTTCATTGTGTTCCACATGCCGCACGACGGGCATTTGCCGCTCCACTTGGGCGAGTCAAAACCGCACTCGGAGCACACAAAAACGGTCTTATCCTTGATCGATGCCATACGCTATGACTTTTTTGACATTTTGCTCCACCACACTATTCCGTAGATGGAGTTCATCATGTAGAATACGTACTGAACCACCATGATGGGTGCAAACTGAACGCCGCGGGTTGCTGCGATAGCCCACATCACCAGATTGGCGCCGTTCACCACTATCCACATGAACCACTGCTCAATGAACGCGAACGTTAGCAGGAACTGAGCGCCCACGGCCACGGTCATGGCAAGTGCATCGGACACGGGCTGAGGATCATCGGTCTTAAGTAATAAGCGGCTTATACCCCAGACTGCGGCAGCACTCAGCACAATCAGCAGCGCTCTCTGGGGCCAGCTCATCCAGCGGGTCTTAATACCTTCGCTGCCGCCGCCCAACGCACGTTTGCGCCACTGGGCCCAGCCCACGAACTGCATCGGCACATTATAGAGCAGGAACAGCGCCGCGTTGGCATAAAGACCGCTGCGCAAAGCCATATATCCCTGAATGCAAGACCCCAGGAATCCGAACAGGAAGTTCAGCACGCTGCCCTTGACGCCAAAAATCACGCACAGCACGCTGCAGGTTCCCGCAATAAAACTAAGCACACTGAAATTCCCGTTCAGCACACTCACCGCCACACTAACACTCATGAATCCCAGTATCAGGAACCAGTCCCACCAACTGAATTTTGGTATCTCTATCTTCTTACTCATCTCTGCAAAATTAATCATTATTCTCCTTTGACCAGGTAACGGCGCGGTTAATGAAATCCAGGAATGGTTTGGTGGTCTTGAAAAGTTCCGCTACACGCACAGCCAGCCCAGGTGCCAGGATGAAATCATCGTCCGGCATATAGGCCATGCAGAATCGCTTGAGGCGGTAAAAATCGGAGTCAGGAGTATCGGCAGGGAATCCGGCCGGGACTTTCTTGAGTGCCCCCTCAAAATCCAGCTCGAATCCGGGAGCAGCCTGAGAGAGGATCTTGCGGAACCCGCCGTCACTCATCTCAATATCCTCGCGCAGAATGGCCAGCACCTTTGGGTCACACCAGTAGTCACCGGCAGCCAGCATATGGGTTCCCTCCCAACTGTCACTGGCCGATGCACTCACCTGGAAATAGTATCCGCTGTAAGGTGACTTCTTGCCGCCCGGGCAGATATACACACCCATATGGGTCTTGTACGGGGACTTATCGGCCGAAAACCTTACGTCGCGGTAAATGCGATATGTTATATCATTAAGCTGCAAGTCACCGATGGCCGGGTCAAACTTGCGGATATCGGCCAACAACTCCAGGGCAAAAGCATCAAACCGCTCCTTAACCCGCTTGTACTCCTCCTTATGCTCCAGGAACCAGCCGCGCTCGTTGTTGCAGCTGAGCCTCCTCAAGAAATCCAGTATTTCTTTCATATGTATTCCTAAATAAGACCATAAAATTACACAAAAAGAAGCATCCCATTCCATCCAATCGGCCAAAAACATTTATTTGCCCGGACGCTTTGACAGCCGGAACACGTTGTAGGTACCATTCCGTGTCGTAGTGTCCGCAAAACGGCGGTGCGATCCATTTCATCGGACGCTACAGCAACCAGAATACGCCGTAGGTCCCATTCCGTGTCGTAGCGTCCGCGCGATACCGTGTCGCAGTGTCCGCGCTTTGTATTATCTTTGTACCCGGAAATCACCCAATATGGAAGACTTTATTCTAAGAGAGATAGACCGCATAGGGGAACTGCTCCTGCAGGTTGCCATTCGTCTGGGGCTGTTCAAGGATAGCGACCCCAAATGCACCGTCACCGATGTCAAGGCTGAGTTCGGCAAGGCTGAACTGCCGTTTGACATTGATGAAATACTCTCCAAGGATAATCCCGTGATCTACATGGTGGAGCAGAAAAACATAAGCGACAAAAGCCTGGAACTCATGGCCGATATCCTGTTCCATTCCGATATTGACCAGGCACGCAGGAAAGCCATTCTTGACGATGCCATAAGATATCTGGACCACAAAGGCTACTATTCATTCAGGTTGCACTCGCTGAGCATCTGATTCATACTCAGGCAGATATGGTAAAGGAATTACAACTCAGGGTTGAGCCGCAGTTTGCATATAACGAGCAGGTGCTCAAGGAGACGGTCTCAAGGCAGTGCGGGCTTGACGTGCGCACCATCACGGCCGTCCGCACACTCAAGAAGAGTATCGACGCCCGCCAGCGCACCATTTTTATAAACCTGACCCTGAGAGTATTCGTCAATGAGCAGCCTCCCAAGGATGAATTCACGCGAATAGAGTACAAGCCCGTTGACGGCAAGCCCACAGTCGTAGTGGTTGGTGCCGGCCCCGGCGGACTCTTTGCAGCACTGCACCTGATTGAGCTCGGTCTGCGCCCCATAGTATTGGAGCGCGGCAAGAACGTGCATGACCGCAAGGTGGACATAGCCGCAATCAGCCGCACCCACAAGATAGACCCCGAGTCCAATTACAGTTTCGGTGAGGGCGGTGCAGGAGCATACTCCGACGGCAAACTCTACACACGCAGCAAGAAACGCGGCAGCACCGACCGCATCCTGAACATATTCTGCCAGCACGGCGCAAGCCCCACGATATTGTCCGATGCCCATCCCCACATAGGTACGGACCGCCTGCCACGCGTTATCGAGAACATCCGTAACACCATAATAAACTGCGGCGGAGAGGTCCATTTTGAGACCCTCATGACCGGTTTCATTCTGCAGAATGGCCGCGTGATAGGTGTAAACGCCACTCACAAAGGACAGCAATGCACATTCATGGGACCGGTAATACTGGCTACAGGTCACAGCGCCCGCGATGTATATCGCTACATGGCGGCACAGAAATTCGCTATCGAGGCCAAGGCGCTGGCAGTAGGATGCCGCCTTGAGCACCCCTCGCAACTGATAGACTCCATACAATACCATAACCGCGCAGGACGAGGCAAGTATCTGCCCGCCGCTGAGTACAGTTTTGTCACTCAGGTTAACGGACGCGGCGTTTACAGTTTCTGCATGTGCCCCGGCGGATTCGTTGTTCCTGCCGCATCGGGCCCCCAGCAGATTGTGGTGAACGGCATGTCACCCTCCAACCGAGGCTCCCGCTGGAGCAACTCCGGAATGGTTGTGGAGACACGCATAGAGGATATTGCACAGTCAGACGCAGACCTTAAAGACCCGCTGGTAATGATGCGCTTCCAGGAGAAGTTGGAGCATGACTGCTGGCAGGCCGGCAACATGCGCCAGACCGCACCCGCCCAGCGAATGGCCGACTTTGTGAACGGCCGCCTTAGTTATGACCTCCCTGAATCATCATACTCACCCGGACTCATATCATCACCCCTGCACTTCTGGATGCCCAAGTTTGTAACGGAGCGTCTCAAGCAGGGATTCCTGCAGTTCGGCAAAAGCAGTCACGGATTCCTTACCAACGACGCCGTAATGATTGCCGTCGAGACCCGCACATCATCGCCGGTACGCATAGTACGCGACAATGAAACGCTCCAGCACATAGGTCTTGAAGGCCTGTTCCCCTGCGGTGAAGGTGCCGGATATGCCGGTGGAATCGTATCTTCTGCAATTGACGGCGAGCGTTGCGCCGAATCGGCCTCCAACTACCTCTCTACGTAAGTATACTTTAAGATTATTGTTTTACCCTTTATCCTTGTTGAAATGAAAAGATTTATTGTTTGCGTATTGGCATCGGCCCTCATGACAGGTTGTGCCCAAAAGAAATCAAACGTCGTAATTAACGTCCAGGAACAGCCGGACAAGACCTTCCCCGTCTACGATTACTTCCAGGTTGAAAAAACCGTCTATGTAAATGCTGATGATGAGTATCTCCTGTCCGATATCAACAGCGCGTACATGAACGGCAATTGGATCTACACGCTTGACTCCAACCACAAGATATCCAAGATTGACCTGAAATCGGGCGATATCGTCGGCCAGTACTGTCAGATAGGCCGAGGCCCCCAGGACTACATCTTCCCCATCGGCCTTACAGGCGATGACCGTTACCTTTACCTTCTGGACCTGATGGGAAAAGCCGTACATAAGTTCAGTTTTGACCTGAAACATCAGGGCAAATTCAGCCTTGAGAACATGAACGCCACATCATCCATGTTCAAGACTCAGGACGGTTTCCTGTTCTTCAATTCATTTGACAGCGAGGGTGCGGGAAAAATTGCCCTAACCGACAATGACGGACAGATAAGACAGACATTCATAAATAAGAAGGAAGAGCAACTACCCGGGACCGATGCCCCCGTCATGAAAACCATTTTCACCGATCAGCTGTTTGTGCAGACTCCCGACGGAAAGGTGCTGTGTTTCAACCCGGACGGCAAGGAGGCATACCTCTATGACGGCAAGGATATGGACCCGCTGTTGCGGATTGATATGGATCTGAATTATGAGAAGAAACCTCAGACGCCCGATCCGTTCGTAAAGCAGCTGTACTGCGTGAACGGCAACGTGCTTATCAATTATTCCTACAACATGGAGACCTATTTCAGTTATTATGACAAGAATTTCAAACTGAAAGCGTCCGGCAGATATGACCTGGCCGATGACAGTCAGGCCCCATTCCAACCCCTCTGCCAGATAGGAGACAGACTCATTACCTTCAAATCCACCGACGATGCCCCCGGAGCAGTCTTACCCGACCGCTCCATCCAGGCTCAAATAATCATTCACCGTGCAAAATGATGCAATTGGGGTCAGGCCCCAATTGTACTATTTCGCCACATCGGCACTCTAATTAGCCACAATTATTCATTCACGCACTCCCGCCCACACGCGCAAAAGTATATTTGCACCTGTTATTGAAATGAAACTATGAGATTCAATGGTGCAAATGTGCTTATAACCGGTGGAGCATCGGGCATAGGCAGAATAATGGGCCGCATGGCCCTGGAGAGAGGTGCTGCAAGACTTATCATCTGGGATATCAACGAGAGCAACATAGAGCTGGTCAAAAACGAGCTGTCCGGCAAAGGTCAGGTAAGCGGACTCTGCGTGGATGTATCGGACATGGATATAATTGAGAAGGCTTACCAGTCGACCGTTAATATGTACGGACCGGTGGACATACTTATACAGTGCGCCGGAATAGTGACCAGCAACGCCACATTCGACAGTCTGACCCCGCGCGACATTGAGCGCACCATGATGATAAACGCAGTGGCTCCCATGAACGTAGCCCACGTGATGTTGGCCGATATGATCAAGCGGGACAAGGGTCACATCTGCAACATAGCATCGGCCGCAGGTATGCTCTCCATGCCCAAGATGAGCGTATATTCGGCCAGCAAGTGGAGCGTGATAGGCTGGTCCGACTCGGTCCGCATAGAACTGGCCAAGATGAAATCAAAGGTGCGCTTTACTACCGTCGCCCCCTACTTCATCAACACCGGCATGTTTGACGGCGTTTCATCAAAGATTTTCCCCATCCTTGACCCCGAAAACACCGCCCGCAAGATTATCCGCGCCATTGAGCGCAACAAGGATTTCCGCGGCATACCGTTCGGATTCCATTTCATAAGATTCTGGCAGGCTGTACTGCCGGTTGCCTTGTTTGATTATGTATTTGGCACTATCTTTGGAATCTATCACACAATGGATCACTTTACAGGTCGCAAAAATGACAATAGAAAACACATCGAAGGAGCGAATTCAGCAGATTCTGCTCTCACAGCGTCAGTTCTTCAGAACGGGGACAACGCTGAGCGTAAAGTTTCGTAAGGAGCAGCTGCGCAAGTTGAAATCGGCCCTCAAGGAATTTGAAAAGCCGTTGGCCGATGCCCTTTGGACTGATTTGCACAAATCATACCAGGAGGCTTACCTGACCGAAATCGGACTTGTGAAGGCCGAGATAAGGGAGCACCTCCATCATGTGGGCCGATGGGCACGCCGCAAACGCAAATGCTCACCGCTTACACTCTTCCCCGCAAGCTCGTTCATTGTAAGCGAGCCGCTGGGACAGGCGCTGATAGTTTCACCCTGGAACTATCCCGTGCAGCTGTTGCTCAACCCGCTGGTGGGTGCCATCTCTGCAGGCTGTACCGCAGTGCTAAAGCCTTCTCCGTATGTGCCGAACGTATCGGCCGTACTGGAACAGATGATCAGGTCTGTATTCAATGAGAACTATGTTGCAGTTGTTCAGGGAAACCGCGATGTCAACAAGGAGCTGTTCGGCAGCCGATGGGACATCATCTTCTTTACCGGCAGTCCCGCTCTGGGCCGCAAGGTCATGGCCGCTGCAGCCGAGAACCTGACTCCCGTTGTACTGGAACTGGGCGGCAAGAGCCCCTGCATCATTGACAGTACCGCCAACCTCAGGATTGCAGCCCGCCGTGTAGCCTGGGGCAAGACCCTTAACGCAGGTCAGACATGCATTGCCCCTGACTATATCCTTATCCATGAAGATGTCAAGGAGGCGTTCATCAAGGAGTTTGCCGCTCAGGTGGAGTACCTGCACGGCAAGGACATCAGGGAGTCACAGCATTTTGTGCGCCTGGTATCGGACAAGGCATTTGAGCGCGTAACCGGCTATCTCAAGGACGGCACAATAGTCTACGGCGGCCGCACCGACAGCAGCGAGCGTTTCATCGAACCCACCCTGCTGGATAATGTCAGCCCTGATGCTCCCGTCATGACCGACGAGATTTTCGGCCCCATATTCCCGCTCATAACCATCAGCCCCAGGAACGGCAGTTTCAAGGATCAGGTGACAAAGTTCATTACCGACCGCGAAAAGCCTCTGGCATTCTACTACTTCGGTTCCGAGAAGGACGGTTGGGACCTGATACACCGCACATCATCGGGCGGCGGATGCATCAACGACACCATCATGCACATAGCCAACAGCCACATCCCCTTTGGCGGCGTAGGCAACTCCGGAATGGGTCACTATCACGGCAAACTGAGTTTTGACGCTTTCACGCACCAGCGCTCCATAGTCAAAGCCCCCACCTGGATTGACCTGCCCGTGCGCTACATGCCGTACAAATTCTTTGCTTTGATAAAGAGGATGATGTAACTTTGCAGCCGTTATGGCATTATATCCCAATCTGATAAAAGAAGCCTT
>JAEEGJ010024334.1_pt1 | contig 12567 bp, 13 predicted proteins | sample 8958761 | NCBI WGS metagenome assembly JAEEGJ01 (sample SAMN16246546, study PRJNA631951) | gut metagenome | biome: gut microbiome; feature: rumen; material: RS-attached | host: Bos | place: Iran: Karaj | collected 2018-10 | reverse complement strand
GAGCGCTTGCGGATGCGGTAGCCACGGCCCTGAGGTGCCGGTCTCATACGTTTCATTGTCACACCTTCGTCGACGAAGACACGGCTCACATAGAGTTCGCCGTCCTCTGCCTTGCGGTCATTCTTGGCCTCCCAGTTGGCGATAGCCGAGCGGAGAAGCTTCTCTACATTCTCTGAGGCAGCCTTCTTCGAGAAACGCAGCACACCGAGTGCGCGGTTCACCTCCATGCCGCGGATCATGTCAACGACATAACGCATCTTGCGGGGTGAAGAGGGACAGCCTTTCAGCTTTGCAAAGTACTGTGTCTTATTGGCTGCTTTTCTTTTTTCAGCCGCTAATCTTTTTCTTGCTCCCATTATAATTCTTAATTCTTAATTCTTAATTCTTAATTCTTATCCCTGGAGCTTACTTCTTGTTACCGGCATGGCCACCGAAACGACGCGTGGGAGAGAACTCGCCCAGCTTGTGTCCTACCATGTTCTCGGTGATGTACACAGGGATGAATTTGTTACCGTTATGAACTGCAACTGTATGTCCCACGAAATCCGGGGAAATCATTGAAGCTCTGGCCCATGTCTTGACGACATTCTTCTTACCGCTCTCATTCATGGCGAGAATCTTCTTCTCGAGCGATACGTTGATGTACGGGCCTTTTTTTAATGAACGACTCATAATTTACACTCTTTATATTTCGTGATTACTTCTTCTTGTTAGCTCTTTCGATGATGTACTTGTTCGACTGCTTCTTCGGAGCGCGAGTCTTGAGACCCTTAGCGTACAAGCCCTTACGTGAACGCGGATGTCCACCTGACTGACGGCCTTCACCACCACCCATCGGGTGATCGTGCGGGTTCATAACAACACCACGGTTGTGGGGGCGACGACCCATCCAGCGTGAGCGACCGGCCTTACCCGACTGCTCAAGGGCGTGGTCTGAGTTACCTACGCTACCGATAGTAGCCTTACAAGCTGAGAGCACCTGACGTGTCTCACCTGAGGGAAGCTTAATCACGCAGTAGCTGCCTTCACGAGAAGTCAGCTGAGCGAAATTACCAGCCGAACGGACGAGCAGGGCACCCTGTCCGGGACGCAACTCAATGTTGTGAATTACGGTACCCACGGGGATGTTAGCCAGGGGAAGTGCATTACCCACCTCGGGCACTGCGTCTGCACCTGACATCAAGGTTGCGCCAACCTCCAGTCCGTTAGGAGCAATGATATAACGTTTTTCACCATCAGCGTAGTAGAGCAGAGCGATGCGAGCCGAACGGTTCGGATCGTACTCAATGGTCTTTACTACAGCTGGAACACCATCCTTCTCTCGCTTGAAGTCGATGAGACGATACTTCTTCTTGTGACCACCGCCCATGTAGCGGACAGTCATCTTACCGGTGTTGTTTCGACCGCCGGTAGAACGCTTACCGTAAACGAGAGACTTCTCTGGCACGGATGCAGTAATGTCCTCGAACGTGCCAATAACCTTGTGTCTTTGACCCGGTGTAACGGGCTTTAATTTACGTACTGCCATTTCTTATTACTGAATATTGCTATAAAAATCAATGGTATCGCCCTCCTTCAGGGTGACGATTGCTTTCTTGAACGCGTTCTTATGACCTCTCACGAGTCCTGCCTTGGTGTAGCGGCTTGAGCGCTTACCGGCATAGCGAAGCGTGTTCACATTCTCAACGGTGACGTTGTACATAGCCTCAACCTCCTTGGCAATCTCAATCTTGTTTGCCTCGGGCTTAACGATGAAGCCGAACTTGGGCTGAGCCTTCTTCGTCACCTCCTCACCACGGTGCTTACCTGTCTTGGGCTTGTAGGTGCGATCGACAGAAGTCTTCTCCGTGATGTTGGTCATTTTCTCTGTAATCAGAGGCTTTATAATGAAACTCATAATCTTTTTCGTTATTACGTTATTACGTTATTTCGTGATTACGAAACCTTTATCCCAAAATTCCGTCGATAGCCTGCAGAGACTTCTCGGTAATCACCATCACGTCGGCGTTCAGCACCTTATAGGTATTCACGTTGGCAGCGATGATGCACTCAGCCTTCTTCAGGTTGCGGGCCGACAGATAGACGTTCTTGTTAGCCTCGGGCAGCACCATCAGCAGCTTCTTGCCGTCAACCTTCAGGTTCTTGGCCATGCTGATGAACTCCTTCGTTTTGGGAGCCTCGAAGTTGAAGTCCTCGACAACGATGATGGCGTTCTCCTGAGCCTTGTACGACAGAGCCGAGCGACGGGCCAGCTTCTTCACCTTCAGGTTCAGCTTGAAACCATAGTCGCGGGGCTTCGGACCGAACACGCGGCCACCGCCACGCAGCAGAGGTGAGTTGATGTCACCGTGACGAGCACCGCCGCCGCCCTTCTGGCGACCCAGCTTGCGGGTAGAACCCGTATGCTCGCTACGCTCCTTAGCCTTTGCAGTTCCCTGACGCTGGTTGGCCAGATACTGCTTCACGTCCAAATAAATCACATGGTCGTTTGGTTCAATGCCGAAGATAGCATCGTTCAACGTAACCTTACGTCCGGTCTCCTGACCGTTGATGTTCAATACATTGATTTCCATAGCTTACTTCTCGATTAAAACAGTTGAACCATTACATCCGGCGCAGCTACCCTTCACAAGGATCAGGTTGTGCTCCGGAATCACCTTTAACACTCTGAGGTTCTGCGTTGTCACGCGGTCGCCACCCATCTGGCCACCCATGCGCATACCCTTGAACACCTTAGCGGGATAAGAACATGCACCGATGGAACCCGGCTTGCGCAAACGGTCGTCCTGACCGTGAGTGCTCTGTCCGACACCACCAAAACCATGACGCTTCACAACGCCCTGGAAGCCCTTACCCTTAGAAGTACCTACGACATCGACGAACTCGGTGTCGTTGAACAGCTCTACGGTGATCACATCTCCGAGGTTGTGCTCCTCGTCAAACTTGAACTCGGCCAAGTGGGCCTTTGGTGTTGTACCTGCCTTCTTGAAGATACCCATCATAGCTTTGGTGGTGTTCTTCTCCTTCTTCTCGCCGTAAGCGAGCTGAACGGCAGCATAACCGTCCTTCTCGACGGTCTTCACCTGCGTAACAACACAAGGACCACATTCGATAACAGTGCACGGTACATTCTTACCGTCGGCACTGAAAACGGAAGTCATTCCGATTTTTCTTCCAATTAATCCTGGCATTTCAGTTTTAAAAATTTAATAATAAATAATGTATAAGTATTTTCTTGTCTCTTTCCAAGTGCCCTTTCCGCTCCTCCTTTACCTCACAAACCACTTGGAAAGAACCAGCCTCACTTCTTCGTTTTTGAAGGTTAAGTTGCTCTTTTTCAGTGTATTGTTAGCTCGGGAGCCAGCGCAATACGCACTTTAGCGGCTGCAAAGGTACACATTATTAATGATATAGACAAGGCAACAGCCCTTGTTTATAACATTATTTAAATATTTTTAGCATTCTGGCGGTGGCGTTCCCTTGAGGAACTGGATGGCGAGCATGGTCAGGTCATCGCTTTGTTCGGCATCGCCGACAAACCCATGGACAGCATCGGTCATCCGGGCAATGAGGTTTTTCGGGTCTTGTTTGCGTTCTGCCAGGGCACGCTCAGCAACCTCGTTGACGCGTTCCATCTGGAACTGGTTATGGTTAGCATCCTCTGCCTCAGTCAGTCCATCGGTGAAGATGCTGGCTGCGTGGATGACGGGTGTTCTATTCTCACGTTGACACCAGCCTCACGGAAAAATCCCTTGGCCTCAGCGACATAATAGCCGGCAAACTGGGCCTGCGCCGTCCACTGAGGCGTAAACACGAGCACATCGTTTTGCGCACTGCCCGTCAAGACAAGCAGGGTAAGAATCCATGTCAGAAAGAAGTTCCTTGTTTGATACATGCCTGCAAAGTTAATGAAAACATCATAAAAAAACAAAAGATTATCGCCTTTTTTTTATTTTCGGCAAGCAACAAAAAAAACGGTATCGCCATGATGGACGATACCGTTTTCTATAATAATCTCGGTTAATACTATACCTTGATTTCAACCTCCACGCCGCTGGGGAGTTCGAGCTTCATCAGGGCATCAACGGTCTTAGCTGTTGAGCTGTAGATGTCGATCAGACGCTTGTAGTCTGAGAGCTGGAACTGCTCACGAGCCTTCTTGTTGACGAAGGTCGAGCGGTTGACGGTGTAGATACGCTTGTGTGTGGGAAGGGGGATAGGACCGCTGATGATGGCACCAGTAGCCTTGACGGCCTTCACAATCTTCTCTGCTGACTTGTCCACGAGCTTGTGGTCGTAGCTCTTCAGCTTGATACGAATTTTCTGACTCATTGTCTTTTAATTTTTAATATTTAATTTTTAATTTATTGCTGCCACTAAAGAGTCATTTGCTCAGCGGCAGACCTTTTTTCTGTTTCGGGCTGCAAAGGTACGCACATTTTGTGACATGCACAACCCCACAGCCCGAAAAACCTTATGATTTAATGTTTTTTAATATTCTCACTTAATCACACTGCAACGCCACACTTCGACCTTAAGGTAGAAGAACCTTACGGCCATTGTTGATATACACGCCCTTCTGTATCGGCTTACTGTCGAGCTTGCGGCCGTCGAGGGTGTGTGCGTCAGTCTCCGTGTGGGATTAAGGCTCAGTTGGTTGGTTATAGTCGCAGCAAGTCCTTGACGGAATAGATGCGGCTGAGTGCCTCGAACGAAAAGTACTGGTCGTCCATAATCATCCATTCCTCGCGCTGCTTCTTCGTCAAGTGCTTGATGTCGGGGAACATCGAGACGGGGACGATGACCTCGCGACCGTCCGTCAGATAGGCCGCCATCGCGCCGCGCTTCACGTTGAAGTCGAGTTTCTTGATTCCTAATGTCGTGTCCTTGAACTTACACATATTCTTGTCCTCCTATTATTTTATTCGTTTAATCTGTATCTTCTTGCCGGCAAACACGTCGTCGATCATCTTGTTTAGCTGTTCCCAATGAGTGTCGATAGCTTTGATGATTTTGGCCTCCTCATCAGCAGTCAGCTCCGACCAAGCCACTTCTATCTTCTTCTCGCCGTTCTCCTCAATCCATATCTTAGCCACGGTGTCGCCTCTGTGCGACTTCTTGCTGCCCCGGCGCACCACGTGGATGTGCCGCCGGTTCTCCGTCGCGTCGGCAGGGAACACAGAGAGGATGAAGTAGAGAAGTATCATCAGTTTACCCATAATGCTGTCGTCTTATCTATTATGCGCTGCAAAGTTACGAATAATTCTCTAATTATCGCGCGTCAAGGCAAAATAATTGCGAAAAAGCTTGGTTATTATAAAATTAGGATTCCGAAAAAGGACGAAAAGCCGAAAAGGAATAAGAAAAGAGGCTGTGCCTATATTGACACAACCTCATTTTTCTTTCATTCAGGTCTGCGAGACGAAGGGGCAAAGCCCCGTGTCACTTTATTCATCTTCGAAGTCGTCGTCTTCGTCCTCCCAGGCTTTGCCGTTGCTGCCGTTGTTGAAGCCACGGGAGCCTGCTTCGCCGCTATAGTCGGCGGGCTTGCCGTCGCTGGTGCAGAGCATCTGCCTGTTCTGAATCTCTACCACGCGTAGCATGGGCGTCTTATATTCTCGTTTCATAACAGATTCGTTTAATTCGTTGCATTCGTTGTTTTATTTCACTACCACCGTACGTCCGTTGTAGATATACATGCCCTTCTTGGTCGGCTTGCCGATGAGCTTGCGACCGCTCAGGTCGTACCAGTCAGAGCTGTCGAACTCGATGCCTACCTCGGCGGCGTCAATCTCCGTGGTGCTGCCGTCGGCATCCACCAGGATGACGGTGATGCTCTGGGGCAGTCCGTTGGCGGCACGGTTCGCGCCGCGGGCACCAGCTGCTGCCCAGGGATCGTCAGTGCCAGTATAGGTCAGGTAAGAGCGCATGGGCTTGATGTGTGCACCGGACACGAGGTGTACGAAGTCGCCTGCTGTCACGCCAGTGGCGTTGTTGGCAGCGAAGCCGTAGTCGTTGACATCAGCGTCGGTCCAAGTCTTCTCCTCGTAGGTACCCTTGAACGTCCAGTTGCCAACCACCGTCTTCTTGTCGTTCGTCGTCGTGTTCAGCGTGAAGTAGGACAGACCAAAGCCGCTCTCATCAGGCAACGTATTGAGTTCCGAGCTTTCACCACCCTTCACCAGATACGGCGTATTGGCTTCAGCTACTGCAGGATATGTGAGCTGGGTCATCGTGGCTACCCACTTGCCGGTTTCCTCGTTATATTCAACTCCCGAGAAGGTGTAGAACTTTAAGCCTTTAGAATAAACCGATGTGCCAAACGGCATCATCCATGTCGACACCTGGTCTGCGGGGTACGTACGGGTCAGGACGATATTACTTACCTTGACATCCGCAGGAATAGCCACCGTGGTGTTGGCATTACCGTCAAGCTTGGCATTGATATTATGACCATTTCTAACAAAGGTCATACCTGTATAGCTGCTCGGCATTGGTATGATGTCCAGATACTCCTTCCACGTATGCCCATCAGCAGCCATGATGGCCAGCGTCGTAGCCTCCGGCAGTTCAAGTGTCAGGCTCGTGCAGCCGTCGAAAGCACCGCTACCAAAGCCGTTCGAATCGTAGTTGTCGTCAGGATCGTCGGCAAAATTCTCAACCGAAGTAAGTGTCAGCTTGGTCAGCTTGGCACAATTTGTAAAGGAACTTGAGCTTATGCATGTCAGCGTGGCAGGCAGCGTGTAGGATCCCTCCAAGGAGGCGCAGCCGTAGAAAGAAGTATCACCAATCTTTGTCAGCCCGGTGCAGGCGTTCAGGTTGATTGACTGAAGACTGCCACACTCTCGGAATGCCTGACTCTTGATGACCTTGATGGAGGCAGGCAGCGTGACCGTCTGCAGGTTGCTGCAGTTGTAGCACAGACTGTTCTCAATGGTAGTCAGGCTGGTGCAGGCACTCAGGTCAAGCGCAGAAATCTTTGCACTATTAAATGTGCTGGCAGCGAGAGAGGTGACGGTGCCGGGGATGGTGACACTGCCCGTCTTGGCCGACGGGAAATTGAGCAGGCTGGTCTTCGTCTTGTTGTAGAGCAGACCGCCATCGCTTGTAAAGTTGTTGTTGTTCGCATCCACCGTGAACTCGGTAATTCCCGTACAATTAAGGAACACACTTTCTCCGATTGTTTCCACACTGGCAGGAATGCTGACCGATGTAATCTTGCTACACCAGATAAATGCTCTGTCTCCGATGTGTGTCACACCCTCAGTAATCACCACAGATGTAATTTCGTTGCGCTTTTCGTAGAAGGGAGATGTATTGTCGTCCCACGTCCAGCCATAGTCGTCCATGGGTCCCGTGCCGCTGATGGTCAGCACGCCATTTTCTAATGTCCAGGTGATGTTGCCGTTACTTGTCCACTCTGCGTCGGCTGTGACGTTCTTGGCGGGCATCACAAAGGTATAGACGCCGCTCGTCTCAGTGACGGTGACGTCGTTGTTGTCAGCGTCCTTCACGACATAGCTGCCGAATATGTAGCCATCGCGCTCAGTATGTCCAAGGGTGACGGTCTGGCCTTCCTTGAAAACGCGGTAAGTCTGGGCAACTGTCATGCCAGGACCGGGAACGTCAAGCGTCAACGCGGGCGTACTGGCGGTTACACCCTCGCCCACAGTGACAAGGTAGCCAGGCACGGCGCCGTCGTTGTTAGTGAAGTCAAAGGGGGAATCGTAATTATTATTGTAGCCAACACCCTTCACATTTCCGTTGGGAAGGTAATAGTTGTGTTCGAGAGCAGTTGCCGACATAAAGCCAACAATGGCGCCGGCCCTTTTGGTGCCACTGACCGTGGCATTGAGTACGAGGCAGTTCTCCATACTCATCTGAGCATGATATCCCATGATGGCACCGACGTTTTCATTTCCACTTACGGTGGCGGCACTGGTACAGTTGCGGACATAGCCGGAATTTTCGCCCACGATGCCGCCTATGTCACTGCCATAGCTGCCGCCGGTCTGGCCAATGATGTAGACATCACTGCCTACGTGGCAGTTCTCGATGGTGTTATAGCCGTAATTGCCGATCTTGGTGGTCCTACCCGCGATGCCACCGGCATAGTAGTTCGAGCTACCAATGGTAATGCGGGTGTCAGCGAGGACAACGTTTTTCACCACGGCAGCGCCCATGTAACCAAAGAGACCTTGATAATTGGCATTCTTGTTGATGCGGATGCCTCGGATGGTATGGCCGTCGCCGTCGAAGTTACCTCTGAACAGGTGATCTTTATCACCGATGGCGACGTAGTTGCTATTGCCGTCGTCGTAGCTCATGGGCGCGCCGGTGTAGTTGATGTCGGCGGTCACCTTGAAGTACTCGTTGATGTATGTCGTACCGTTGTTCACCTTGCTGGCCAGTTCGTTGAGGGCCTCGCGGCTGCTGATGAGGTAGGGGTCATTCTCATTGCCGCTGCCGGGCCATGATTCGAACGTCCACTGCGCGTAGAGCGTCACGGTGGCGCCGGCCTCGGTGGTGAGGTTGTTCACCTCCTGCTCGTCGGTGTAGGTAGTGCCGTTACCGTCGGCCTGAGTGTTCCAGCCCATGAAGGTATAGCCTTCGCGAGTGAAGGCGTTGGCGGTCAGGTTCTGTGCCGTGCCATAGGTGAAGGCCTGCGGGTCCATGGTGCCAGTGGCGTCGGTGGCGTTCTTGTCGAAGGCCACGGTGTAGGTCTTGACGGCAACGGTGGCGGACACAGTGACGTCAGCGGCAGGCATCTCGAAGGTGTACGTCTGGTCGTTGACCTTGGTGAGGGTGACGTTGTGCGCACCCTCGCCGTCGGTGTAGGTGACGGTGAGGTCGCTGACGGCGTAGCCCTCGTCTAAGGTCAGGCTGACGGTTTCTGTAGCGCCTGAATAGAACGTAGTGGCGTTGCCGTCGTTGTAGCCGACGACGTTGTTATTGGCGTATGCGGTGATGCCGCTGTACTTGTAGAATGTTGAGGTGCCCGTCGGGGATACGGCGACGGCAGCTTCGTTGTCGATGCTGACCACCTGAGCCTTGCGGGCGCCGTTGGTATCGGAGCCTTTGATGCCGCCGATGTTAACCTGGGTATAATAGTTGTTGGCTATGTTGTAGCAGAAATCATTATTGTAGTCCGTGACTTCATAGCCGGCGATGGCACCAATTAAACTTTCACCTGTAACGGAGTTGCCAGTATAGAGGCTGTTCTCGATATTGCCATTGGTGCCGACGATGCCGCCGATACAATTACCATAATTGCTGCTGCCGCTGACAGTGGCGGCGCTGGTGCAGCCGCGGACGGTACCAGTGCTATTATTGCCCACGATGCCGCCAATATCATCAAACTGTGCGTTGATGGTGACATCGTCCTTGACCCAGCAGTCACTGACGAGACCGTTGTTACTATAGCCGACAATACCGCCCATCTGAAAATAGCCTTCGAAGGTACTGTTAGCGAGTATGATGCCGCTGACTTCGGCGTTGGTTATATATCCGAAGATACCAAGGTAGCTCGAGGTGCCACTGATGTTAATGCCGCTGATGGTATGGCCATCGCCGTTGAAGTGGCCGTAGAAGGGATTGCCATTGGTGCCGACGGGCGTGTAGTTGTTTTCCGTGCCATCGTATGTCAGGTCGGCGGTCAGTTTCACATATACGTCGCTTGCCCAGTATGTGGCAGCGAAGTCACTATTGGCAAACTGCGTCATGTCGGCAATGCTGCCGATGAGGTAGGGAGAGGATTGCGTGCCGCTTCCCGACAACGGTTCAATGACGCTGAAGCTGACGCTCTGCGTGCCAGTGTTGTCGCCCGTGCCGGTGACAGTCAGGGTGTAGTCGCCCGTGGCGTTAATGGACAATGGGAACGAGGTCACGCTGTTGCCGTTGAGCGTGGCGGTGTAGTCGGTGCCGAGGGTCAGCTCGGTGCCGTCGACTTTCTTCACCGTGGGCGTGATGCTGATGGCCGAGCCGGTATAGACATAGCTCGAATTGACGCCGCTGATTGTGGTATAACTGAGGTTGTTGTTGCCGAAGATTGTCACGGTGAGGTCGAGGCCGTCGTGGTTGTAATATACTTTCGAATAGAACACGAGCGTCATGCTCTGGCCGGTGCTGGTGAGGGTCCCGATGTCGGTCTTTGCACCATCGGTGGTACTTGCACCATAGAATAGTTGAGTGCCGCTGGCTGCGTTGTTATCATAGACGACAAATCTGTTAATACCTGGTGACTCTTCCAATGTAATAGAGCCCGATAGCTGCAGGTTGCAGCCTGCGGGGGCGGTCAGCACGATGATGCCGTTGCAGCTCTGGCTATATCTGCCATTCTTGCCGCCGTCGTCATATACCTTGAAGGTAGAGGTTAATCCTTCGGGAATGATGAGGGTCTTCGTGCCAGTCGTGGGCATGTTGACATAGTAGTAGCCGTCTTCGCCCTCAGAGTAGTCGGTGTCGATGGAGAGGTATATGCGGACGTCGGTCACAGTGAAGCTGACGCTCTTCGAGCCAGTGTAGTCGCCCATGCCAGTGACGGTCAGCGTGTAGTCGCCCGTGGCGTTAATGGACAACGGAAAAGAGGTCACGTTGTTGCCGTTGAGCGTGGCGGTGTAGTCGGTGCCGAGGGTCAGCGTGGTGCCGTCGTATGCGGTCATCGTGGGCGTGATGCTGATGGCCGAGCCGATGTAGGAGTAGTTCGACTCGACACCGCTGATGGTGACGTATTCGAAATCATTGGGATTACTAACAATCTCCACGGTGAGGTCGAGCCCGGCGTAGTTGTAGTCGGTGTTCGAATAGAAGTAGAGCGTCATGCTCTCGCCGGTGCTGAAGACGGTGGCGATGGCGGTCTCTTGGCTGTAACTGGTGCCATACACTGCGTTGAGCAACTTCTTGCTGTCGTCGCTGGTGTCGGTGCCGTCCCAGACGGTCAGATAGTCAACGCCTATTTGCGTAGCGATATTGCCAGACAGCCGTAGAATGTAGCCAGCAGGTGCCGTAATGACGAGATAGCCCCTGTAACTGTTACTGTATTTGCCGCCCTTGCCGCCGTCGTCGTAGAGCTTGAACGAGGTGACGTCGTAACTGGAGAGGTCCAGCATGGCGGCATTGCCAATGGACGTTGCCGTGCCCTTCGCCGGCATGTTCACATAATAGTAGCCGACATCGCCCCTGTTATAGTCGTTGTCGATGGAGAGACCTTCGGGGCAGTCGGTCACGTTGAAACTGACGCTCTTCGAGCCGGTGTAGCCACTGCCGTCCTTCGCGGTGACGGTCAGGGTGTAGGTGCCCTCGTCGATGACGGTGGTCACAGTCTCGTTACTGCTGTTCTTGATGGTCACGGTGTAGTGGGTGCCGAGGGTCAGTGTGGTGCCGTCGGCATCTTTCACCGTGGGCGTGATGCTGATGGCCGAGCCGGTGTAGAGGTAGTTCGAATTGACACCGCTTATGGTGGCGTACTGGAGTTTGGTCGGGTCTTTGGGAGCGCTCTTGAACTGCAACTCGGCCAATTGGAACTGACCGCTGTTCGACCCACTGGTGATCCTGGTGGCCTCGAAGCGGAAGTAGCGATAGGCAGTGGTGTTGCTTGCAAGGCTGAACTCCTTCGATGTGTCGTTGGTCTTCGGCAGCTGGTCGCCGTAGCTGTTATCGACCGTGGCGATGGGTGTCCAAGCGTCGCCTTCATTCAATTTGGCCTTGATGGTCCAAGTCTTGGGGTTGCGCGTGCCTTCGCTGTCGTTGGCCGTCCAGAGAATGTAGGCTTTAGGCACAAAGGCCTCGGAGTAGTGGAACTCTACCCACGGGTCAGCATTGCTCAGGCCGTACTTATACTTGCCGAATTTGCCGTCCACGAGACTACCGTAGTTTTCGTCGGTCGTGTTCCAGTTAGTGCTCTGGCCGCCGTCCACGGTCGGCAGCTCTGTAACGAGGACGGGGTCCTGCGCCCACGCCGTCTGTGCGGTCAGGGTGAGCACAGCTGTCAGGAGCAGCATCAGCGCCGTCCGGACATGCAAAAGTTTAGTAAAAAAATGTTTCATAATTGTTTAAGATCTTAATGTTTCTTGTTTACTGGGTGCAAAGGTACACAATTTATTTAATATAAGGTGTAAAAATCCACTTTTTTAGACCTGAACGTTACAAAAAATGTTATTATTTGAAACATTTATTTTGTTCATAACATCGGAACAGATGGGACAGATGGGACAGATGGGACAGTAGATTTTAAAGATTTTACGCGTACCGCGTACGCGCGGTACGCAAAGCGTTTCAGGAAACCTCTGTCCCATCTGTCCCATCTGTCCCGCTGGCGAGTCGTTGGCGACGCAATCTTTCTCATTGCCATCCATGTTGCCATACTTATTTCGTAAAGATGCTCTTTCGACGGTAATACAGATATACAGATATACACTTGTTTTTTATAAATGTCTCGTGTACCGCGTATATGCGCGCACGGTACGCGAGGGGTTTTAGAAAACATCTGTATGATGTGTATCATCTGTATTTCGTTTTTCGTATCCATGTTGTTTTCAGTATTTGTTAAACTCATGTAAAGGTACGAAC
>JAEEGJ010024330.1_pt1 | contig 12568 bp, 10 predicted proteins | sample 8958761 | NCBI WGS metagenome assembly JAEEGJ01 (sample SAMN16246546, study PRJNA631951) | gut metagenome | biome: gut microbiome; feature: rumen; material: RS-attached | host: Bos | place: Iran: Karaj | collected 2018-10 | reverse complement strand
CATCGCCCTTTGCGGTCTGCTGCTTTATGTGGTGGCAGGAAGCGGGGCCTTTTTTGCTGATAACATCGTTGTGTTGCTGGTACTCAGGGCCTTGTTAGGCGTGAGTGTGGGCATGATCATGCCGCTTTCCACGGGCCTTTTGGCCTACTATTTCCCTCCCGAGGAACAAGCCCGCCTGATGGGTCTTGCCGCTGCCATGAACCAGATGGGCGGCGTGGTGGCCACTTTCCTCGCGGGAATGCTGGCGGCAATCAGTTGGAACTACGCCTTCTTGGTGTATCTGCTCGGCCTCATCGCCGTGGTGCTCGTCATGCTTTTCCTGCCTAATGAGCGATTGTCAAACAAAGGGGGCATTTCGCTGTCGCTTCTAAAGAAATTCCACCCCTCGGTCGTGGGCATGTTCCTCGTGATGATCCTTTTCTTCATCTACCCCACCAACTTCGCACTGACGGTCTCCGGGATGCTTTCGGTGACGGGAATCACCTTGGTGATGATGGGCTTGGATGTGGTGGCTTTCTTGGTAGGTTTGGTTTTTGGTGCAATGATGAAACGCTTTGCCGCACAGATGAAATACGCTGCCCCCATCGGCTTTATCGCGGGGTATTTATGCCTTGCCGGAGGAAGTTCATTGTCACTTCTTTTGCTTGGCTCGGCACTCATCGGCATTGCCAACGGCATCGGTGTTCCCTATCTGAACACCATTGGAAGCGTGAAAGCGGGCAAGGAAGCGGCCACCACTGTGATGCCTTTGCTTTCCACTGCGCTCTATTTGGGACAGTTCCTCTCCCCACTGATTGTTTCGCCTATCGCATCGGCCGCTCATTTGTCACCATATATGGTAGGCGCAATCATCGCGGTCGTTTATCTGCTTCAAGCTATCGTTACTAGGAAGGGTCAGATGCTGCCGCAGTAGTTTTCGTTCAAGAGGAACAGCAAGTAGATTTCGCTCGTTTATGGATTGTTTTTTATTAACTTTGCAGCCGAATTGCGAATCAGATAAATCGGAATTTATAATCCATTTATGAAAAAGAAGATACTTTACTTGACAGATCTCTATTATAAAGCAAAAGGTCGAAACTATTATGAGGAGGACCTCTGGCTCACGGGGCTTCTTAAAGACTATTTTGATGTAGTCCTATGTCATCCTGTCAATTCCGAGAGTTTTGAAAAGGATGTGGACTTAATTATTTTTCGGAACACCGGCGGCGTGAGCGGTTTTAAGGATGTGTACGAGGCATTTGTGAAGCGGGTCAAGACCCGTCATCTCAAGACTTTTAACGAGTTCACTGGCAAGGCCGATATGATGGGGAAACAATATCTGTTGGATCTCAATACAGCAGGTTATCCAGTTATCCCTACCGTGGACACAATGGAGGACATCTGTAAATTGCCCGATGCGACAAAATATGTCATCAAACCTAAGGACGGAGCTGATTCCATCGGTTTGGAATTCCTGCTTCGTGAAGAACTGGAGGCCAGGGAACTTGCTCCCGGCACTATGCTGATTCAGCCGATGATAGATTTTCAGTACGAGTTGTCTTTCTACTTCATCAACGATAAGTTTGAATATGCCTTGTATGCTCCCGACAAAAGCAAGCGCTGGGCACTGGAGAAGTATGACGCATCCTCAGAGGATATAGCATTTGCTACCAAGTTTATCCGCTGGAACAGTATTCGCAACGGCATCCAGCGCATCGATGCCTGCCGTACCAAGGATGGTCAGTTACTGTTGGTGGAATTGGAAGACCTTAATCCATACCTCTCTATTTTGGAAGTGGATAACTCCACCCGGGAGCAGTTTGTAAAAGACTGGGTTGAGTCTTTGATTGCATTGTCTCTTCGATAATCTGGAATTTAGCAATATGATTCTCGGGAAATAAGGAAACATAGAGTTTTCTAAATTCCGCACTTTTTTCTTGGGCATGATATAGAATTTGACCCAATGGAGCGCTGAAAGTGCGACAGAATACAGGCAGGCGGTGGAGCCGAGCGTCGTGCTACGCACTCCCCCTCCGTCGCCAGAGGAGTTCTGGCTCCCCTCATCAGGCACGGATGGCCATCGGGCCATCCTCTAAAGGCCTTCTTCGCCGCCTGCCTGTAATCTTACCGCCCCTTCTGGGCTCGTCTCACTGGGTGTTCGTTGCCTATTGTTCGGTCAGACACAGGGGTCTGCCCCTACACGCTGGGGGCATTGATTTTAAGTTTTTAGAGCATATCCCCTACGCGTTATTCGTCATTTCTTCACAAGGCCTTTCGTAGTCATATTCAGTTCATCATCCTTGCCGAGGGAACAAATCGCCGATGAAATCGCGCGTTTTTTCTGTTCTGTTTATAATAAAAGCGGGTGGTGGGGCGTTATCTTTTTGATTACAGATGTCAGAGAACTATTCACATATCCTGAAATACACCGGTATCTTCGGCGGTGTGCAAGGCATCAGCATCCTGGTAGGCATCGTGCGTACAAAGCTCGTGGCGGTCCTGCTGGGTACTGAAGGCGTGGGGTTGGCGTCGCTCTTCAACTCTACCATCAAGCTGGTGGGCGACTCCACAAACCTCGGCTTGTCGGTGAGTGCTGTACGCGAAATCTCCGATGCCTACGAGAAAAACGATGCCGAACGACTGAACCACAGCATCAAGCTCATTCGCTCGTGGAGCCTGCTCACGGCTCTGCTGGGTATGCTGGTGTGTCTGGCTGCCAGTCCGCTGTTGAACAAATGGACGTTCACGTGGGGCGACCACACGTTGCATTTCGTCCTGCTATCGCCAGTCGTGGCCTTGCTGGCCATCACGGGTGGAGAGATGGCCGTGCTGAAGGGCACACGTCGGCTGAGGGCGCTGGCCGAGATTAGCATCTACAATGTGGTGGCCTCGCTACTGGTGACGGTACCACTTTATTATTTCTGGCGCGAAGCCGCCATCGTTCCCGTGCTGTTCCTCGTGGCGCTGGTGCAAATGCTACTCACCATCGGCTATTCCTATCGCTTCCATCCCCTGCACGTCTCGCTCAGTAAGCTGTTGCTACGTGAGGGACTTGGCATGGTGTGGCTGGGCGTTGCCTTTGTGCTGGCCGGCATCATGGGTAGTGGAGCCGACTTGGTCATTCGAGCCTACTTGAATACCGCCGACTCACTCGATGCGGTTGGCCTCTATAGCGCAGGCTATGTGATGACGATGACCTATGCAGGAATGGTGTTCTCGGCAATGGACACGGAGTTTTTCCCGCGTCTGTCGGGGGTTCCTGAAGTTGGAGCAAGGCTGAATGCAACGGTGAACAGTCAGATAGAGGTATGCATGCTACTGGTGTCGCCGATGCTCGTGTTGTTCCAGATGCTGCTGCCCATCTTGCTTCCTGCTCTCTACACGGGTAAGTTCATGCCTGCGCTGGGCATGATGCAGGTCATGGTGATTGCGATGTTCATCCGTGCCGTGAAGCTGCCCATTTCCTATCTGCCGCTGGCCAGGGGCGACTCCCGTTCCTACCTGCTCATGGAAGGCTGCTACGATGTGGTGGTCGTCGCGCTGGTCATCCTTGGGTTCCGCTACTACGGGCTGACGGGCGCAGGCGTTGGCATCACGCTGGCCTCGGTCTTCGACTTCTTCATGCTCTTCTTCTACATGCGTTGGCGCTATCAATACAAGATGTCGGCAACGGTGGTCAGATACATCGCCTTGCAGCTGCCACTCATCATCGCCTCGTTTGTGCTGACGCTCAGCTTCGTGCCAACTTCGGTCTACTGGCTGGCAGAGTTTGTGCTCACGGTGGTCAGCGCAGCCATCTCCTTGCGCATTCTGCACGATAAGACCCATCTATGGGAAAAACTCACCGAACGATGGAAAAGAATCTGGAAAAAGTAAGCATCCTCGTTGCCGTCTACAACGCTGAACGGTGGCTCCGCAGCTGCCTGGAGTCGTTGTGCTCGCAGACGTGGAAGAACATCGAGGTGATTTGCGTCGACGATGCCTCTACCGACGGTTCATGGGCCATTCTTGAGGAGTTTGCAAGTCGCGACAAGCGCTTCGTGGTGCTTCATCTCGACCAAAACTGCGGGCAGGCGCATGCAAGGAATGTTGCCTTGGAGAAGGCCACGGGAGGACTCGTTTGCTTTGTCGATAGCGACGACTGGCTGTCGCCCGATGCCTTGGAGAAGGCCGTAGCTATGTTCCGAAGCAACGACCGACTGGACAGCGTGCTGTTCGACCTCTGCTATTGCGACAGCGAAGGTGTTCCCATGCGCTATTTTGAACGTACGGCAAGCAGGGTGATGACGGGCCGCGAGGCATTCGTGGGCAGTCTTACATGGAGGATTCACGGCGTCTACATGGTGCGTGCGCAGCTGCACAAGGAGTATCCCTACGACGAGTCATCGCGCACCTATAGCGACGACAACACCACCCGCCTGCACTACCTGCATTCGCGCCAAGTGGGGTGGTGCGACGGCATCTATTTCTACCGGCAGCATGATGATTCGGTAACCCACAAGGTCGACGTGAGCCGCTTCAACTACCTGAAGGCCAACGCCAGCATGAAGGCTCAACTGTTGCAGGAACATGCCGCTGACGACATTCTTTCGATCTACGAGAATGAACGCTGGAAGAACTGCGTAGGGCTGCTGATGTTCTACTTTGAGCACGAGTCGGAATTCTCGCCTGAAGAACGCGCCGAGGCCTTGCAGATTGTCAAGGACACCTGGGCTGGAATCGAGACGAAACGCCTTTTCCCACGCAACCATTACAAACTGGGCTACATGCCGCTACACGGCCATTGGCAGGCATTCCTCTGGCAGGAAAAGTTGTATTTCCGGCTCAGAAAGATAAAGGGCAGCGTGTAGGGGCACTCCACCACCCCCAGTCCTACGGAAGACCATTGAAATCGTCTAAATTACATCGCTTTCGAAAAAAAGTGCGGGAAAACGATGGCCGAATGAAGAATATTTCGTATTTTTGCCAAAGAAACTTGTCAGCATGCCTACTGACATGTGATTGCTAACGTACATATTACAGCCAACAAACAAATAAAATACCGCATACATCATGACGCTCATCATCCTTGCCGTAATGCTGGTGTCGCTCATCCTGATTTCTACCGAGCACTTCACCAATATCAACAAAGCAGCCATCGCCATCTTTGCAGGAACGGTGGGGTGGGTGCTCTACATCTGCTATGGCACCGACTTCATCATGGGACAGCATGCCGCAGACTATGGCAGCTATCTCTCGGGCATGAAGGCGACGAGTGTCACGGCAAAGCATTTCATCGCCGGCGAGGTGTTTCTGCCCTACGTGGGCAAGGCGTCAGAGATTGTGCTGTTCCTGCTGGCCACGATGACGATTGTAGAGATTCTGAGCAACAACGGCTGCTTCGACTTCCTTTGTCAACTGCTGAAGACCCGCAACAGCCAGCGCATGCTCTGGAGTCTGGCTGCCATCACGTTCTTCATCTCGGCAAACCTCGACAACCTCACCACAACACTCATGATGCTGATCATGATGCATGGCATCATACAGAGTCGCCGCCAACGCATGATCTTCGGATCTGCCATCGTGGTATCGGCCAACTGTGGTGGAGCGCTTACCGTTATTGGCGACCCGGCAGGACTGGTGTTGTGGAACATGGGAGCTGTGTCGGCCACGAACTTCTCGATGCTGATGCTGTTGCCTTGCCTGGTGGCGTGGGGCATCACCATCTGGCTCATCGGACGTATGCTTCCTGAGCGTTGCGATACCGACTGGATTGTGATGCCTTATCGCGGCGACGACACCCGACTTACTGTCTGGCAACGACTGCTGATGCTCTTTGTGGGCATTGGTGGATTGTGGTTCATCCCCACATTCCACAACATCACCAAGCTCAGTCCCTTCCTTGGGGCGTTGTGCGTGCTGTCGGTACTCTGGGTGGTGAACGAGCTTGTCAACCGCCATCTGATGAATCCCGACCAGATCAACCATCGCAAGCCGCAAATCCTGAAGTATAGCGTCATTCAGATGATTCTCTACGTCATGGGCATCCTCCTCGCTATGGGTGTGGTGACCGAGACGGGACTCTTCGTGCAGCTGTCTGAATGGTGTAGCCGGCAAATTGGCGATGTGTGGCTGATGGGCGTGCTGGCAGGCTTGATGAGTAGTATTGTGGAGTCGTTTGCCTCCTGCATGAGCTTCATCTCGCTCTATCCGCTTACCGATGCTGCAACAGGTGTGTCGCCGGCATTCATGTATAACGGAGAATATTGGCGCATCGTGGCCTATTGCACGGCGATGGGAGGAAACATTCTGGCCGTGGGGTCTATCTGCGGATTGGCCATGATCAAGATGGAGCGTATACACATCGGCTGGTATTTCCGACATGTTGGTTGGAAAGCACTCGTGGGAACCATCGTCGGTTTGCTGGTGATGTTCCTCATGACGGCATATTTCGGATAAGATATAAAATGTAGGGACGCGGCGTGCCTACATCAATTGGACGGGCAGACACGGGAGTCTGCCCCTACGACTCTCCGCTCGACCCGCAGGGGCGCTCATTCCCGAGCAAGCTCGCCTACCCGTAGCCTTTCGTAGCGTAGCGGAGAAAGAACTCTCAACTCTCCGCTCGACCCGCAGGGGCGCTTTCGTAGCGAAGCGGAGAAAGAACTCTAAACTCTCAACTAAACTACTCCCTATACAGCCACTTCAGGAAGCGGTTGAGCAAAGGCAGGTTGAAGCGGAACCAGCGATACTTCGCCACAGGTTTTCCGTCGAACTTGAGAATGAAATCCCTATCACGACTTTTATTGAAAGGCAGGCCGGCATTCATGAAATGGAAATGCTGGCAACCGGCTGCCTTGGCTGCGCTAATGGCGTCGTAGAACACCACAGCCTCAGGATGGAGTAGGGGGTGACTCTTTCGCTTCGAGGCCGCAAACCACAAGTAGGCCTTGTTGTCAGAATAGATACATACGCAGGCTCCGATGGGCTTGCCACCATACTCGGTCATGAAGAGATGGGCATGTGGATCGTTGTGCAACTCCACGAAATAGCGATAGGAAGGGAGGAAGGTGCGGAACTTCAGCCGGTGGTAGGAGCGCAGCAACTTATAGAATGGCTGCAAGTCGTCGGCTTCGCCTAGTTCGCGGGTGGTAACCCCTTGTGTCTTACTACGCTTCACGTTTCGTAGCAGACGTCGGTCGATGTTCACCTCGTCGGGCCAAAGGTGAAGCGATTGATACACCTCCTGCCAGCTCACGGGGAAATAGCCCTCGTCGCGGAAGTGGCGATAGCCGAACATCTTCTGGCTGATGTTGCTGAACTCCACATACAAACAGAGCGCAATCTTAAAGCGTCGGGTGATAGCCTTCAGCATCAGGCCGAACACTTCGTCGCGGTCTACATCGTCGGCATAGACTCCCTCGCCATATACTCGCCCTTGCGAGAACAGGTAGGGAGGAATGAGCGAGCCACGGCGCCTGGTAACCGCCAGCATGTGGGCCGCAACGGTTCCATCGTCGCGCTCAGCCACAGCCATATAAGGAAAGTGGCCCGACGTGACGGCAGCAATCCTGAATAACTCCCGGCTATGAAAGAAGCTCTTCTCGGAGACATCAGGAAGCTCATCGTAGTGCTCTATGATGCGAATCTTCACACTCATTTGGAAAAACTCTGGGCTGACAACCCCGTTAGTTCGTTGCAAAGATAATGTATAGAGCGCGAAAAACCAAGTTATTTTTCTTTTTTAACCTTCAAACCATTCGGTTTTAGATTAAATTATGTACCTTTGCAGACAAGAATGCAGCGTTCCGGCTCTGCCGCTGGTGCGCCTTACCCAGGTTTTGCAGTTCCCTCGTGGGACTTGCCGCCTGGCTCTCAAGGTGTGCGAGAGGAAAGTCCGGGCAGCACAGGACGCTCCACTTCTGAAAGTAGAAGCTGTCTGCGAAGGCAGGTTAGGGCAGAAGAAAACAACCGCTCCGCTTAAGGGAGTAAGGGTGAGAAGGCGGTGTAAGAGACCACCAGCCGGCGGGTGATCGTCGGGCTGTGCCCACTGGAGGCTGCAAGTTCATGTATACCATTGACCGAGGGTTGTCCGCCCGAGTTCCCCAGAGGATGCAATGGAGGGTAGAACGCTTGAGCCGCGGGGTGACTCGCGGACTAGATAAATGGCAGGCACCTGCATCACAGGCGGTCATCCGTCTGGCAGGAACAGAACCCGGCTTACAGGGACGCTGCATTCCTTTTTCAGAACACAAGCAGCAGAGCGAGCGCGTAAGCAACGAAAGCTGCTTGATAAGCGCGTAAGCAACGAAAGCTGCAGAGTGAACGAGTAAGCAACGAAAACAGCCTGAGATGAGCAAACTGGAATCGCTGATTCAATTTCTGACCATCGACATCTGGCGCATGAACCACGACGCCAGAGCCGAGAAGCATGGCATGTGGATTGCCGTGTTCAAGAAGCTCTATCTGGCCGTACAGTTCTTCATCGACAAGGGTGTGATGGCTGCTGCCTCGGCACTCACTTACTCCACGCTCCTGGCCATCGTGCCCGTGGTGGCCGTGGTGTTTGCCATCGCGCGTGGCTTTGGCTTCAACAAGTACATCGAGGAGTGGTTCATCAACATGCTGTCGAGTCAGCCACAGGCCGCCGATGTCATCGTGGGATTCGTCAACTCCTATCTGGTGCATACGCATAGCGGCGTCATCCTGGGCATCGGCTTGATCTTCATGCTCTGGACCGTGCTTTCGCTGATTGACAACGTGGAGATCACGTTCAACCAGATTTGGCAGGTGAAGGAGCAACGGGCTTGGTCGCGCAAGATTACCGACTACATCTCGTTCTTCTTCCTGGCACCTATCGCCATCGTGCTCACGTCGGGTGTGACCATCTTCCTCACCACCATTGCCAAGCAGATGGAGGGATATATGCTGCTGGGCTCGGCCGTGAGGTTCTTCATCAGCCTCATGCCCTATGTCATCATGGCGGCTGTGTTCATCTCCCTCTACGTGTTCCTCCCCAACACCCGTGTAAAACTGAAGAATGCCATCGTGCCAGGCATCCTCGCTGGTGTGGCCATGCAGTTGCTGCAGTATTTCTACATCTATTGCCAGATATTCCTCTCCGGCTACAACGCCATCTACGGCTCGTTTGCCGCCCTGCCGCTGTTCATGCTCTGGGTGCAGCTGTCGTGGACCATCTGCCTCTTCGGAGCCGAGCTCACCTATACCAGCCAGAACCTCGAGGAGTTTGCCTTCCGTGCCGAGCCTGACGACATCAGCCATCGCTACCGTTTGTTGCTGTCAGCCATCCTGCTCAGCCGCATCTGCCGCCGCGAAGACATGGAGGAACAGCCGGCCACAGCTTTCCAGCTGAAGATGGAAACGGGCATCCCGGCACCTGTTGTCAGCGACCTGCTCTACAAGATGACGCAGGCAGGCATCCTGCGCCAGTCCTATTCATCCTTGAAGGACGAGGAAGCTGTCTACACGGCTCTGCAACCCATCGACAAGATCACACTTGGAACACTCGTCGATCGGCTGGAGGCACAAGGGCTGTGGGAGATTGATGTGCAGCTGAAACAACTGCTGGAGAGCGACTGCTGGAAGAAAGCCATCAGCATCAGGCAGGACTATTTGCACCAGCTCTACGAAATGAGCATCCGCGATTTTCAACCTGTCATCGAAGAATCATCACCCAAAATAGTATCACCTTAATTTATGATAGAGAAATGGAAATGCCGAATTTACCTGATTTCATGAACTACAAGAACAGATTCTCGCCTGGAGGATTTGTTGAGAAGATATCGCGCATAGCCAAACGCGCCGGCGTCAAGCTGGTCTATGCGGCTCTCATCCTTTACTACACGCTCGAGAGCGACCAGGTGTCGCTGAAGGACAAGGCCACCATCATCGGAGCCCTGGGCTACCTCATCAGTCCACTCGACGTGGTGCCCGATGCCATTCCCATTGCTGGCCTGAGCGACGACCTCGCCGTACTCATCTATGTGCTCAACCGTATCTGGGGTGATGTTTCGGAAGATGTGAAGGCAAAGGCTAAGGCAAAGCTTGCCACATGGTTCGACGACGACGAGATTCTCAGCGCCGACGATGTGTTCAAGAACAATCCTAACGAGACTCCCATCTGATTCCAAACAATACAACGCTTACCAACGTTCTGCAACCATGATCAATTACGACCTTACACGCATCAAGGCCATCATCTTCGACATCGATGGTGTGCTGTCGGCACAAACCGTTCTGATGGACAACAATGGCGACCCATTGCGCTCTGTTAACATTCGCGACGGCTATGCCATACAACTGGCACAGAAGATGGGGCTACGCATCGTCATCCTCACGGGTGCCCGTACCGAGAGTGTCCGCAAACGCTATGAATATCTGGGTGTGGAGGACATCTACCTCAGCTGTGCCGTCAAGGTCAAGGCCTACGAGGAACTGAAAGCCAAGTACGGGCTCTGCGACGAGGAAATCATCTATATGGGCGACGACATCCCCGATCTGCAGGTGATGAATAGGGTAGGGTGCCCCTGCTGTCCTGCCGATGCCTGTCACGAGGTGAAAGCTGCCAGCACCTATGTCAGCCACGTCATCGGTGGTCATGGCTGTGGGCGCGATGTCATCGAGCAGGTGATGCGGGCACAAGGCAAGTGGATGGCCGATGCCAAAGCCTTCGGCTGGTAGTAGTTTCTCAAAGCATTCGTCCCTTTAAGCCCATCACAAAGCATTCGTCCCTTTTAAGCACATCACAAAGCACTCGTCCCTTTTAATCCCTTTTCTCCCCTTTAAACCCCTTTAAACCCCTTAAAAAATGCCCCTCATCCTCTCCAGCAACTCACCCCGACGCAAAGAACTCCTGGCAGGCCTCGACATTCCTTTCGAGGTTCGCGTCATCGAGGACATCGACGAGAGCTATCCCGACACCCTCCCTACGGGCGAGATTGCTGAATACATAGCCCAGAAGAAGGCTGCGGCCTATGAGGTGGGCAACGACGAGGTGCTCATCACGGCCGATACCATCGTGGTGCTCGACGACCAGATTCTGGGTAAGCCAGCTGATGCAGAGGAAGCCAAGCAGATGTTGCGCAGCCTTAGTGGCAAGACGCATCATGTCATCACGGGTGTTTGCCTGAAGTCACGCGACCAGCAGCATCACTTCTCTGTCATCTCTGAAGTCACCTTCAAGGCCCTCGCCGAAGAGGAAATCAGCTACTACGTCGAAACCTACAAGCCCTTCGACAAAGCTGGTGCCTATGGCATTCAGGAATGGATTGGCTACATCGGCGTCACAGGCCTTAGCGGCAGCTATTTCAACGTGATGGGACTGCCTGTGCAACGCATCTACGAAGAGTTGAAGAAATTTAATGTAAAATATTAATAATCAATTAATTAAAAACGCTATGACAGTAATCATTACCATTGCCGTGCTCATCTGTATTGCATTATGTGGATGGGCCATCGCCGAAATGAAAGGCAACCATTGTGTCTACGAACACTCGGAAGAGGAGACTGCCGTCGAGCAGCAGGCTGCTGAGAACATCAAGAAGAACGGCTTCCACGAGTTAGGCATCAAGGACGTCATCGCAACCATCAGCACCAAGGGCTTCAAGGCATAAGAGCCAACGCTCGTATGAATTCAATTGTCCTAGTGCCATGCTAAGGAAAGAGGACAGATTCTCGTACGCTTGTCCTTTTTCACGATGTGGCTAAGGATGAATAGACCCCTTGTGTGTTTAAAGCGACAATGTCGCGTGTAAGGTGTAAACAACTCATCTTTGTAAAGAACCTGCCAGAATCTTAGAAGACGTGCTCCCCAAACCAATGGGGGCACGTTTTTTGTGCAATTGTCGAGAGTTATGTTGAGGTGGTTATTTATCATAATATAGAGCACCTTTCCTCGATATCCACTTTTTGAATATAAGCGGCATTAAGTTAACTACTCAATTTAAACATTTTTAAACATTTATCATAATGAATTAAATTTCGTTTACAAACTGACAGGGCATCGGTTATCGAAACGCTCCACCAAACATTTTTATTTTGGTGCTCTGTCAGTAGTCTATTTTTACATCAAGGGGTAGGAGACAAATTCGATGAGCGAATTTCCGTAGGTACTGACAATTTCCCGTTTCACAGCTCGCCATCACATTCGCTCACGCATTCCTCAGCGGAATGCTTACAGCTCTGCTCGGCTCAATCATTGAAACGCAGAAGTTACTTCGCTGGATGACTCAACAGGATACAACAAACCATAGGAATAAAGGCATATGACCTTCGGCAACGCTGGCCGCTCCAACGTTCTGCTAAATTAGGAACGCATCAATTTTTATCTTTTATAGGAAATACGTCAATGACTAACAAAACAAAACGCGCGCGCGTCTACATTATAAACGCACGCACGATGAAATTTACGATACATGAGGTAACGAAATCACAAACGTAAAGAGATGATCCAAACACAAAATAGACAGGTACAAAGCAATTACATATGCAAGAACTGTCAAAGCCTTGAATAAACCATCTAAATTCTCCATAATACAATAACGGAGAAAATCACAATTTATTTTGCATACTTTCGATAAGACCTACGTTT
>JAEEGJ010024329.1_pt1 | contig 12568 bp, 9 predicted proteins | sample 8958761 | NCBI WGS metagenome assembly JAEEGJ01 (sample SAMN16246546, study PRJNA631951) | gut metagenome | biome: gut microbiome; feature: rumen; material: RS-attached | host: Bos | place: Iran: Karaj | collected 2018-10 | reverse complement strand
AGAACCGCTGATGAAACCCGTCGTCCGCTACATCATCGCCGCCTCGGCCGTCACCGCCTGCCTGTTCCTCTGGCTGGTGGGCGACCGCGTGGGCGCGGAAAACCGCCGGGAAGTGACCTGCAACAGCGTCGACGCCATCATCGCCGACAGCCTCGCGTTCATCTCCCCGGACGACATCAAGGACTGGATGGCGGACTACGGCACCTACCTCGGACTCCGGCTGGACAGCGTGGACCTGAAGAAGGTCGAGGCCGTCATCGACGGAAAGAGCGCCGTCCGCAAGAGCCAGGCCTGGCTCACCGACGACGGCGTCCTCCACGTCAGCGTCACCCAGCGGGCGCCGGTGGTCCGTTTCCAGGGCGCCTCCGGCGGCTTCTACGCCGACGCGGAAGGCTTCCTGTTCCCGCTCCAGCTGCGCCACACCGCCCGGGTTCCGGTCGTGGACGGCGCCCTCCCCCTGAAGATCGACAAGAACTTCAAGGGCGTGCCCGAGACGGAGAAGGAGCGGCAGTGGGTCCTGTCCGTGCTGGACCTCGTCCGCTGGCTGGGCGCCCGCAAGGAATGGAACGACCTGGTGGGACAGATCTCCGTCCGGAAGGACGGGAACCTGGTCCTGGTGCCGCGCGAGGGCGCCGAGCGCTTCGTCTTCGGCACGCCCACCGACATCGAGGCCAAATTCGGCCGCATCCGCAAGTACTACGAAAGCGTCGCCCCGACGCGGGAAACCCCGTACAAGACCGTGGACGTGCGCTTTGACGGCCAGATTATCTGCAGAAACAAATAATGATACGATATGGAAGAACGTTACATTGCGTCAATTGACCTGGGGACCTCCAAGCTCGGACTCTGCGTAGCCCGCGTGAAGGGGGATGATGTTCAGGTCGTCTACTACAAGGAGACGCCGTCCGCCGGCATCCGGGGCAGCGTGGTCGCCAACCCGATGAAGGCGTCCCTCCCCCTGAAGAAGGCCATCCAGGAGGCCGAGGACGAGCTGATGATCAAGATCCTGCAGGTGGTCGTGGGCATGCCCCGCAGCGACGTGCGGCAGGAGACCGCCACGGGCGGCATCGTCCGCTCCAACCCCGACGACTACATCACCGAGGAGGAGGTCGAGAACCTGAAGGCGATGGCCCTCGAGTCCTACCCGCTGGACGACGAGACCAGCCAGATCATGTACGGCGCCGTGGCCCAGTCCTTCTCCATCGACGACCAGATCCAGCTCGTGGAAAGCGACGTCGTGGGCACCCTCTCCAAGGAACTGGAGGGCAATTTCAAGGTGTTCATCGGCAGCCGCCGCGCCACCACCGCCGTGGACAAGATCTTCAATTCGATGGGGATCGCCATCGCGAAGAAGTACTTCCTGCCGGACGTGGTCGCGAAGACCGTCCTCACGGAGGAAGACCGCCAGAGCGGCGTCGCGCTCGTGGACATCGGCGCGGGCGTCACGTCCGTCGCCATCTACCAGGGCGGCATCATGCGTTCCTATGTCGCCATCCCCTTCGGCGGCAAGACCATCACCGGCGACATCCGCACCGAGTGCTCCATCTCGGAGGACCTCGCGGAGAAGATCAAGCTCAAGTTCGGCGCCTGCATGCCCGGCAAGCTCGCCTCCCTGAGCGAGAAGGTCCTGCAGATCCGGCTCACCGAGCCGTATAAGGAAGTGACGGTCAAGTACATCTCCGAAGTCATCGACGCGCGCAGCCGCGAGATCATCAACGCGGTCCTGTACTACATCCAGGAGAGCGGGCTGGAGAACAACCTGCGCGGCGGCATCGTCCTCACCGGCGGCGGCGCCTCGCTCGTGAACTTCGCCAACCTGTTCAAGGAGCTCTCCGGCTACGAGGTGCGCATCGGCTTCCCGAGGCACCTGTTCTCCGCGTCCGTGGGCGCGGGCGTGTACAACCCGTCGGCGGCCGCGGCCATCGGCATGGTCCTCGCGGCCAAGGACGACCGGATGCCCGACTGCGTCACCCGCCCGGAACCGGTCTGGGCCGACGCCCCCGAGGCGGAGGAAACCGCCGAAGAAGAGACCGAGGAGACGGCGGAAGAGCCGTTCTTCGTCCCTGATTCCTCCTTCCAGCAGGGCGAACAGGGCACGCTCATCAACGTGGAAGAGTACGGACCGGCCGTGCAGCCGGAAGAGAACCCGGAGAAGCCCGCCGAGAAGCCGAAGAAGGTGAAGAAGGAGAAGGCCCGGAAAGAGGCCGGTCCCGAAAAGCCGAAGATGCGCTGGTTCAAGGGCAAGATCAAGGACATCGGCGTCAAGGTCAAGAACGGCGTGCTCGATTTCTACGACGAGATGACCCGGGAAGAGGAAGAGAACGAAAACAAGTAAAACGAGGAGGACAAGGATATGGATATGACATTGGACCACGATATCATGCCCCGCGACTGGAGCGAGGAGAACTCCATCATCAAGGTCATCGGCGTAGGCGGCGGAGGCTGCAATGCCGTGAACTACATGTACAAGCAGAAGATCAAGGGCTGCAACTTCATCGTGTGCAACACCGACTCCCAGGCCCTCTACAAGAGCGAGGTGCCCACGAAGATCCAGATGGGCTCCAAGGGCCTCGGCGCGGGCACCGACCCCGTGGAAGGCCGCAACGCCGCCCTGGAATCCCAGGACGAGATCGCCGCGAAGGTGCTGGACAACGGCACCGAGATGCTCTTCATCACCGCCGGCATGGGCGGCGGCACCGGCACGGGCGCGTCCCCGGTCATCGCCAAGATGGCGAAAGACCGCGGCATCCTCACCGTCGCCGTCGTCACGATCCCGTTCAAGAACGAAGGCAACGAATCCCAGTCCAAGGCCGTGGACGGCATCCACGAGCTGGAGAAGAACGTGGACAGCCTCCTCATCATCAACAACGAGAAGCTGTACGAGTTCTTCGGCGACACCCTCGCCCACGAGGCCTTCCCGATGGCCGACGAGGTCCTGGCGACCGCCGTGCGCGGCATCATCGAGGTGATCACCCAGCCCGGCTACATCAACGTGGACTTCAAGGACGTGTCCAAGATGATGCGGAACTCCGGCATGGCCCTGATGGGCACCGGCCTCGGCACGGGCAACAACCGCCTGGAGGACGCCGTCAAGGGCGCCTTCGAGTCCCCGCTCCTGAACGACTTCGACCTCAAGACCGCGAAGAACGTCCTCATCAACATCACCTCCGGCAACAACGAGCGCGGCATCAAGATGAAGGAACTGGAGACCATCGACGAGATGATCACCCAGTACACCGGCAGCGCCAACCGCTTCAAGAAGGGCCTCATCTGGGACGACGATCCCGAGATCGGCGACAAGGTGCGCATCACCGCCATCGTCACCGGCTTCGACATGGGCCAGCTGGGCCATATCACGGACGTGAACCTCGGGAACATCGTCATCATCGACCGCGACTTCCAGTGGGAAACCACCTACAAGGGCGCCGAAGTGCCGCTCCCGGACATGGCTCCGTCCATCAAGGTCGGCTTCAACACGGCCGAACCCACCCGCCGTTTCCACTTCACGGAGGACACGAAGCCCTGCCTGTGCGTGGAACCCGGCGAAAGCATCAGCGAGCTGGAGGCCGTTCCGGCCATCCGCCGCGCGCACGAAGGGAAAAAATAGCTATCTTTGCACTTTCAAAGTCAATTCGAGCTTGTAGAGATCGCTATGGAAAGAAGAACACGCGTCCGTTTCGCCCCGTCTCCGACCGGTCCGCTCCACATGGGCGGCGTCCGGACGGCCTTGTATAACTACCTGTATGCCAAGCAGCACGGGGGAGATTTCATCCTCCGGATCGAGGATACCGACTCCAACCGGTTCGTGCCGGGCGCGGAGGAGTACATCATCGAAGCGCTGCGCTGGTGCGGCATCATCCCCGACGAGGGTGTCGATGCCGACGGCAAGGTCGTGGAATCCTCGACCCCGCAGCATCCCCATGCGCCGTACCGCCAGAGCCAGCGGCGTCCCATCTACCGGGACTTCGCCGACCAGCTCGTGGAAGCCGGATGGGCCTACTACGCGTTCGACACCCCCGAGGAGCTGGACGCCTGCCGCAAGGCCGCGGAGGCCGAAGGCCAGACGTTCACGTACAATGCGGTGACGCGCATGTCCCTCCGCAACTCCCTCACCCTTTCCCCTGGCGAGGTGGAGCACCTGCTGGCGGAAACCACGAACTGGACCGTCCGTTTCAAGATGCCGCAGAACCGGGTGGTAGAGATGGACGACCTCATCCGTGGCCACATCTCCGTCAATACCGACACCCTGGACGACAAGGTGCTCTGGAAGCGGGCCGACGAACTCCCGACCTATCACCTCGCCAACATCGTGGACGACCATCTGATGGAGATTTCCGAGGTCATCCGCGGCGAGGAGTGGCTCCCGTCCCTGCCGCTGCACTACCTGCTGTACGAGGCGTTCGGATGGACCGATACGATGCCGCGTTTCGCGCACCTGTCACTGCTGCTCAAGCCGGACGGCAAGGGCAAGCTCTCCAAGCGTGACGGCGACCGCCTGGGCTTCCCGGTGTTCCCCCTGCGCTGGGTCAATGCCGAGGGCGAAGTCTCCCGCGGCTACCGCGAGGACGGCTACTTCCCGGAGGCTTTCGTCAACATGCTCGCCTTCCTGGGCTGGAACCCGGGTGACGACACGGAACTCTACACGCTGGACGAACTGATCCCGGTGTTCTCGCTGGAACGCGTCATCAAGTCCGGCGCCCGCTTCAACGCCGACAAGGCCAAGTGGTACAACAAGGAGTATCTCCGGATGAAACCGGCCGAGGAACTGGCCGACCTCTACGCCCCCGTCCTGGAAAAGCACGGCATCAAGGTCGTGGACTGCCCCGCCTGCGCCCTCGTGGCCGGCGCGGAGCTTTCCCCGGAAGGCTTTGATTTCCAGAACCATATCTTCACGAAAGGCTATGTAGCCCGCGTGGTGGAAACCCTGCGCGACCGCGCCACCTTCGTCTCCGACTTCTGGGACGCGGCCCCCTATCTGTTCGTCGCCCCGGAGGACTATGCCGGCTTCGGCATCAAGGCAGGCGGCCCCGTCGTCGCACCGGAGCGGGTCGACCCCCGCGCCAAGGTGTACGACGAACTGGCCACGGCACCCTTCCTGGCGAAGGACGTGGACAAGTTCTGGAAACCGGAGTGGTACGAGTACTGCTTCGAAGTGTGCCAGCACATCACGGGCCGCGAATTCGGCTTCGACGACCTGGAAGTCTACCGCGGCACCCTGGAGGTCCCGGCTCTGGAGAAGGAGCTCGAGGACTACATCAAGATGCGCGAATATCCGATGGGCAAGGTGATGAACAGCCTGCGTCTCGCCCTCACGGGCAGCGCTAGCGGCCTGGGCATCGCCGCGATCATCTCCCTCGTCGGCCGCAAGGAATTCGCCCGCCGGATGACCTTCATCGCCAACCGGCTGGGCCGGATCTAGTCGGCTAGCAGGGCCAAGGCTTCTTCAAGAGAAAGGGCGTCTTCCAGGCGGAAGGCGCCTGTTTTTGTACGGACGAGGCCCGACAGGTGGGCGCCGGTGCCGAGGGCCTCGCCGAGGTCGCGGGCGAAGGCGCGGATGTACGTGCCCTTCGAGCACGCGATCCGGATCTTCGCCTCGGGGAGGCCCAAGGAAGAGGTGTCCGCTACGTTGATGCGGGAAGAGGCAGATTTCTCGACTCCGCCTGCGGCGTCGCTCGAAATGACAGTCTGGGTGCACGCGGCATCCGCATCCGAAGTCGGACAAAATTTTTTCGACCTTTTTTCGGGAGAAAAAATTTTAGTCCGCGGAGTTTCAGCGGATGCCTCCCTTGCGTCAAAAGCATCTACAAAACCAAGTAATTCCAGTTCGGAAATGGTGATGCGGCTGCGATGGAGGGTTTCGAGGGCCGCGGCGTCGAAGTCGGGGTCCTGGATGCCTTTCTGCGCGTTGCGGTACAGTTTGCGGGCCATCTCGTAGGCGCGGACGCCATCGACGGACTTGGCGCTGAACAGCGGCGCGACCTGCTCCTGCGGACCCAGGAAGGACGGGAGGACGGCGCGGACGGCCTCCTCCGTCACCTGGTCGTACGGGAACGTCCGGTCCACTTCCTTTTCCAGATCATAGGAAGGCGTCGTGGCGCCGAAACGGACGGAAGCGACATACTCCTTGTCGTGGTCCTGGAACTCCTGCGCACGCTTGCAGGCCGGGCCGAGGCATACGAGCAGCACGCCCGTCGCCAACGGGTCCAGCGTTCCCGCGTGGCCCACCTTCAGGTTCTTCTTGCGGAAGTGCCGGAAAGCCGCGAACTTGACCTTCCGGATGACATCGGCCGAGGTCCATCGATAGGGTTTGTCGATGGGCAGGACGACGCCGTCCGGGTAGTCGGCGATGTCGTGGGACAGGACGGTCCCGGGCGCAGGCTGGAAAAAGCTCATCGGCAGGGCATCTTGTCGATGCGGCGCTGATGGCGGCCGCCTTCGAAGGCGGTGTCCAGCCAGGTGCGGACGATGTTGGAGGCGATGCGGTACGGGATGAACCGGGCCGGGAGGACGAGCACGTTCGCGTTGTTGTGGGCCTTCACGAGGCGGCCCACCTCGGAACACCAGGCGAGGCCGGCCCGGATGCCCTGGTGCTTGTTCAGGGTGATGGCCATGCCGTTGCCGGTGCCGCAGAGGGCGATGCCCAGCTCCACTTCCCCGCTCTCGACCGCCTGCGCCAGGCGGTGGGCGAAGTCGGGATAGTCGCAGCTCACCTCGGTGTCGGTTCCGTAATTGACGACCTCGATGCCGCGCTCGCGCAGCATCTTCATCAGTTTCTTCTTATACTCCACGCCTGCGTGGTCGTTGCAGATTCCTATTTTCATAGCGTATTAGATTTCTCGACAAGCTCGAAATGACAAAAATCAAAGGATGGCATTCTTACATACCTGGACCGCTTCTTCGTCGGGGCGGCATTTGAGCTGGAAGCAGGGGACGGTCATGGCGACGCGTTCGATGGTGGGGACGAGGAGCGACATGATGTCGTGGTTCCAGCGGATGGTGGAGACGGCGGCGATCACGCTGGCATAGGCCTGAAGAGGCTCCAGCCGGGAAATGCGGTTCTCCGGGAACTGCTCCAGCCGCACGAAGGCGTTCGCCGGGGCGACGACGTTGCGGTAGCAGGCCGTCTTCCCGCTCCAGGGCGAGCCGTACACGAGGAAACGGCCGTCCTCATAGCGGATGATGGGATTGTCGTCGTTCATCAGGTCCGACCCGGGGACGTAATCGTGCCACAGGCGGCTGTGCGTGCTCTTCCCGGTGCCGCTCACGCCGAAAAAGAGATTGGCGCGGCCCTCGTAGCGGGTGACCGACGCGTGCAGCAGCAGCGTCCAGAGCCCGGCCGTGACGAAGGTATACTGGATCATCAGGGAGGTGTTCAGCTGGAACAGCGTCGTCCGGCCGCCGATGCGCGGGCAGGGGTAGTACTCCCCTTCCGTATAGTCCTTGCCCATCACGAAATAGCCGGCCCGGACCTCGCGGGTCACCATGTAATCGTAGATGGTCTTGTCCTCGAAGGTATAGCCGTAGTAGTAGGGCGCGACCTCGTCCACGGCCGTGGCCATGGCCCACTGCGGGCGCGTCTCCTCCAGCCAGGCCGGCGCTTCCGCCCGGACCGTCAGCGTGAAGACGGGATCCCCGTCGGCCACCTCGAACGGCGCGTACTGCAGGAAATCCAGGGCGTGGCGGTACTCGTCGCGCGTCGCATCGTCCAGGGTGTCCCAGATCTCGCGCGTCATCGTTTCCCGGCCCAGGATGGCGTCATTGACGGACAGCTGTTCCCGCCGGTCCGCCGGTACGGTCTCGATGCCGATATCCTCGCCGCGGCGGAGACGGTCCACGAGCGCGACCTGCTGCTCCGTCAGGACCTTGAAGGTCCAGGGCTTTTCCAGCCGCACCCGGATCGTGTGCCCGCCGATCCGATACAATCTCGATTCCATATTCATAACATGCAAAGATGGGCAAAATCTTTGGAAAATGCTATCTTTGCATCTATGAAAAGACGCACTCTCCTCTGTATCGCGCTCGTGGCGGCGGCGCTTCCGCTGCAGGCGCAGCGGGCCGGCGAAACGCCGGAGCAGAAGACCGCCCGCATGGCCTGGTTCGACAGCGCCAAGCTGGGCATCTTCATCCACTGGGGCATCTACGCCGTGGACGGAGTCTCCGAAAGCTGGTCCTTCTACAACAAATACCTCCCTTACGAGCAGTACATGGCGCAGAAGGACGGTTTCACGGCCGGGAAGTACGACCCGGCCGGCTGGGCGGAACTCATCCGGGAGAGCGGCGCGAAATACACCGTCATCACGTCCAAGCACCACGACGGCGTCGCCCTCTGGGACACCAAGGCCTCCGGCCTCAGCGTCCCGAAGCAGACGCCGGCGGGCCGCGACGTCCTCACGCCTTTCGTCAAGGAAGCGCGGAAGCGCGGGCTGAAAGTGGGCCTGTACTATTCCCTGCTGGACTGGTCGCACCCCGACTACCCGAACTTCACCAAGGACGAGACCCGCTACGCCATCGCGGACGATCCGGCCCGCTGGCAGCGTTTCGTCGACTTCGACAAAGCCCAGCTCACCGAGCTTTCCAAGGCGTACAAGCCGGACCTCTTCTGGTTCGACGGCGACTGGGAGCAGAGCGCCGAGACCTGGCACGCGCCCGAGATCATCGACCTCCTCGCCTCCTACAACAAGAACGTCATCGTGAACTCCCGCATCCAGGGGTACGGCGACTACGGCACCCCGGAGCAGGGCGTCCCGACCGTCCGGCCCGAGGACCGCTACTGGGAGCTGTGCTACACCATCAACGACTCCTGGGGCTTCCAGCACACGGACATCAACTTCAAGACCCCGCAGATGGTCCTGAAAACCTTCGTGGACTGCCTGTCGATGGGCGGGAACCTGCTGCTGGACATCGGTCCCCGCGCGGACGGGACCATCCCCGAAGAGCAGGTGGCCGTCCTGAAAGAGCTGGGCCGATGGACAAAGAAGCATAAAGAGGCCATCTACGGCACCCGGGCGGGCATTCCCGCCGGTTTCGCCCCGGGCTACACCACCCTGAACCAGGCCGGCGACATCCTGTACGTATACCTCCCCTACCGCCCCAACGGCGCCGTGGAGATCAAGGGCATCATGAACCAGGTCCAGCGCGTCTGGGTGGTCGGGAGCGGCCACATGCTCAATTACAAAGTCTACAACAAGGTCTACTGGAACGACATCCCCGGCCTCCTGGAGATCGACGTCCCCGAACAGGCGCTGGATCCGGGCATCACGGTCCTCGCCATCCTGCTGGACAGCCCCGTGAAGCTGTACAAGGGCGCCGGCCAGGTCATCACCGCCAATTAACGACACTATGCGCAAATACCTGATTCTCAGCCTCTCGGCCGTGCTCCTCGCAGCCTCCTGCACCCGCACCTACCGCGCCGTCGGCGACACGCATCTCACCGTGTTCGACCACGCCCATGTCCAGTTCCTGCCGGACAGCCTGGGCGGGTTCACCGACGCCGATGCGGAAGGCATCGTCCACCTCACCAACGGACGCATCATCCTGAAGAAGGTCCAGCTGCCCGACTACAAGCGGAAGGTGGAGGTGAAACTCACCGTCCGCGTGGAATCCGACGGCGACCGCTGGGACAAGTCCGGATCGGTCTTCGTCATCCCGGCGAACGGCCCGAAGGTGAACATCCTGTCCGTCGCCAAGGGCGAAGCCGCCTGGCCTGAAGTGGATTCCACCCGCTACGAGAAGCTCGTCGGCACGGTTCCGGGGCCCGATTTCGAGCCCACGGTAGAGCTGATGCGCTTCATGACGCCCTTCGGCGTGGGCTACTACAGCCGCCGCGACACCACCACCTATGCGTCCCGGAAGCCCGTCTACATCGACGAATGGGCCCCCGAGGCGCGCTGGGAGGCCGATATCACCGACCTCTATCCCCTCCTGAAGGGCGAGGCCTGGGTGGGCGTCTTCATCGACACCTGGACCGCGGAAGGCTATCTGGCAAGTGTCGACATCGACGTGAAGGAGGACGAGTGCAAGTACGAGCCCATCCCCCGCGGGCATGTCACCCCGCTCGTGAACACGGTCTACTACGTCGGCCAGGAGTATCCCGACATCTTCGCACGGAAAGACCTGACGGTGGATTTCGAACTCCCGAAGTTCGCGTCCAAGGCCTCCCTGCGGTACATCGTGACGGGCCACGGCGGCCATAGCGAGGGCGACGAGTTCACGAAACAGCGGAATCTTGTCTCCGTGGACGGAATGCCGGTCCTCGACTTCATTCCCTGGCGTACGGACTGCTCGTCCTTCCGCCTGTATAACCCCACGTCCGGCATCTGGTACCTCCGCAACGGGCAGCCGGTCGTCACGCGGCGGGACGGCCCCCGCACGCCGCTGAGCCCGGACGACGTCATCCGCGAGATCGCGTCCTCCGACCTCTCCCGCTCCGGCTGGTGCCCCGGTTCCCAGGCCGAGCCGTACGACGCCCCGCTCGGCGAGCTCGCCGCGGGCATGCACCGCCTCACCATCAGCATCCCGGACGCGCAGCCCATCGACGGGGACAAGATGAACCATTGGCTCGTTTCCGCGTACCTCGTGTGGGAGGAATAGATTTTGCACAGAATCATACTGGATATGAAAAACCTCAAGGAATACATCGAACCGGCGCTCCGCGTCCTGGAGGCGCGGTTCGAACAGGCCTTCCTCCAATCGACCGGAGAGAACAGGGCCGACTATGGTTACGACGACAACAACGACCTGGGAGACCTTTAGCGCCATGAGAAAGATTTTGCTCGCGGCGCTGGCCGCATTGACCCTCGCCGGGTGTCACAAGACCGTCTCCGAGCCGGTGAAGGCCCTGATCCTGACCTCGGAAGAGCCTTCCACCCGCACCGGATGGAACGGGGAGACCATCGAATGGACCGCCGGCGACGCCATCAGCATGGCGTACTCGGTGAATGGAAGTTTTGTGGGACCGAACCTGTATCCCTCCGACGCATTGACGGAAAACAGCCTCACGGCCGCCTTCCGGGTGCCCGGGAACTTCCCGACCGACCTCGTCGGCGCCCATCATTTCTACGCGGTCTATCCGGCGGTCGAGGGAACGGACTTCAGCGGCGCGCCGGACGTGTTCACCGCCGTTCCCGAAATCCAGACGCCCACGGCGACCTCCTTCGACCCGGCCGCGGACCTGATGGCCGCCACCTCCACCGGCGACTGGCGCAGCCTGCCGGCCAGCCCCATCCCGATGATCTGGACCCGCCTGACGGCCCACGCCGACATCACCTTGAAGAATCTCGCCCTTGATGCCGACGAGACGGTGCAGAGCATCGTCATGCAGGGCCAGAACGGCGCCGAACTGACGGGCGACATCATCATCGACCTGTGCAATGCCGAGGAGTATGCCACCGTCGGCGTCCCGCGTGTCACGGTCAATGCGGAAAACCTCGCCGTCGACGCTTCCGGCAACCTGGAGTTCTGGGTGAGTATCTTCCCGGTGGAGCTGACTGAACTCACGGTCACGGTTACTACCGATAAGGCCACTTACCGGAGGACCATCCAAGGAATCTCCAAAGTCTTTAGGCGGAACGCCCGCAATGTCCTGGGTATCAGCATGCAAGAAGCTGTGAAAACCCCGTTTGCCCCGGTCGGCGAAAACTATGTGAAGGTGACGCAGGCGCAGACGGACTGGACGGGTGATTATCTGATTGTCTACGAAGGGAACAAGATGGTCCTGGACAGCGACGGCGACGCGAAAACGCACGATATCGTGTCCGTCTCCGACGGAAAAATCACCTACGAATCGGGCAAGGCATACAACATCCGCATCGAAAAGTCAGGCGCCGGTTATTCGATGAAGATGGGCGACAACTATTATGGATTGGATTCCAGCAGCAACGCCCTCAACGTCAGCACGGATGAACCCACCGACAATTACCGCTGGACCTTCAAGACCACGAACGGTGTCACCCGCGCCTACAACGTCAAGTACCCCACCCGCTTCCTCCAATTCAACGATGGCTCCAAGCAGTTCCGCTGCTATACCAGCGCACAAAAGGACGTCACGTTCTTCAAGCTGGACGGCGAAGCGCCCGGCGGCGGTGGCGGCGGAACGACGCCCGCCACGCCTACCGTGACGACGGGCAGCTCCTCCAATGTCACCCAGACCGAGGCCACGCTCTCTGCCACCTACACGGGAACGCCTACCTACGGCGGCGTGGAATGGGGTCTTTCCGCTGATGACCTGTCCGAAGACTGGCAGGCGGAATACCTGAGCGGCGGTTCCTTCAACGTGACCATCAATGGACTCGGCGCCGGCCATACTTATTATTACCGCGCGTACATCGCCGTCCTGGAAGGGACCGCATACCAGTTCTACTACGGCGAGGTCAAGAGCTTCACGACGCCGGCCAGCGAAATCGTCATCGGCGGCGACCAGCCGGGCTGGTACGAGGCCCCGGTGATGAACATCACCCACAGCGGCGGCTATATGTTCAATACCGATGACCCTGCGCAATACTACGCCATCCACATGTGCGCCGGCGGCGAGAAGGGTCCCGGCGGCAAGACCGCCCGCAGCTACACCGTC
>JAEEGJ010024328.1_pt1 | contig 12569 bp, 7 predicted proteins | sample 8958761 | NCBI WGS metagenome assembly JAEEGJ01 (sample SAMN16246546, study PRJNA631951) | gut metagenome | biome: gut microbiome; feature: rumen; material: RS-attached | host: Bos | place: Iran: Karaj | collected 2018-10 | reverse complement strand
CCCATATATTATGCTCCAAAATTTGTTCAGGTATAAAAGAGAAATATAAGATTGACAATGTTAGCGTAGAAAAAAAATTAGATAAGAACAAACTTAATATCTGCGTTATTCACAACAAGAAACATTATAAAAACTGTTCTGATCCACATTACGACAACATTAATAATGGATATACAGTACAGCATGTAACCCTTGAAGATTTCGACCAACATGTAGAATATTCTATTTCAACGGTAATATATGAACTGATGATTAAACAAGATCTCAAGAATGAAAAAATTTCACTGTTCGACTGGAACAGTCTTAAATTGAATGAGCCATTAATTTTCGCCATTGAAAACAACGAACGAAGTTATTTCATGGCAATTAATCCTGACGGTTCATTCAAAATAGATGAGATGGAGAATTTTTCTACTCATCAACCGGATAATAAATATAAATGTTGCATTAATATTTTTGAATATGGAAAAGCTTGTAACGAAAAAATCATAGGATTGATCATCGACAGTAAAGGCCAGATCAACGTCATAAAAGATACAGGAATTATAACCCTACCTGAAAGTGATGAAATAAAAACTCTGTTGGCATCAGGTGATACCGCTCTGCGTGGTAAAGCTAGACGCGAGGAGCTTCTTTCTTCGTGCCTTGACATTAAAACTTATGAGGATTCAGGAAGACTTTATTATTTTGTCGGCACTATTGGCGTAGGAATGAGAGCCAAAATAGCTAAAGCATCAAATGTCAGATGCATCGAAGGATATAATAAAGGCCCAATATTATTTAACCAATTGCTTCCTACAATGAACATACCCTTTGTCCACAATAATCAACTTACCGTTATACCGTTCCCGTTTAAATATTTAAGAGAATATCTGAATATGCAAGTAGGCAGAAGTACATTACTTGAAAAAGAAGCTTGATTTAAAGGCAGTAAGCAGCGAATAATTAATATTCTATCTGTTACGCGAAAAGACACAAAAAAGACCGGCAGGCAAAGCGCCTCCGGCCTTCTAATATAGCTAATATATTACAGTTATCTATTACTCGAGAGTTGCAGCAACTTCATCTGAAATAGAACCGTTGTGGTAAACCTGCTGAACATCATCCAGATCTTCAAGCATATCAACCAGGTTGATAAACTTCTGAGCATGATCTGCATCGATGTCTGCTTCGGTTGAAGGGATCATTGCAACCTTGGCAGAAGATGGTTTCATACCAGCTTTTTCGATTGCATCGAGAACATCACCGAATGCATTAGGATCGGTGTAAACATCGATTGAACCGTCATCATTTGAAACAACGTCTTCAGCACCTGCTTCCAGAACAATTTCCATGATCTGATCTTCATCACCGGATTCAAATTCAATTTCACCCTTCTTGGTGAACAGGTAAGATACAGAACCAGGAGTACCGAGGTTACCGCCTGCTTTGGTAAATGCGTGACGAACGTCAGCAGCGGTACGGTTCTTGTTGTCGCTCAGGCATTCAACCAGAATAGCTGTTCCGCATGGACCGTAACCTTCATAAATGATGGTTTCCAACTGTGCACCGTCATCATCTCCACCTGCACCGCGCTTAACTGCACGATCAACTGTATCACGGGTCATATTGTTGGAAAGAGCTTCTGCAATAGCAGCTCTCAGACGTGGATTTGCAGCAGGATCGCCGCCGCCCAGTCTGGCTGCTGTTGTAATTTCACGAATTAATTTGGTAAAGATCTTACCGCGCTTTGCATCCTGCAGACCTTTACGGTGCTGAATGTTATGCCACTTACTGTGTCCTGACATGTTTAACTCCTAAAAACTGTTTGCCTGTCAAGGCATAAAATATTTTAAAAATCTTAAAATTTAAATTTCCAAAAAATTATTTTTCAATATCTGTAGGCTGGATTGCAAGTTCCTCCAGAGCTTCAGCGCTGCCGAAGGCAGGAGCATCAGTCATCAGACAGGTTGCCGCTGTGGTCTTAGGGAAGGCAATCACGTCACGGATATTGTCAGATCCGGTAATAAGCATGGTCAGACGGTCAAGACCGAATGCCAGACCTGCATGAGGCGGGGTACCGTACTTAAGAGCATCAAGCAGGAATCCGAATTTCTCCTGCTGTTCCTCCTGGCTGATGCCGAGAACTCTGAACACCGCCTGCTGAACTTCATTCTTGTGGATACGAACGGAACCGCCGCCCACTTCATAACCGTTGAGAACCATATCATAGGCATTTGCATAAACTGAATAAGGATCTTTTTCCAGTTCTTCAACCGACTTGATATTAGGTGCAGTGAACGGATGGTGCATTGCGGTGATACCGCCGTCCTGGTTTTCCTCGAACATCGGGAAGTCAACCACCCACAGAGCAGCCCACTCTTTATTATAGATATTCAGCTCTTTGGCAACTCTGAGTCTCAGGGCGCCGAGAGCTTCACAAACAACCTTTCTCTTCAGATCTGAAACGAAGAAAATGATATCACCGTTAACCGCTTCAGTGGTCTTAACGATTTCATTAACCTGTTCTTGAGTCAGGAACTTGGCGATCGGAGACTGAACACCGGTTTCATTAACCTTCATCCATGCAAGACCCTTGGCTCCGTATACACCTACAAAGCTGCCGAATTCATCAATCTGTTTTCTGCTGAATACTGCACCGCCCGGAACTCTCAGAGCTGCAACGCGGCCCTTAGGATCATTTGCAGGTCCCTTGAACACGGTAAATTCACAGTCTTTAACGATCTGTGCGATATCGCGGATTTCCATCGGAATACGCAGATCCGGCTTGTCGGAACCGTACTTTGACATTGCCTCGTCCCAGGTAAGAACAGGGAAATCAGGCAGTTCAACATTCTTTAATTCCTTCCACAGAGATTTGATCATTTCCTCCATCATCGCCTGGATATCCTTAGGCTCCAGGAAAGAGGTTTCAATATCAATCTGGGTGAATTCCGGCTGACGGTCGGCACGTAAATCTTCATCACGGAAACATTTAACGATCTGATAGTAGCGATCGTAGCCTGCCATCATGAGCAGCTGCTTGTAAAGCTGAGGAGACTGAGGCAGAGCATAGAACTTGCCGTGATGGATACGGCTTGGAACCAGATAGTCACGGGCGCCTTCCGGAGTTGGTTTGCCGAGGATCGGGGTTTCAATATCCAGGAATCCGTGATCATCAAGATATCTTCTTACGAATCTGGTGATTTTAGCTCTGGTAACCAGATTGCTGGTCATTTCAGCACGGCGCAGATCAAGATAGCGGTACTTGAGTCTCAGATCTTCAGAATTGTTCACCTGGTTGAGATCGAGCGGCAGAGGCTCTGATCTGTTGATGATTTCCAGATGGCTGGCGTAAACCTCAACGGCACCGGTTTTAAGATCTTTATTAATCTGATTGTCAGGTCTTGGTTTTACCACGCCCCTGACGGTGATGCAGTATTCATTTCTCAGTTCTGAAGCTACATCATATGAATCCTTGCGTTCTGGTTCGAATACAACCTGAACCAGACCTTCACGGTCGCGCAGATCGATGAAAATCAATCCGCCGAGATCTCTTCTCTTGTTTACCCATCCGCAGAGGGTGACTTCTTTATCAACAAGATCTTTACTAACGAGTCCACAATATACGGTACGCATTTATAATCCTTAACTTTTTAGATCTTTTTTATCAAAAAATAAACTCTGCTATTCTACCACAAACAACCGGAAATCTAACCAGGAACAGCAAGAAAATTAATATTTTCAGACCGGGCGTAAACAGCCGGAGACAGAGCACAGACGCCGGAATTACTTCCCTCTGCAGATCCTCCCGGGGTTTTGCGTGTTCCCAGGTACCGCACCCGGCCCTGCTTTGATATAATCAGCCGTTAACGTAAGGAGAAGCCCGTGAACAGTCAGGAAATAAAACAAATCTTCAATCTTGAATACAGTATAAATGATTACAGTTTCAGCTTCGTGCTCCATGCGAAAAAGGACGCACAGGCGGTAGGCTACTGTCTGTCATTCCGCGATAAAATGTTTACCGCTAGGGAATATACCAGAAGCAGACTTCCACCCTTCAGATGGGAGCCGAAGGAAGGCTGTTCCATGGAAAAATACTACGTCAAGGATTACGAATTCGGGGACATCTGCCAGCTCGAGGTGATGCTCAACAATCTGACCCGTTTTCTCGGTCATGATGTTATCGAGTTCGATCAGAAATTTTTCTCAGAAAACAGCCGCAGAGAACTGCTGAACGAAATCATCAGGGATGCATTCAGCAGAAATCTGTATGAACTCAACCGTCTTCCGGTTCCTGATGCACTGCGCAGCACCGCCACGGATGGCAGCTCTGACAGTCAGCAGTCCTCCGGCGGCGCCGCATCATACTCATCTGCAGGACCGGCCTCCGCCGCAGCAGGCAGCACCGGAAGTTCGGACTTCAGCAGAACCGCAGCGCAGCGGAAAGCTGATCCGGCAGCCTTCCGCAGTTCACCGGATATTTCCGCCGCCGCAGCCGGCAATGTAATAAAAAACGATCACCGGGAGGAGGAGGAGAAGGAGGATTTTCTGGAATATTTCCTCAGTTTCGACGGAACCATGAACCGCAGAAAATTCATCTTCCACATGCTGAAGACCTACCTGCTGGTAACGCTGGTATTTATAGTATCGGTTGTGATCCTGACCCATGAGGATCAAAACGGCAAGATGCTGATCCATGACGAGGATGGCTCCATCACCGCAATAACTCTTCTGATCGAGTTTATCTTCCTGTTTGTTGCAACCTGCTCGTTCTGCACCCGCAGGGGCAGAGATGCAGGATTCGGCTCCTGGACTCTGGCACTTCTTTTTATCACACCGATCAATCTGCTCTATCTCGGCGCACTGCTGATTTTTCCTTCAAAAGAACAGAACACCGCAGGTTCAGAGAATTATAACGGCCGCAGCTCTTTTTCCGGACCGGAGCCGAAGCAGGAGGAACCGGATGATGCCGATAATGACGATCTCAGCGAGTACGATGATGATCCGGATAACTACGATGAAGACTGTGATGACGAAGATCAGGACGACTGCGATGAAGACGAAGATCTAGACGACTACGATGAAGACGATGAAAAGCTGAGAGGCGATGTAGATCTGTACGATGAAGACACTAATGAGGACGGCCGCAGATCATAATACCCCGAAACTCCGCCCCGGAGCAGTTCAGCAGGTAAACGCCGAGATCGGATATTCCTCCGGATCTTATCATTTCGGCAACAGCCATCACAAAACATATTCTCTGATCTGCGCATAACACCGCGCTCTGTTATAATCCGGTGCATACACAGCCATAAACGGGGGAATTATGACAGCAAAGGAACTTCAGGACAGATTCAGCTTCAGCTACGGGGAGCGGGATCAGAGCTATACCCTGGTGCTGTACGGAAGAAACCAGTCACCAGCCGTTGGCTTCACCCTGTCATTCCGCGATCGGGTTATGCGGGCCCAGGAATTTGTCCAAAGATCCGTTCCGCCTAAAAAATGGGAGCCGAAGCCGGGCTCATCCTGTGAAAAATATTATCTCAAGGATCATGAATTTTCAGATCTGTGCCAACTGGAGCAGATGATGAACAATCTGACCAGATTTCTGAACTACGACATGATCGACTTCAATCAGAAACTTTTCAACGAGGAAAGCCGCAGAGAAATTCTCAGGCTGATCATCAAAGATGCCAACTGGAGAGGGCTGTACAAACTCAACCGTCTGACACCGCCTGTTCTTAAACGGGATGAAAACAGCAGCATAAGTTCTGTTCCGGATACATCCTCCCCGAAAGCGGCATCCGGCAGTCCAGGGGCAGCACCGTCAGCAGTTTCCGCCTCCGCAGGATCTCTTTCAACGACACCAGCTTCTGCGGCACAGTCCCCGGGGGCTGCTCACGGGGGCTCTGCTCTGTCAGCCTCAACCGGCAGCACTGCAGATCACGGCTACCGCATCGGTAACGTCAACGTCAGAACCGTTGCTCCATCGGTGGCAAAACAGCATCCCGGTGCGGCCGGGCACAAAGCTCAGGATGAGGAAGGCTCCGGATTTCTGGGGTATTTTTTCAGTTTCAAAGGAAGACTCGGACGCAGGGCCTTCTTCTGGCGCACGATGCTGGCAATAGTACTGGCCGGGGTGATACTCTTCGGTCTTGCCATGGCCTATCCGCTGATGGAGGATACCCTGCAGGAAATCGAAGGGGATGAGGATATGACACCGGAACTATTTGTCACTGCAATGGCGGTTCTCGAAGCTTTTGTCCTGGGGATCATCGGACTGTCACTGTGCGCACGCCGGGCAAGGGATGCAGGGATCGGGGCAGTAAGCTGTTTTCTGGCCCTCGTCTACCCGATCAATTTCGGATATTTTCTTGTACTGCTGCTGTTCCCGACCAAGAAAAAATGATCGGACGGCGGTTCAGCAAAAAAAAAAGGAGTTAATATTGGATAACGACAGAGCTAAGGTTTATGCCACCTTTAATGTAAAGTTTGATTCTCTTACCGACTGTTTCACCTTTGTGATTTTCACCAGGGATCGCACCTTCGCCCTCAGGTTCGGTATTTCCTACCGGGGTCAGAAAATGAGCTGCGAGGAGGTGGAGTTCAGGGGAGGCAGATGGGAGCACAAATTTGCCGCCCTTCAGAAAAATGAAAATCTGAATGAGGACTGTTTCACCGATCCGGTGGCGCTGCAGGGTACTTTTCTCAGGATAATCAAATACTACGGCCGCAACATCGAAGATTTTGCAGAAAAATATTTCACCCGCAAAAACTGCCTCGCGCTGTTCAGTATTCTGATTAAAGACGCCAACGAACGGGGGCTGTTTGAAAGGTACCGCTATCCTTTCGTCGCCCCGTATGAGGAACAGTATGAGGAGCAGGATGAGAGTAGCACCGCCGGTGCCGCCGCCGGAAATAACAGCAGTTCATCCCGGCAGAACAGCAGTACCGGCCGTGATAAGGGAAGTTCAGACAGCAATGCCGATAATGACCACCGCTTTGAAGAATTCAAAAAAAGGGTCAAAGCAGAATACAAGGCTTCAGGCAGTCAGTACAGTTCCGCATCCGGATCTCAGGGCAGCGGATCTGCCGGATCATCCGGAGCCGGTTCCCGGACCTCATCCGGAAGCACCGCAGCAGGCAGGGAGGATAACCCGTTTGCAAAGTACGCGGAGCACTACTCCAGCGCGTCAGCCGGCTCACCGGGCGGTTTTGTTAATTTCGTCTTTCCGCGGGGGATCAAAATCGGACGCGGGCAGCTTTTGGTCCGGATCATAGTCATCAACATAGTCCTTGTTATGCTCTGCGCAATTCTCGGTCCGCTCAAGGCGGTAATGCTGCCGCTGGTAATGATTACGTCAATGATCAGTCTGTTTATGAACTGCATGGCACGTCTTAAAGATCTACAGTGGTCGGGATGGTTTATGGTGCTGCTGTTTCTTCCTCTGTTCAACTGGATCCTGCTCGGAGCTCTGCTGCTGGTGCCGGGTAAAACAAACCGCTGATCCGGTTTCATCCGGATTTACTTCCGGTCAGGATCGGGATCCTGCCCTTTACAATTTTTCCTCCCGAAATGTTGCCGATAAACTCCAGATTCGGCAGCTGGCCGAGCAGCGCCGGTGCAAACAGATCCGCCTCCTCCTCTTTGAGCATCTGGGCCTGGGAGCCGGAATGGATTACCGGCTGATGCGGATCTGTACTCTGCCCCAGGGTATGGGTCAGGGTGCTGATCCTGGTCTTCGGAATTTTGTCGGTAATGTAGGTCTGGGTCTCCACATCGGTAACTCTCAGGGCAAAAATATTGTTGATATTGCCCAGTACCTGGGTAGCCTTGTCGGCAGAACCTAGTCTGGCGGCAAAATCCGCAAAGGTCTGGGTGGCAACAAACAGCCGAAGTCCGGCACCGCGCCCCTTGTTAAGAAGCTGGATAAAAGGCTCGTTAATCACCTCCGCCGCCTCATCCACAAATACATTCACCGGCCGGTTGTCAACCCCGTAGTTATAGCGATCCCCCGCCACCGCGGTCAGATCTGAAAGGATGAGTGATCCTATGGCCGAGCCCACCATGCCGTCGGTAAGGGAATCAAGACCGAAGTAGGCAACTCCACCGCTGTTGATGATCCTGGCGGTATCAAGAATAAGCCGTTCCTCCCCGCCGCGCTGAGGATCAGGACTGAGCATCGGACCTAGAATGCCGGAGGTGAGCATATTCATAATCGGCAGCAGTCCGGCCACCATTTTGGAAAAATGGGCGGTATCATGCTCATACATGGACAGCAGTCCCTCGATATCGGAATTCGGATATTTTGCCGCAAGCTCCTCCCGGTAGAAATTTTTCCAGCTCTGCGCCCTGCCCTCCAGACGCTGTTTTTCAATCCGCTGCAGAAAACTGCGGTATTTCTCCCGTCCCTTCGGAACTGTAAGATCAAGATAAGACTCCAGAGTTTTTACCACCAGTCCGGCCGCCCCGGATTCAAGATAGTGGCGGATGGTAACCAGCTGTGGTCTTACCCTGCAGATCACCATTCCCTGGATGATATTGTTGAGAGCCTGCCAGGAGAAAGCCTTGAAGGTGGAGCCGGAACCGCTTTCCGAAGGCATCAGCGCCGAGATGCGGGAGGCAATTTCGGTGGGACGGGAGAAATTATGCAAAGGATCGATGCAGAAGGATTTCTCCGGAAAGGCGGGATTGAAATACAGGAACCTCTCACTCTGGTTAAGACAGCGGCAGGCTCGTTCTGCATTATGAGCAAGTTCCTTATCCCCTTTCGGATCTATGATAATAACCGTTTCGTTGCGGGCCACCGCCTCGGAAATCAGCAGCTCGAACATTCTGGTATTATGGGTGATTATCAGATCGTCGGTAATGTAGAGATGCTCCGCTGAATCAACCATAATGCAGCGGCACTCAGCCATGCCGGCAGGGACGATCTTTTTAATTTCCCGGAAAACAGTGGTAAATTTTCCGTACTCCAGTTCTTTGCGTTCCAGCACCGGAACCTCCACCGCTGTACCCTGCCGCATCAGAGTGATAATGTCGCCCAACTCCACCGTGGTTATGGAGGAACTGCGCGTCTGGGATGAAGCTGACTCTGCTGCCGGAACACGGGTTATCACCCGCCAAAGGTGCTCCATGGAACAGCGGGTTCTGCGACCGTCGCTTAAAATTATTTCGTAGATCTCAAGTACTCCCCGGGGGAAGATGCCGCTGATACGGCGGGGCTTTCCCCCGGGATCGGTAATATAATCACCCACCTTCAGTTCCCCCATGCACCTCCGGCCTGAAGGGGTGAGAACCGCGCAGTCAAGGGGCTGGGCCTTGCCGGCTCCGGTGGTACCCACAATCAGGGTATGCCCCTCGGCATGTTTAAGCTCCTGATAAAGAGGTACCTCCCTGGTTTCAAGTCCGTGGATCCAGGGCTGGCCGATCACCGGCGGCGGCGCCCTGCGGCCGGTCATGAAATCCACCGCACGGGCGGTCAGACTGCGTTCAGGTCTGAAACAGCTCTGATCCATTGCCGCCAGCTGACTTGCCAGCTGGGCATGACGGTGCTCCCATTCAAAACCGGTACCGATCCACATGGTTCCGGGAACACTGTTTTTACGTAAAAGTTCATCAAAGGTAATGAACTCAAGTTCGCGGTAGATCAGATTCTGCTGGCGGCGGTACAGTCTGATCCCGCCCGGCAGAGAGACTGAAATCTGCACTGCGGCCAGCGCCCCTGCGGCGGCAAGAGGCTCCAGCGGCAGTTCCTGCAGCAGGGTAAGTACAACAGTTCCTGCAGTCCCGGCGGTCCACATACCTGCGGTCCACAGTTCATAGTTGGGACGGAAAGGATTATCAAAATTAAACGGACGGTTCACCGTCTTCATGGTCGGACTCCTTGTTTTCAAACAGAGCTTCAAGAATCACCTTCTGACGGGAAATATTCAGAAGGCCTTTGAGTTTTAATTTCGGATCCCGCAGCGACCGTCTGACATTCAACAGTTTGAGCTTCGGGTACCGGGTGGCAATCAGCTGTTCAAATGCATCAACCGGTACTGCGGTCCGTTTGTCGTCCAGAACCTCCACCCGTTCAAAATAGCAGGAGGAGCCGGCAGTCATCAGATCGATCATTTCATTGATACAGGATTCAACCTCCCGGCTGTCAGCGGCGGAGGATTTGGTTCGAACGGTTTTCTGCGCAGATTGGTCGACTCCTGCGACAACCGGAATTCCGGTTGAGCCGGCAGGTTCCGTTGCGGGCTCCGGGAAATTTTCTGAAAAATATTTTTCAAAACTTTCTGCCGTCAGCGCCTGCTGTTTAAACTCCCGCAGCATAGCCCGGGAAAAGGAGCTGCTGAATCTTACCAGGCGGTGCTGCTCTGAGGTCATAACCTCACGTCCGCCGCTGAATTCACCAAGCAGCCGGTCGGAGGCAAGATGACTGACTACAAGTTCAAGATCCTCACGCATTCCCAGATCTGCAATCAGCCGTGACTGCTCATCGCGGTAAATCCCGGCTGGAGCCGCAGTATGGCTCAGGATCGGCAGAAAAAACTCCCGCAGAAAATTTCCCCCATGGTAGCCGCGCTGAAAAATTTTCTCCCAGCTGCGGCTGATCTCAAGGGAGGGAATTTGCGAAAGTGAGGTTTTCTCACTGCTCTTCTGAATTTCAGGTATTTTTTCACTGCGGGATTTTTTTGCCTCACTGAGTTTTTTCCTTCTGGCCCGGAGTTCCTGATCCAGGGTTCTGCTTAAATCATCACTGCAGCCGGACTCAACCGGCTTATTCACGGTCGGCTCCGGAGGCAAAGAATTTTTTTGATGCTCTGATGACGGCAGAGAATTAATTTTTTCCTGCGCTTCAGTTTCATTAATTTTCACTGTTTCTTCCGGTTCAACCGGGACTTCACTGCCTGCGGCTGACAGTTCATCCGCAACTGCGGCAGCAGTCCCGCTGCTCTCTGTTCCGTCATCCGGATCATCCGGTTCAGTAGCGGAGGCGGACACCGGCAGTGTCGAATCCGTCTGCACTGCTGAAAAAATTTCCGGAATTTCCAAATCTTCCTGCAGTTCTTCCTGTTTCACCTGAGGATCTTCAGACAAAGCGGAATTTTCAGTTTCAGGTTTAAGCTCCGGAACTGCAGCAGCTGTCTCTTCCTGCTCCCGCAGTTCCAGCAGATTGTCGAGAGGATTCGGCAGTGCTCCGGAATAAATTCTGTCAATAGAATCAATTTTAAGCGCCAGTACCTTCACAGTAGGAGACAGATCCGGCATGATTTCAAAATAGCGGTAGCGGTGACCGTCTGTCACGTTGGCAATACCGGCCCCGCTGTCTATAATCAGATCAGCAACGGTTTCTTTACTGCGGGGAATACCGGGAATTTTCTCATCATCGAGCAGAGCTGTAACATCCCGGAAAAAAGACCAGTCGATATAGGTTCCGTCCTTCATGTACAGTACCGCACCTCCGGGAACATTGATTTTCCATTTACCCGAACTGACAAGCTGACGGATGGCATCGAAAATATAACGATCTGCTGGAAGACCAACCATGGCAAGGGCCGGATCGTAACAGTTGCAGAGACGATCCTTTTCAACAGAATCAGAGTCCGCCTTAAGCACAATTTTTACCAGCGGTTCATCAGTGGCGGTGTGACTGACTGCATGGAGAACTGATTCAATAATCGAAGTACTGCCACGCAGGCGAAGATATTTTTTTACCTCCGGGGTAATCACCGATTCAACTCCGAGGATCCCCGCCTCCTCATGTTTGAGATGACGGTTAGGACGCCAGTGCAGAAAATATTTTTTCAGACGGTTTTCCCTCAGCCAGTCATAGAGATTTTCAGTAAGAGGATTCCATTCCAGTCCTCCCTTTTCATCGGTGACTGTCATATCGGTTATAGGCTTTCCAAGATCGTGCATCAGTCCGGCGGTGCAGCAGGCAAACCTCCATCTTGGTTCATTGAGTCTTCGTTCCTGTGGTGTGTCATCAAAGCTGAATATTACCGAGTCTGAGGAACGCAGCGCCAGATAGGCCACCTCCAGACCGTGACGAAGCAGTCCGCCGACACCGCGGTGATGATGAATTTCAGAAGCAGGAAGAAGATGAACAAAGGAGGCGTAACGCAGCAGCATCGGTTCAAGAAGTTCGCGGTACTGCAGATCATTTAGACCGCAGCTAAGTCTGATCCGGTCAACCATTTCCTTCTGGCTGTACAGAAGCTGATGCGGTTCGGCAAAGGGAAGCCCCTCAAGAAAAGGAGGATACCTCGGGATGTCGATATTCAAATCAGGTTCGGAAAAATTTTTTTCGGAATTTTTATTTTTTTCTCTGCCGCTGAAAAACTTTTTTTTGAAATCAGAAATCGAAAAGATCATAGCCAAAACCGTGTAGTTCCGGCTGTAGAATAACAGTTTGAAAATCAGAGCAAACTAATGGGGCGACCTTTAGGGATAAAAAAAATGGGATTGTTTGTAATTTGAAAGTATACGCTACCACTATAAGTCTACGCCCAAAGCTTTATATAAAGGTTCTAATTGAGTTCTGACCGCTACGGATAAAGCATTTACACGTTAATAAAATTCTACCTCAGTA
>JAEEGJ010024325.1_pt1 | contig 12571 bp, 9 predicted proteins | sample 8958761 | NCBI WGS metagenome assembly JAEEGJ01 (sample SAMN16246546, study PRJNA631951) | gut metagenome | biome: gut microbiome; feature: rumen; material: RS-attached | host: Bos | place: Iran: Karaj | collected 2018-10 | reverse complement strand
CGCCGGAGCTGCAGTAGGAACCTGCGGTTTTGAAAAGACTGATGCCAAATCTTATATAGACTGGGGCGTAGATTTCCTAAAAATTGATAACTGCTACTATCTTTGGGATAATGCAACTTTTTCAAATCCTGAGAACGCAAAGTACGTTTTTGCCCCGAATTTGCGCCAAATTCAGTTAAAAAAGGGCGAATTTTGCATTTTACTCAACGCTGATAAGGGAATTTTAGAAGGTCGCGGTGCAAGCCTGAAAGACGGTTATGCAAGCGGAATCGGCACTTTTGACGGCACAAATACAGGAACCAGCCCGGTTGGCCCTATGAGCGGAGAACTGGTTTTTAATCTGGATATCCCGGAAGAAGGCGAATATGAACTCACAGTAAACTACGCTACAGCCCGCCAGAACGGATGCGGTGAATGGCTGCAGGTTGCTGTAGGCTCGGGCGACGACACACAGTATTTTTACGACAATCTTCTCCCGGTAACTGATTCTCCAGAAGCCTTCAAAAACTCTGACCCGATCAAAATCACTCTCCAGGCCGGCCATAACAAGCTGCGTCTTATGAATCACCGCCGCCAGGAAAACACTCTCTGCTCTTATGCTGCAATGCTGGAGGGCCTGAACGAAGCAAAACCTGGCCACGATGTTCTCCTTTCCCTCTGCGAATGGGGAAAAACAATGCCTCAGAACTGGGGCTACAAGGTTGGTAATTCCTGGAGAATCCTCAATGATATTACCTTCCGCGTTGGCCGCGACGGCGACCCTGGCTTTGGCGAATGGACAGACCCTGGAACTCCGAGCGTAACTTCCCAGTACAATAAAGCAGTAATCATGGACCAGTTTGCAGGTCTGGACAAGGGCTGGAACGACCCGGATATGCTCATGATTGGAATGACTGGTATGACCACTCAGATGAGCCAGACTCACTTTACTATGTGGTGCATGATGAACTCACCTCTTATGCTGGGCCTGGACCTGCGCCGTGTAACAAAGGGTGATGAGCTTTACAAGATAATTGCAAACGCAGACCTGATTGCCCTCAATCAGGATTCTATTGGCATTCAGGCAAAACGTATTTTCACCACAGCCACAAAAGCAGACCGCGACGAGCCAATCGAGTCTCCTGACACAGCCTACATTACAGACTGCGACCGCGTAGACATTCTTGCAAAACCACTTGCAGACGGCTCACTTGCCCTTTCTTTCTTCAATCTGAATAAGGAAAAGAAATGTGGAAACTTTGCTGTAGATACAGGACTCATAAAGAGATTCCTTGGAAACAAGCTGCCGGAAAGTTTTTATAAGGCTCCGTGCTTCCGCTTCCGTAACCTCTGGACCGGCCAGACCGGCAGCTTTGAAAAGGGCCTTTTCAGCGTAAATGAAATTGAAGGCTGCGGTAATGTAACTTTGAAGATTACTCCGGTAGAAGGCTAGCCTTGGAAAGCGAAGCAATTTGTGTAGGCGAATTTGTCAGGCTCTTGTTTGGACTAAAAACAAAGAGCGGCCCGGCAGATTCAGCCGCCACGGAGGACCTTTTGCGCTACGGGCATTATCGCGGCTGGCTGGAAGACCAGGACGAAAGACAGCCCCAGGCCCCTCTCAACCGCCAGACGGCAGCCCGTATTACCCACGAGTTTATACGCATTGAACTCCAGATTCCAGATCTTACAGACATCTCTCCCGCCACAAAGCTCAAAGATTTATATACCTGCCGGGTCTGCGCAAATCATATTGCTCAGATTTATACACGTGCTATTATGGATGCGGAAAAAAATGAGGAGCCCGAACTTCCGGACTCCTCATACTTATTCTTTAATCATCTGAAATTAATAACAAAAGATGAAGCATATAAAATCTTTGCGAACTGCGAGGCTTGTTTCTAGAACAATCCCTTCAGCTGATTTCCAAGCTGCTTTTTAACCTCATCTGTAGCCTTGCCCTTAAGCTGTTTTTCTGCTTCGGCACGCTTCTGGCTCAACTGCTTTTCGTAGCTGTTTGCCTGGCCAATAGAACCTGTAAGCTTGCTCTTTATATCATCAAGAGTACCAAACTGAGTCAAAGCACCACCAGAGGCCTCATTAATTCTCTTGGTAAGCTCATTCTTAAGATTATCCTTAATGCCTGCCAGCTGTGCTTCCATTTCCTTCTTGAGAGAATTGAGTACCTGAACGTCTGCATCAGAATCAAGGGTCATATTAAGACCACCAGATACAGTAAAGCCGCTTGTCATGCTGGCACGAACAGTATTGATCCTGCCCATAACACCAGAATAAATCTTAGAAGCATATTCAGGTTCAAATGGAACGGTAGAAATCTTAAGATCTGTAAGAAGACCTTTTCCTGTAATTTCAAAGCCTTCATCATCAAAAATCTTAAGGATTGCATCTACAGCACACTTTGCATCAAAAGCAGGTACTCCAGGATAAGAACCAAATTGTTCTGCAGGAATATTAAGAGGAATATTCTTGATTCCATAATCTGCGCGGATTAAAGGCTCTTTTGTATCTGTTCTGAAATCAACTACAAGCTTTGCTGTATGCTGAAGATTATAAAGCTCCATATTGAAGTCAATTTTTGCAGGTTTATTTATAATATCCTGATTGCTTGCGATATCTGTAGCCTGAGCAAAGAAATTTGGACCAGAGCCTGCCATCTTTTTGATCCAGACCGAAGGAACCTTATCCTGTCTATAGAAAATGTCACGGCCAGGAGCACGGTGAACAGAATATTTTGTTTTCTCTTTCTTTTCTTTTTTAGCCTTTGCTTCCTTTTTTTCGCCGCCCTGCTTTGTCTTTAATTCAAGCAGATAGTTTACTCCCTTCTGAGCATAAGGATAGTATTTCCCAAGAACATCGCAGGCAACATTTTCAAACATACCGCTGATAAGCTTTGTTCCATCAGAAATATTAAGTGATTTGATTTTATTGATTTCTGAGTTGGCAAAGTTCATATCGTGAGTAACTGCATTCTGAACAGTTTTTCTAAGGGCATCTGCTTCTTTGATATCTGCATTGAAGCTGTTCAAAACGCCTGAAGCATCATTTTTTACCTTGTCGATATTTTTATAAGTTGAATCCAGGGTTTCTATAAACTCTTTGATTTTAAGCGGATTATTCTGAACTGCATTATAATCAAAGGCCATAAGATCGTTTACAGACTTCTGAAGATCATCTACAGTCTTCTGGATTTCTGCCGGTTTTGCCTGCCATTTAGCAATAATACCAGGAATCTGCTCCTGAACCTGTTTTGAAACTCCAGGACTCTGAAGCTGAGCCGCAAAGTTCTGCATAAGGGTTTCCGGATTAAAAGCATTAAAGAGGCCTGTAATATTTTCCTGCAGAGAGTTTGCAGCTATAGTCTTTTTTTCTGCAAGCACCTGTCCAAGTTTTGATTCAGATGCTTTTTTTGCCGTTCTTTCCTTCTTTTTCTTAAGCTTCCAGAGTTTTCCTGGTGGCAGCTCTCCGGAAGTTTTTCTCTCTGTTCCGCTGTTTACATCCAGCACAGAAAGCTCATCTGCCACAAAACGCTTTCTCAAGAGCTGGGCCAGATCGAAATCCAGGGTAATAGAACCAATGTCTACAAGGTTTTTCATGTAGTCATTCTTGTTTGCAATTTCAATCTTCTGGATTTTTAAGGAAGAATCAAGGAATTTGAAGTCTACCTTCTGAATGTCGCACTTTGCTTCAAAAATGTTTTCGCAGACAACAGTAAGCGCCTTTTTGATAATTACATTTTTGAACATTGTAAAGGTAATCGGAATAGCCGCAATAAAGGCAAGAGTAACAATGAGAGGTACAAAGTTTACACGCCCCTTCTGGCTTTTTATCTGTTTTGCAAAAGCCTTAAGGCGCTTCATTTCTTTTTTAGCAAGCTGAGCCTGCTTTTCTTCCGGAATCGAATAAAGAGGTATCTGCTTTGAACCCTTTTTTTCTACTTCTGAAAAAAGGCTCTTTACGTATTTTTTATCATCCGGAACATAAAGTCTTTTATAGATTTTTTTCTCAAGCTTTTTTGCTGTGTATTTCTTTCTGAAAAGTGATGGAATTTTTTTCATTTTCTGCCCCCTTAGTCCTTCTTAGCCGCAAGAGCAGCTGCTTTTTTTACGAGCGGAACCTTCGAAAGCGCAACAATAAACTTTGTTTTTCGAAGAACCGGGACAACTTTATTTCTCATAAGCCAGATAAGTAAACGGGCAATAAAATAAAGAGGTATATAGAGCACCAGACCGCACAAAAGTGAACCTGAAGCAATTGTGTTATTGAATTTAGTAAAACCGACAAAAGGAATATCCAGAAGCCATGCAAATGTTGGTTCCAGTGCTGGAAGGGTGAGGAACCAGTAGCCTACACTATCAAAGAGGGAATCAAAGAGCGGTGCCAGAAGGGAAAAGCCCAGAGTAGAGAGCACCAGAGCTCCTTTATTAATTCTCATAAAGAGAACAAAAACTGTAATGATGTACCAGAAAATATTGTCTTTCGGCAAAAAACCAAGCAGCATTCCCAAACAAACAGCGTGCGCAATTTCTCCCGGATGCGAATTGCTGTTCAATGCTTTTAAGAATTTAACAATGAACTTAAGCATATAAAACTCCGATTTTCGAATATTATTTATATTTTAACAGAAAGAGTGCAGTTTGCAAGAATTTAAAATTTAGGGTATTAGGGGCAGAGCCCCTAGGAGGAAGGGGTAGGCCGCAAAGAATTGCGGCCTAGGGGAGGGGCTCCTCCCCTCATAAATAATTATTTTGAGCTACTTAGCGTCACGTGCTGAGAGTGCAAACTTTACTACACGGAAGCCTACGTCGTCGTATTTCTTTGAAACTGGTGCATAGTCTCTTGAAACAACTGTTACGCCTTCGGCTGGCTTTCTGTAGCTTCCACCGCGCATTGTACGGCGCATAACGCTGTTTGACCATGGATTGTAGCACCACTCCCAAACATTTCCGTTGAGGTCGTACATTCCAAAGCTGTTTGCAGCCTTTGTTTTAACATCGTGAGTTTTTCCGTCTGAGTTACCTGTGAACCATGCAACTGAGTCTGGCGAAGTATTAGAAAGGTTGTAAAGATTTGCCCATTTGTCTGAAGCAGGGTCTCCACCGCGTGCTGCAAATTCCCACTCTGCTTCTGTAGGTAATCTATAGCCGTTTGCTGCCGGGTCGATGATGGCATTTTCCGCCTTTCCTTCTCCATCTTTTGATTCGTCTGATTCTTTTACAACTGCTCCGTTGTATTTGTAAACTGGAGTGAGGCCGTCTTTTTCACTGGCTGCGTTACACCATACAAGGGCATCTCGCCAGCTGATCATTGTTACAGGAAGTTCTGAGCCTGTTGGGGCTGCTCCATCTGTCCCTGCACTTCCTTCGCGGCCCGGGTTTGCGAAAGTGTAGCCATTGTCTTTTGCCCAGGTGTAAACTTCATACCAGCGGGTATAAGTTGTTTCTGTTTCGGCCATATAGAAGGCCATTAAATCTACCGGATTGTCGCCTGTTACCTTTGCAAAGGCTGAATCCCTCTCTGCTGCAGGTACGGTTACCACTTCGATAAGGTTTTTAGAAAAACCGTCCTGTGATGCAAAATATACACGTTTTTTAGATTCTGATTTGGCTCCTGCTTTTGGTTTTGAAGCACATCCTGCGAGTACTGTTACAGCAAGTAAAGCCGTGATTGAAAGAACTGTTAATTTCTTCATCGTATAAACTCCTTGGTTTAGAACCTATTAGTTAATGATACCACGCTTTTGTGTATCCTGCCATTAAAAAGCAATTTTACTGATTTTGGTTACAAAAAAGCAGAATTCTGAGCAAAAGGCCGCCTTTCTTTTGAGATATTTCTACTATAATTCTATATCTTTTTTATAGGAAAAATCCTTATATACAGTATTATTTTTACTGTAGTATAATTTTTGACAGGAGTATTTATATGAAATATTTTGTAAATTGCAGCTCTGCGGCAGGCGGAGATGGCTCAGAAGCTAAACCATTTAATAAAATACAGCAGGCAGCTGATATTGCTGTAGCTGGTGATGAAGTCATTGTTGCACCTGGCCTTTACAGAGAATATGTAGATCCTAAAAATGCAGGAGAAGAAGGTAAGCCTGTTGTTTACCGCTCTTCTACTCCCCGCGGAGCTCACATTACCGGAGCCGAAGAGCTTAAGGGCTGGACTAAAGTTGAAGGCTCTGTTTATACAGCCCGTGTTTCAAACAAGATTTTTGGTGATTATAACCCTTATACAACACTGGTAAGCGGCGACTGGTTCATTGCTTATTTTGTTGCCCACACTGGTGATGTTTATCTGAATGGCAAATCTATGTACGAAGTTCAGTCTCTTGATGAAGTTAAAAAGGCTGAGCCAAGTCTTGCTGCCTGGGATACAGAGTTCTCACGCTACAAGTGGTATGCAGAACAGGATACTGAAAAGGACGAAACTGTATTTTATGCAAACTTCCTTGGCCGCGATCCTGAAAAAGATAACATTGAAATCAGTGTTCGCCGTAACGGCTTCTACCCTTCAAAGGAGGGCGTTGGCTATATTACTTTAAGCGGCTTTGTTGTTTCTCAGGCTGCAACTCAGTGGGCTCCTCCTACTGCTTACCAGGAAGGTATGGTCGGTCCTCACTGGTCTAAGGGCTGGATTATTGAAGACTGCGAAATCTACGAATCTAAATGTTCTGGTATTTCTCTTGGAAAATATCTGCAGCCGGAAAACGACAACAAATGGCTCAAGACAAAATACAAGGATGGAACTCAGACAGAACGCGACTGTATCTGCCAGGCCCAGGTTGAAGGCTGGAGCAAGGAAAATATTGGTTCCCACATTGTTCGCCGCTGCGACATTCACGACTGCGGCCAGACTGGTATTGTAGGTCACCTTGGAGGAGTTTTCTCTCTAATTGAAGATAACCACATTCACCACATCAATAACAAGCAGAATCTTGCCGGAGCTGAAATCGGCGGAATTAAAATGCATGCCGCAATCGACTGTATTTACCGCAGAAATCATATTCACCACTGTACACGTGGTATCTGGCTGGACTGGCAGGCTCAAGGAACCCGCGTAACTCAGAACTTCTTCCACGACAATATTCCGCCTCGCCATCCTGGCCGCGACATTATTGCCGAAGTTGCAGAAGATCTCTTTATTGAAGTTTCTCACGGACCTACTCTGGTTGATAACAACATCTTCCTTTCACCTCGTGCCCTCAAGCTTGCTACTCAGGGAGTTGCTCTTGTTCATAACATTGTTGCGGGAAGCTTTACAGCAGTTGGACGCGGCTGTAACAATGGCGCTCCACACCGCCCTTCTCCACGCTACACACCTTACCACATGAAACACAGAACTGAAGTTGCTGGATTTATGACAATTCTGCACGGAGACTGTAAGTTCTACAACAATATTTTTATTCAGCAGGAAATCTGCGCTGAGTTTGCAAAGCGTATGCTGGACAATGCTCAGAATGATTGGGATGATTCAAACTTTGTTGCCGGAACCTGCCCTTACGAGCGCTACCCAAGCTTTGATGAATGGAAGGCTGGCTTTGAAGGCTACTGCGGAATGGGTTCTCAGACTACAGACCGCTACTATTCAGAACTTCCGGTTTGGGCCCAGGGAAATGTATTCTTGAATGGTGCTAAACCAATGAGCAAAGAAAAGCCTGCCTATGTGGACAGTGCAAACAAAGTAGAAATCGGTTATGAAGAAAAGAATGGAAAAATCTGGCTTAAGACAAATCTTTATGATTTGATTTCTGAAAAGAAGATTCCTGCAAATGCTTTTGAATGCAAGCTGATGAAGACTGAAGATATTCCTCCAGCTTTCGAACCTGAGCAGAATTACGAAAATCCGGATGGAAGTCCTATCGTATTTGATACAGACTTCTTTGGAAAGAAGCGTGATTCAGGCAAGCTGATTGCAGGTCCATTTGCAAAGGCAGATGAAATTAGTGACAGCCTGTTTTAATTTGATTTAGCCTTTTAAAACATAAAAGCCGGACATTTTGTGATGTCCGGCTTTTTTCATTAACTCACTCTAAATGAGCCTACATTGCAGTATAACCGCCGTCAACCGGAAGAATAACTCCAGTTACATAGCTTGAAGCAGGGCTTGCAAGGAAGAGAGCTGCTGTATCAAGTTCTCCTTCGTTACCGTAGCGGCTGAGAGGAATCATTGTCTGTGCATTCTGCTGGAAGAAATCTGAATCCAGAGTTTCCTTTGTGAGTGGGCTGTAGAAATAGCCCGGACAGATTGCATTTACGTTGATATTGTATTTTCCCCATTCACTTGCAAGGCCACGAGTCATGTTTACTACACCACCCTTAGCTGCATGATAAGGTGAACATGGAGCAACCTTATTTCCAACCATACCGTACATAGACGCAATGTTGATGATGCGACCATACTTTGCAGGAATCATAGCCTTCTTTGCAATAGCGCGGGCCATGCGGAAAGAACCGAACATATCGATATTGATTTCGTTGTAGAACTGATCATCTGTAATATCCTCGGCAGGAGCAACAGCACCAGTTCCCGCATTGTTGATAAGAATATCGATGCGGCCGAACTTTGCAAGAATCTCATCAACAACTTCGTTTACACGGTTTGTATCTGTAATATCGCACTGAATACCAAGGGCTTCTACCTTGTATGTATCAGCAATTTCTTTAGCAACAGCTTCAATCAATTCCTTGCGGCGGGCAATGGCAATAATTTTTGCTCCCTGATTAGCAAGAGCCTTAGCCATCTGAACACCGAGTCCTGTAGAGCAGCCAGTTACAACAGCAACCTGGCCAGTTAAATCAAAATAATTCTTCATAAAAATACTCCATTTGTTTAATGTTTACATTATATAATATAATCATAAAAGTTCCAAACGGGTAGTTAGTTTTCACTAACATTTTATTATATTTAAAATTAAAGGAGGGGAAAGCCTCCCCCTCGCTCCAACCCGCTGCGCGGTTTTCCGCTACCCCTTCTCCTAGGGCGCTTGCCCTAAAACCCGCTACTTAGTGAGCTCGTAAAAAATCACCGAGGCCGCCTGGGCAACATTAAGGCTATCCACTAAACTTTCTGTAGCTCCCTCTTTCATTCCGCCCCAGGGAATAATCACAAGCTCGTCGCAGTTTTTACGAACCGCCTCACTAATTCCATGCTCCTCATTTCCAAGAACAATAAGGGCCGGCTTCTTGCGGGCATCTGCAGTGCTCAAATAATCTACAGACTTCTTTGCACTTAAATCGGTTCCAACGCGAAGCATCTTTCCTTTCAAGGCTTCCAACAACCTCACACTCGACTGCACACTGTAAATATTCACGTATTCCATTCCACCTTCGGCAACTCTATAGCTGCTGGTCGTAATCGAACTCTGCGCCTCGTCCAAAGGAATCACAATGTTCTTAATCCCAAAAAATGCCGCACTTCGCACAATCGCCCCGAAGTTGTTCGCGTTTCCAATCCTGTCCAGCAAAACCGCATTTTCGCCGCGCTGGCACCACCCGTCGGTAATATCGCTGTCCAATGGTTCAATCTGAGGCACCTCAATCATGGCAACTACACCCTGGTGATGAACAGTTCCGCTCAGTTTTTCAAGATCAGCCGCTGGCTTCTGATTATAAATTCCGTGTACCTTAGCAAGTTTTTTGCACAAGCCGCCAAACTTCGGAGCCTGTTCTTCTGTAAAATAAAGTCGTGTAATCTTCTCCGGATGATTTTTTTCAAGCTTTTTAACAGTCGCAAAACCGCAGACCGCAAGCTCATTATTCTTCTTATTCTTCATAGCATTAATATACACAATAAAATTGCACGTGTCATTCCCTGTATTTTTAGTGACACTTTTCTCCAAAAAAAGTGTTATAATATAGAGAGGTATAAAAATGAAAAAACTGATTATCGGCACTCTTTTAGTATCTTTGGCAACCAGCCTTTTTGCACTTCCAAATCTTTTAGATAAGCAGGAAGTTTCTGAAGCTTCTATCAAAAATCTTAACTTTGGTCTTGCATGGGAAAATCTTGAAATTCAGGAAACCTACGGCAACACAATAGACATTGAAATCTATAGCAATAACCGCAAAGCCTCACCTCGCGTAAAAACCTCCGGTTCAACTCTTTATATAGATTCTGTCAGCAGTTTTACTCTTGGAACCCGCTGCTCTGTGATTGTGTATATTCCTCAGCATAAAAATTTCAATGAAATTGAATTAAAGGCATCGAGCGGTGAAATTAATGTAAAAACTTTACTTTCTGCCCAGAAGATTTATATAACCACAAGCAGCGGAGAAATCAATTCTGAGCAGGGCTTATACGCAGATACAATTAAGCTCCGTGCCTCAAGCGGAGACATCGAAGCCAATAATCTCGATGCTAACGACTTCACAGCAGAAACAAGCAGCGGTGAAATCACAATCAAAGACTACACTGGAAGCACTGGAACTCTTACTGCTACCAGCGGAGAAATTGAAGTAAACGGATTTGCTGCAGAATACACAAGCTTCAAAACTACAAGCGGTGAAATTGAAGTTAGAAAACTCGACTGCGATTACTTTGATGCAAAATCTTCAAGTGGTGCAATCTACCTTGAACTTATCAATGCTCCACTTGCAAAGTCAAGCGTACGCTCAACAAGCGGCAGCCTCGATATCATAATGCCGGAAAACGCATCATTTGAAGTATCTTCACATTCCAACAGTGGATCTTTCAAAAACAAGTTCACCAACAACAAGTTTGTTCCACGCGATACCTATCACGAAAAAATCAACGGCGGCGGTCCACTCCTGGAACTTTCAACAACTTCCGGCAGCATTGAGTTGGAATACTAATTAATTTCTGTTTTAGGTAACTTTCTGAAAAACCAGATCATATAAGGAATGGCGGTGAGCATACTGAATAAGTCTGCAACCGCCTGACTTATTTCTACACCAAACAATCCGAACAATCTTGGCAAAATCAAAATGGCCGGAATGAAATATACACCCTGTCTGTTCATAGAAAGGAAGGTCGCAGCCTTAATGTGGCGAGTTGACTGCATCAGCATATTAGTCCCAACTATCAAAGCATGAAGTGGAAGGAAGGCAGCCTGCCATCTCAACGCAACACTTCCAACTGCAATTACATCAGGATCATTTCTGAAGGCCGCAATAATCTGTGGCGCAAAAATCACGGCGGCAATTGCAAATACCGACATCACGGCTGCACCACTTGTAACAAGGAAAATGTACGCCTTCTTAACACGATCATAACGCTTTGCACCATAGTTATATCCGCTAACAGGACTAAAGCCCTGTCCAATTCCAATCATCAAGCTGGCAATGAACATAACAATCTTACCAACAATCGACATAGCGGCAATTGCAGAAACACCAAACAGTGCGGCGTTACGGTTCAGCATAATAGAAGCAATGCTTGCAAGTCCCTGGCGCGCAAGAGAAGGAAGTCCGGTTGTAGTAACTTTGCCAAGCACGCGCAAATCCTTTGAAACATTTTTAATGCTTATATGACAAATAGATTTTCTTCTAAGGTAAAATGAAAAAAGCAGCCAGAAGCTTGTAAACTGTGTGAGCAAGGTACAAATAGCCGCACCTCGGATTCCAAGACCAAAGCCCTTCAACACAAGTCTGGTTCCAAAAATCGGCAGCTCGCTGAAAATAAAAAACGGGTCCAGAATCATGTTTAGAATACCGCCGGTAGTCAAAGCAATCATACTAAAGAAAGCCTTACCTTCGGCACGTAAATCATTATTCAAAACAAAAGATGCGCACATAAACGGCGCACCCCAGAAAATAAAAAAGGCATAGTCGCGTGCATAAGGCAGAACTGCTTGGTCAGCACCCACAAAACCAAGAACAACGCGGGCAAAGGAATTACCAAAAATAGTAATCAGAATACCAATTCCAAGGGCAGCAAAAAAAGCAGTCGAACTGATTATAGAGGCTTCCTCATTACGCTTTTGTCCAAGTCTTATAGAAACAAGACTTCCAGAACCCATTCCCAGTGTAAATCCGCATGCCTGAATAATCGACATAATCGGAAAAACAATCCCAACCGCCGCGCTCGCTTCTGTTCCCAGCTGCGAAACAAAAAAGGTGTCCGCCATATTATAAAGCGAGGTCACCAGCATAGAAATAATTGTGGGAATTGCAAGTTTTGTAATCAGTTTAGACACCGGAGTGTTTACCATCTTGTTGTACTGTTCGTCTGCGTTCTTTTCCATATTAATATTTTAATTCGAACGCTCAGCTTGTTCAATGAAAAAAATGTTATGGAAATATACAATAAACATACATTAAGTTTCTATTTACTAACATGAGATAATGTTTTAATATAATTAAGTAAAACGTTTTACTAAAATTATAGCCTTTCCGGCTTTTGAAGGGGTTTATAAATATGAAATCACACAAACTTGTTCTTTCTGATAAAACAGCACACAAAATTTCTCCAGACATGGTTGGTTTGTTTTTTGAAGATATAAATTTTGCAGCAGATGGTGGTTTGTATGCTGAAATGATAGAAAACCGTTCCTTTGAAGCTGTAAAAAGCAAGGGTGAAAGTCATAATTACGTTTTGAAAGAAGATAACCTTTATG
>JAEEGJ010024323.1_pt1 | contig 12571 bp, 6 predicted proteins | sample 8958761 | NCBI WGS metagenome assembly JAEEGJ01 (sample SAMN16246546, study PRJNA631951) | gut metagenome | biome: gut microbiome; feature: rumen; material: RS-attached | host: Bos | place: Iran: Karaj | collected 2018-10 | reverse complement strand
CGTTCCCGAACGACGTATTCAACGGCTCCGTGCAAGAGGTTCGCCTGAACCCGACAACGACAAGCAACGTGGTGACTTATACGGTCGTCATTTCTGCCCAGAACCCGGAACAGAAACTGCTCCCCGGCATGACCGCCACCTGCACCATCGTGACGCAAGAAATTACTGATGCCGTCACGATTCCGGTCAAGGCGCTCAAGTTCACGCCCGCCGAAGGGACTCCGATGGTGGACCCGAAGGACATGCCGCGTCCGCAGCGCAAGTCTAGCAATTCTGCCGCCGTGGCAGAAGGCAGCATGCCACCCCCGCCACCGGGAATGGGACCGGGCGGGCCAAGTGGTAAGCCAACCGCAGGCGCCAAGAAAAAGAACAGGAAGCCAAGGCTTGAAGGCGATCACGTATGGATTAACATCAACGGAAAAGCGGCTCCGCGCCGCGTGAAAATTGGCTTAAGCGATGGCGTGAAGGTCCAGATTCTGAAAGGATTAAGTGTGGGCGATTCCGTGGTCACAAGCCAGGAAATCATCACTGAAAAGAGTGCAAGCAAGTCGAATGCATCAAGCCCGTTCATGCCGCAGCGCCCAGGGAAGAAGAAAAGGTAAGCTCAGGAACGTGTAAGGTGACCCCGGTATAAAAACCGGGGTGACAAAGCAAAGTGCGGGGGGTGACAGTGTGTTTGCTGTCAGGTCTGATTTATTCACCTAGAACATAAGTCAGGTACAGCACGACAAGCTGGTAGCCCCAGAGGTACATGAATGGGGCGGCCACAGCGAGGAACGGACCGAACGGAATTTGTCCGCTTTCTTCGCTATTTTCTACATCGTTTTTGTTCGCTTTTTTCGCAGTAATCATCCCGTACGGGAGCATCACCAACAGTCCAAGCACGGCGGCGACAATCAACGTTTCCACAGCACCAGTAAAGCCCATCAGAGCGCCGTAACCAGCCAGCAACTTGACATCGCCAAAGCCCATGGCTTCTTTCTTGAGTACTTTGGTTGCAATCCAGCCGAGCAGATAAAGTCCACCGCCAGCACCGACAGCACCCAGCAGGCTCTGGAGCGGCGTGATACCGCCCGGAATGAGAGAAATCAGGAGCCCCGCGACAATTCCACCGACCGAAATGGAATCGGGAATGAGTTTGTACTTACAATCGACTGCGCATACGGGATACGCCCCGAGCAAGAGCCAGAAGAGCGCAGCGGCGTTCGCCCAAGCCTGGGGAGCCAGGACGGGTCGCGTAAAATCCGTTCCGAAACCAACAGCCGCATAGAGCGCAAGGGCGCCGAGCAAACCGCAAAGAGCTTCGCCAATCGGGTAAATGACGCTGATGGGCTGTTTGCAGCAGGCGCTTTTGCCACGGAGCCAAAGCCAGCCGACAATAGGCAAATTGTAGCGGATGGGGATTCTCTTTTTGCAAAGCGGGCAGTGCGACGGCGGGTTGAGGAGCGAGATTCCACGGGGCATGCGATAAACAATGACGTTATAGAAGCTACCGACACAGGAGCCAAGGCAAAAAAACACGATTAACCAGTACCAAAGTGGAATTTCTTCCATAAAAACCTCGTCTTTTTACGAATATATTTATAATTTAGTTAAACATTTATCTAACACTGGGAGAACCCTACATGAATATTGAAATTGCCGCTATCTGTGACGCCGCCACCGCAAACGATGCCGGAGGTCGCATGAATATCCTTGGAGCCTTTGACCGCATTTTCGCAAAATTTCCGCTTGTGATTCCGCAATGTTCCGCCGCTTTCCGCTTGCGCTACCAGCGTTCCGAAGCGGGCACGCACCAGTTGAACTTGTCCATCGAAGATGTCGTAGGCCACCCGATTGTGCCACCGATGCAGTCCGAAATCGAACTCCAGCCGGTCGCACAGGGCTTTGACACGGCAGCAGTCAACATGATCCTGAACATGCAGCGTTTGCAGTTCGCTCGTCCGGACAAGTACATCGTGCGTCTGATTGCCGACAACGAAGAACTGGCAGCGCTTCCGCTGTACGTACTGGAAGACCCGCGCTTGGCACAGCAAAAGCCGCAAGAGCCGCAAACCGACGACGGTCCCGTTGACGGAAGGGCTTAGGTTAGACGAAAGAACGCCGGGCACCACCCGGCGTTTTTTCTATTTTAAGGATATGAAATCCGCAATTTTGACACGATTTGCCGTTATCGCCGCGGGCGCCTTGTGCACGGTCTTGTGCGCAGGCATTGCCGCCTGTAGCGGCATCAACGATAGCTGGGAAGTCAAGGGCGGCGGGTTCATCAAGTACAGTCTCGACGATGGCGAAGAAATCCAGCAGGAACTCGACAGAGAGGACGTGGAAATTCCTTATATACGCAACAGGCACCATTACCTGCAAATCAGGATTCCGATGGAACGCAGCGAACGCAAGGAAGCATTAGCCATCATGGTGAACGAACCCAAGCTTGGAATGAACAACATTGTACCCACTTACACCTGGATTCAGTTCGATGACTCCCCCAAGGCTTTAATTACGGGTGACAGCAACTACGTGCACATCGACCAAAAAGACAACACCAAATGGACAGCGACGATCAACCTTCATTTTGAAGATTGCAGGCAAGGGAGATGCAACAGTAACCGAGCTCCAATCCACTTCAAGGGACGTATGCACTACTGGATTGCCGAAGAAGACCAGTAAGTTTTTGAATTAGGAATCAAATAACCCCCTTGACAAGCTGATTTATTTTTTCTATAATTGGTCTCACCTCGGTCGATTAGCTCAGTTGGTTAGAGCGCTACCTTGACATGGTAGAGGTCACAGATTCGAGTTCTGTATCGACCACTGAAAAATCCTCGCAGAAATGCGAGGATTTTTTTCGTTTATGGCAAGAATGAACCGGATACAAAAAAGCCCGGGGTGACCCGAGCTTTTTGTAAAAGGTATGACAAGAGATTACTTCGCGGCGGCAGGTGCTGCAGCAGGAGCAGCGGCACTGTCAGCGACAACCACCTTAGCAGCGGAATCTGCCGGGATAGCGACAGCGCTATCGAGGGCAGCCGGAGCAGCGGCTTCAGCCTTCGTTTCGGGAGCCGGAGTTGCAACAACCTTTTCAGCAGCAACCGGAGCGGCAGGAGCAGCTTCAGCAGCCTTCGGAGCCGGAGTTCCGAAGAAGTTCATCTTGGCGAGGAGAATCATCATCAACCAGGAGAGTGCCAGGCCAAAAACGCCCATCACGATACCGGTTTTTGCCATGCCATTCGTGTCGGTATAACCCGTCGCATGGGCAAGTGCGTTAGGCGGCGTCGAAATCGGGAGGCTCATGCCGAGAGAGCTTGCAAAGGCGACAGACACGAGGAGAGCTGTCACGCCACCGAGGCCAACGAGATTGTCCTGGCAGGCGATACCCACAGCGCAGAGAATAGGCACCAAGAGCGTTGCCGTAGAAGTATGGCTCATGAAGTTCGCCATGAAGAGGCAGATGACGCCACAACCGATCATGAGCGCGAGCGGAGACCACGTTGCAAACGGAATCGTCTTGATGAGGTGAGCCGCAAGGCCAGTCGCATTGAGGCCTACGCCAAGAGCAAAACCACCAGCTACGAGCCAGAGCACGTCCCAGCTCATCGCATTCAAATCCTTCTTGGTAATCACGCCGGTCAAGGCAAACACAGCCATCGGAATCATGGCGATCGCGTTATCGTTAATGCCATGGCCCGGGATAGGACCGATACCGTTCTTGCTGATAACCCACAGAACAACGCACACAACAAAAGTAATATAGACGATAATGGCCTTGGGACTCGTGTCGAACTTGCCGGCACCTTCAATGTTCAAGACCATCTGCTTCATCTTGATCGGATAAATCTTAAGGAGCAAGAGCCAAGCAACCACCATCAAAACAATCACGTACGGAATACCGAAAGCCATCCACTGACCAAAGCTCACCGGATTGGCAACGAGGTCTCCGCGGGCGATAGCGTCGTTCAAGGCGCCAAGGGCGATGGCGTTAGGAGGCGTACCGATCGGGGTACCCATACCACCGATGTTGGCACCCAGCGGAATGGCAAGGGCAAAAGCGGCTTTACCACGGTCGTCTTCATCAAAGAGCTTGAGCACCGGAGCGAGGATGGCAAGCATCATGGCGGCGGTAGCGGTGTTGCTCATGAACATGGAGAACACGGCGGTGATGAGCATGAGGCCCAAGAGCACGAACTTCGGGTTCTTTCCGAAGGGTTTCAAGAGCACGCGGGCAAGGTTCAAGTCCATCTTGTACTTCGTGGCAGCGGCAGCAAGGAAGAAACCGCCCAAGAAGAGCATGATGATGGGGTTTGCAAACGTAGCCATAATGGACTTATGGCTGATCATGGTCACGCCGTCCACGCGGAACACATTGAGTGCCGAATCCGACATGGTGATGATCATGAGGACGATGACGAGCATCGAGGTGGACCAGATCGGGAACGGTTGCAGAATCCAGAAAAGCGCAGCCATGACGAAAACGCCGATGACGCGAATTTCGAGCGGATTCAGGATTCCCATGGGGCTTGCCGCATCGAATCCGAGGGATTCGTAGGGCAAGAAGAGAGCGGCGATGGCGAGCACCGACGCAATGATGAATTTGATGAATTTTGCTTTTGTCATAACGAGCGCAAATTTAGTAATTAAACTTGCGTTCGGCTAGGGCGTCACCATGATCCGTGTGATGGCGGATTGGCTTCCGACCTGTGTTCTTACGAAATAGATACCCTGTTTCGGTTTTTTCATGGAAACGACGTTCGAACCGGCATTGGCGATAGACCTGCCCCTCGCCACGATGCGTCCATCGATGCCCACGACGCTAACCTTGACGTTTGCACCGGCAAGTTTCGCGGCAGCATCGAAACCGACGTTCAACATGTTCGACGTCTGGTTTACGCGGAAGCCGGAGAGCCAGTTTTTCGCGATATTTACCGAGACAGCGGCCTTCGAGACGCGAACGGAGACGTTTTTCGCCTTGGACGAGAGCTGGACATCCAGCGGCTTGTCGTTCACGATTTCGACAGTTTCATCGCCTATGGTCGCATAGACATGCAAGCCCTTCGCCCAGACGCTTTCGAGACCGACAAAGCTCAAGTGCCCCGCACGTGGCGTCGTCGCGCTCGCTTCGAGATTCCATTCGAGGTTGTCGCCGTTTTTCTTGACGTTCTTGGCAAAACGCTGCTTGCCTTCGACAATGGAGAGGTTCACGCGGTCGCCCATGCCTGCCGGCGGTTCGCCCATAGATTTTGCGGAGCCCACAGCGAGTTCGTTCCAGGAATCGCGCTTGCCTTTATCATCAGCAAGCACGACGCGGAGGTTCCAGTCTTCGGAAGCGGCACTCTTTGCAAGCCCATTGTTTTCACTCTCGAGCACAATCGCCGCCTTGAGCGGAATGCGAAGCGTCCTGGACTTGTCCGTCTGCACCCAAACGGCTTCGTACGGTCCAAGAATTTCAATCGGTTCGTATTGACCCTCTTCAGAATTCCAGTATCTGAACGTCAGGTCATCCGTCTTCGGAAGCTTGACATACCATCCAAACGGATTCGCGACGAGGTTCCAACCGGAATACTTGTTTTGCAGTTTCCATACAATTTCCGCATCCGGGTCGGGAGTTTTCAAGCTCATCACCAGCGGTTCGTTATCCATGGGGCCGTACCAGTAACCGCGAGTCGAATCGAACTTGTCGTTCACGCTAAACTTGCGGTACTGCCAGTAATCGCCCACCGGATTCGTTTCATCCCACCAATATACGGATGTTTCGGAATTTTCCGATTCGCGGGCCACAAGGCTATTCAACGCAGACATGCAATCGTCCTTGTCATCTTGGCAGAACGCATACATCGAGAGAGTCTGCCAGGAATGCGTCTCAAGATTCTTTTGTTTCGGAGCAGAGAATTTCTTCTTGTAGGTAACGGAATCTTCGCCATTCGTAAACGTAAAGTTCACGCTATAGTCGCCTGCAGGCGCTGGGTCAAGCCGCCATGTGCTGTTTTTCGACTTATCGACAAGTTTTCCTGTGACAACGGTATCGAGATAGACGCCAACATCGGAGACCACCTGAATATGGCAATCGACCTTGTTAGAAAGCTTTGTAGTCGAATCTTCAAGCACCATGCGGAGCGCACTGCCGTCCTGCTTGGCCTTCGGAGCGGCAATCTCGTAAATGGCCTTTTGACTGCTGCTGGAGCCACCCTTACTAGAGCTGGACTTTGCCTTGCTGGAGCTGCTCTGGATGGCAGAAGAAGAGCTATTCTTCTTGGCGGAAGACGAACTGTTCGCCTTGACAGAGGAGGAACTGCTCTTTGCGTCACTGGAAGCAGGCACCACTTCGCTAGAACTAGACGCAACAACAGAAGAACTAGACTGAGCAACGGAGCTGCTAGAAACTGCGCAGAGCTTATATTCCGGTTCGAGGGTCATATCGCTCGTCACGTTAGTCAATTCGCCCTTCCAACCGGCAAAGCACTGGTCGCCTATTTTCTTCGCGACATCATCCGGTCCCGTCACATCTTTACCATGCACGACTGTTTCCACCTTTTCGGCATTCACGCCATCAGCATCAACATAGACAAACTTTACCGTATATTTGCAAATGTCGTATTTAGCCGTGACATCCAATTTGCCAGTCACATTGCTAAAACTAGGGTTCCAACTGATAAAGCACAGATCATCCATTTTTTTCGGAACATCAGGAGCGGTCGCGGACTCGCCATGTTCAACCGTTTCCGTCTTTTCAATGTGAGGCACTCCTTTATTATCCGTGTACATAAACCTGACCGTATAAGTGCAGGTTTTGTATTTGGCCGGAACAGTCAAATCGTCTGTTATCTTGCTATAGTCTGCATCCCAGCCATCAAAGCATTGGCCGTCATCGGTCTTCGGGATATCATCGTTACTCGGAGGCGTTGCAGACTTGTTGTATTCAACCGTTTGCGATTTTTCTGCAGGCGTTCCGTCCTTTTTACGATAGGTAAAAGTCACCGTATATTCGCAAACTTTAGAATATGCGCTGACAGTCATCTCACGCGTCACATTGGTATAGTCATCCGTATTTTTGCTCCAACCTGCAAAGCATAGCCCATTCACAGGATTCGGATCCTTGGGCACAACAGCAGACTTGCCTTCTTCCACAATCTGCGGATTATCTAGATGATTTCCATCCTTATCCTGAACGTTTTTCAAAGGTTTTCCATCCAAGCCGTTAAATGTAACGGGGTACGTATTAATTGGGCAGACACCGTATTGAGCCGTGACTGTATAATCCTCAGTCAGTTTTTTATAATTTTCAGGATCCCATCCAACAAAACATTCACCTTTTTCATTTTTCTCCGGCGGTTTTGGAGCGGACACACCACCCTCAATAAACGTCCTTGTTTCTTCAAACCCATTAGGACCAACAAACGTGAGTGTAAAAACACAAGCATCGTCGTTGTATTTAGCATAGACTGTCAAATCCTCCGTTACCTTATCAAATGCCTTATCCCACTTATCAAAGCACTTGTCTGTAACTTTCGGGGGCGTCGGAGCCGTAGCGGCCTTACCGATTTCCACATATTTTTTGCTGAGAACTTCATCATTTGCAACAAACGTGACAATAACTGATGCATTTCCACGCTTTCCAAATACAGGATTTGAGGAACCGGATGTCGAACCCATACTCCAAACCCTATCAGCCGCCCTTTCATCGCTCCATGCATTATTTAAAAGTGTTACAAAGCCAGACTTTCTCATTTCAGCAATTTTTTTAGTGCCGCAATCAGATATATTTTGTTGGGGAACATTGTGTAAATCCTCATCGTCTCCATTACGGACGTTTGCTCTTGCCGTCTTAAGGAGGTTAGAAGGTACTTTCGTAAAATCGACAACATCCTTTACACCGCTAAAATCACCAATCGCGGGAGCATTGTCATTTCCAATATGATAATTTGAAACAAACTCATTCGCCATTGTCGCCACAAGAGAGCCAAACAGATATCCCGTTTTTTCACCATCTTCTGCAGTTTTTCCTCCAAAATTATCAAACTGGCCCACAGAATAAGTGTTTTGTACATAAACAGGCCAACTAGAGAGTTCTGTTTTTCCAACGAGGCCACCCACATAAAACTTTTTATTTTCTAAAACAGCGCTAGAGACCGAACTCTTAACAATACCGCCAGCAACAGAAACTTTATACAGGCTCCGGACAGACTGGCATTCGCCACAAACACCGCCAACATTAGCAACCGTAGCAGTTTCCCATGATGCGCCCTCGCCGCCATAACGGACTACCGTTCCACCTTCGTTTGAAACACTGACATCGTCAAACAAGATACTTGAATTCCCGCTGTTACTAATATGGGGAAACTTTCCGATAACACCGCCCACATACGAGTCGAAGCCATTATCTTCGACATCTATATTAATTTTCGAACTACCGCTAGAATATCCTTTAGCGATGACATTTTTAATTTCTAGCGGGACTCCCGAAGTATTATAAATACTGGCAGCACCAAAGGCACCTCCGATATTAACAAAACTCGCTTCAATCACAGATGACGGAGGTGTTCCTTTTAGCTTATACGTGATACTAACAGACGAGGTATCTTCCACAACGCCATTGTTGCTAGCAAATAGGGCCGTACCGACAATTCCACCGACAGAAGCATTTATGTCATAAGCGGCGGTGCCACTCACATATCCACCATTCATGTCAATTGAACCCAAAGCATGCGTATTCGTAATCGTCAAATATTGATCACTCCTGTTGCTGGCGTTGTCCGAACTTTCACAACCGGCATAACCAGCAATACCGCCAACATGATAATGATAAGTTCCTTCCTGAGAAACAGTTTCACCTATCGTAAAGTCATTTGCCCTAGATTTCGTAATTTTAAGAACACCGCCATTACAAAGATTACTGTTACCAATAAGAGAACCCATATAAACAGCAAAGTTCACTGCATAATCTTGCTTATGCACGCTATTCTGCATAACTAAGTTGTTCACTACGATTTTATTAACAAGCAAATCCGACAGATGCATGGAAGTTGACGGAGTCGTGGTTTTTCTTTCCGTTTTGCCAAACACGCCGCCCATGGTGGTGCCGCCCTGTATGGTCACCTTCTTTTTTTCACTAGATTCAACAATAATATTTTCTATCATAGTTTCAACATCATAAACAAACAAGCCTGCAACGCCACCCAAAGCAGAAGAATCAGATTCTGCCTCATTTTTTATAATTTCAGGATAAATGTTGATATCACTAAAGTCGCTCGAATAAGATGCTCCGACAAGGCCGCCTAAAACGGTCTTGAAGCCACCCATTTTGCTATCTGCCTTATTTTTGTTGAGCACGATATCGTTAGAAGCCACGATTCTGGAGTTCGCATTGATCATGCTGATATTCGTGACTGGAGTTTTTTCAATATACCCGGCAAGACCACCCGCCAAAGGTGCGCTCACGTTGATATGACCCAAAGAAATATTATCCACCGTACTATTTACAATATACGCAGCAAGACCGCCTACCGGCCCGTAATCTTCTTCATTTGATGACACTGCCGCAGCGCCACTACCGGACTTTATGTTTAAAACAACGAACTCCACAGAGTCCAGCTTAAGATTTTTTACCGTACCATCGGAAATGCTTTTAAACAAGCCTATACCATTTTTCCATTCGCCCGCATTGACGACACCGCAAACATTCGATATTTTCTTATCGTTTCCATCAAACACCTTACCGGAGAAACCCATCCCCTCATAATTTTCCGTGCCCAAGCACGACCACGGTGACACCGCTGTATTCAGCTTTTGTTTGAAGTCGATATCCGTTGCAAGCAAAATCTTTGACGAATGATATTTTTCCGTCTTGTTGTCCCAGTAACCACTTAAAAGTTTTGGAATGATTTTAGAAACAGTATTTGTCTTTGTGATTTCTGTGGAAGCGACGCAGGTAAGTTTTTTAGAACTAACAGCAAACATGCCAGATTCGCCGGCAGTGCACTTTGCAACGTCACCCTTTTCTTGAGCCAAATAAAGGCCTTTGTCGTTCTTGTTTTCGGCATTCTCGTAATAGTAGAGGTTTATATAAGATTTTTCTACGGGTATCAAGCCTGGATTGAACGCTCCCTGCGCCCAAACGGACATCGGGAGTAGCATGCTCGCGGCAACTAGCAAACTCTTTAAATACTTCATATTGACCCTCTAGTAATTATTTCCATAGTAAAAATAATTTTTATGCAAAAAATCGCAACCATGGTTGCAAGAAAAAAATAGCATTTGTGACTATAAACACGATATAAACGCGCCTTTCATGAAAAGGATTTGCAGACCATCCATTCTATTACTAAATTGGAGTTAGCCATTTTGGTGATTTATAGGAGTTACGATGATAAAAAAGGTTATTCTTCTCGCGGCATTGATTGCCACATACAGTTTCGCAACGTGGGACTATTTCGGTCTGTTGCAGAACAACCAGGGGTCCATCAAGGCAGGACTTTACTACGACAAGGATGATGACTGGTCCCAAATGGGTTTGAAGGTCGGCGCCCGCTTCAACGTTTCCCCCAAGTTCGAACTATCTTTGCAGAGTTTCGGCTACCAGTTCTGGAGCGAAACCGATTGTGACGCATGCGAAGAAGGCGGTAACGGCATCCGCGACCTGATGATTGGCGGTCGTTTTGCCATGACCCCGATGGTCAACCTCTTCCTCGATTTCAACTTGCCCATTGGCCGCGAAAAATATGACGGACTCGGAACAACGCCTCCGAGCCATCACGAAATGTTCCTCTATTTCGGTGCCCAAATCCATAACGATATCGCAAGCATTAAAGGCGCCGCATTCGGTACTGAAGCCGGTGTTTTCTGGGGTTTCGAGCACCACAAGCAAGAGAGAGGCCTTGAGCTCCGTATTGGCGGTGAATTCGACTACACCCTCCCCTCCGCTCCGGTAACGCTTTTGATTGGTGGTCAGCTCTGGCTTCGCCTTTTCAGGTCAGAATACGACAACGGAAACAAGGATGTCAGCCTGCATGACGCCTGGTCCAACCAGTGGAAGTTCTGGGTCGGTGCCGAATTCGCCGTAACTAACCAGATTTTGATTAAAGGAAAGATTATCGCCCGTAGCGAAGACATAAAGAAGAAAGCCAAGGATCCGTTCACGATTAACATGGAAGGCGATGCCGTTGGCTTTACGCTGGATGTCGAATTCAAGTTCTAAACAAACTTAAAAAATACACCCTAATAAAAAACAGTCTCGGAAGAACCGAGACTGTTTTTTTGTAAGCACATTAAAATGCAAAATAACGTATCTGTAATCAGAACTGTATGGATCCCCTACGCTTCGCTCCGAGGATGACAATATCAATTCATACTACTTGATGTCGAACGGCGGGATGGGCAAGCTTTCGCCGGATTTCATCGCCTTGTCGAGTGCAGCGGACTTGACCGGATCCACCCACCAGTAGACGGGGATGGCATCTTCGCGGTTGAACTGGTCGAGCACCTTTTCGGGTGTACCGTAGCGGTTCCAGTAGAGGATGCGGTGGTGGTCGCATTGCCACATGAGCACGTACGGGACAATTTCGGCGAGGCGGTTGTCAAGCGCTTTCAAGATTTCATTGCGCTTGGCGAGGTCGAATTCCGTCTTCTGCAAGTTGATGAGGCTATCGACAACTTTATCCTGAACGCCAGCAAGGTTGTTCGTACCCTTATCCAGTGCAGTTCTGGAATGCCAGCTCGCTTCGGGGTCGCGGAGGCGGCCTGCGCCCCAGTTCACCCAGTAGAGGTCAAAGTCCGCATCGTCCAAGCGCTTGCGGAGCGTGCTCTGGCTCATCTGTTCGATGGTCGCCACGACGCCAACCTTCTTCAAGTCTTCCTGGAAAAGCGTGAGATGGCGCAAGTCTTCTTGGCTCGTGATGAAGTTTATCGCAAACGGCTTGCCGTCTTTTTCAAGAACGCCCTGACCGTTCACCTTATAGCCCGCTTCGGCAAAGAGCGCACGGGCCTTTTCGGGATTGTAGCTATAGACTGTCGCTGTCGGATTCTGGTTATTGGCCCAGAGGTCCGGATAGTAGCTGTTGAGGAGGAAGTACTGGCCGTACATGTACTTTTCGTTCATCGCTTCGCGATTCAAGAGGTACGAGAGCGCCTTGCGGACGCGGACATCCTGGAACTGCGGCTTGCGGAGGTTGATGGCCATGCCCTGGAAACCAATCGGTTCTTTGTTGTAGATGCGCTGTTTGACGGCCCAGCCCTTCTTGATGGCGTCAAAGTCGGTCTGTTTCATCCAGATGCTACTCGTGTAAATCGCGTAGGCGTTGAAGTCCTGCTTCTTGAATGCTTCGAGCGCCTTCGTCTGGTCGTTCATGAAACGGTAGCGGATTTTCTGGAAGTTGTACTTGCCGTGGTTCCAGTTTTTCTTGAAGCCCCACCAATCGGCGCGGCGCTGGAGTTCGACAAAGCGGTCTTCGCGGAACGTCTTGATGATGTACGGGCCGGAGACGACCGGGAACTCGTAACGGATCTTGTTGAAGTCCTTGCCTCCCCACACGTGTTTCGGAAACGCGAGCATGCCGGCGGCTTCCCAGAAGTTGCCCCAGTGCGA